>Ga0210059_1012601_pt1 | contig 12745 bp, 6 predicted proteins | sample Ectturendosymbi2_FD_188042 | JGI IMG/M metagenome (GOLD analysis project Ga0210059, IMG submission 188042) | Ecteinascidia turbinata endosymbiont from Florida, USA - Sample 2 (SPAdes) (version 2) | ecosystem: Host-associated > Tunicates > Ascidians > Unclassified | place: Key West, Florida...
AGAAGCACAACGATGTATTCATTTAAAACATTTGCCGCGCGTCACAAAACGAGGAAGAATTTATAGTGACGTCACGCTCGGTCACGTGACCGGTGATCTCGCACTCACCTGCACCGACGCTGACCCCGAGGTCGCCATCCCAGTGAGAAGGTGCAGCACGGGGTTGATGTTGAGGGGGAAGTACCCCGCCGCAGATAAGAGAAGGGCGTCCAGGTCGTATCCGGCCAGGCCCCGGCCCTGGAGACGCAAACGGCCAAACACTATGCCAAAGCGGTACTTTGTATATGGAACGATGTAAATGCTTTCAAATCATAATCTGTGCTGTGTTTGCAATGTTCAGTGCATTTGGAAGTCTTACCGTTTCTAACGGTTTCTGGCCAAGGAGCGCTGTTGTGATGCCGATCAGGTCGCCATAGGAACCGAGTGTTTCGTCGTGGAAGGACTTTGTGACGCAAGAAACGACGCCGAGCAGAGCTCGCTTGGCGGTCAGCGCGACGTTCTGCAAAACGAGGTATTAATACAGATCAAATGCTTTTGGCCTGCACAGAGAAAGTTTATCGTCAATATACTTACGTACATCGGAAACCCATACCATACACAGGACAGCACAGGAACATAGGAAAAATTGACACATTAGAGATATTCACGCGAAACTTGAATAAACGGAAGTGTACTCCTGTTTGTGTGTTGTTTTGGCTCAAACAAAGACCAACCTGACTATGGAGACGCTGCGCACAAACGCGTAGCGTAAACAACCATCGTTCGATTTGTCCAATCATATTTGACACAAATGCATTACGAAATAAGATCCTTCACCATTAATTGGTGAACTATATAACTATAGTGAATAGGGGAAAGTTCAAACGATTCCTACCCTTTGCTTCAAATTTTAAAAAATGAATCTACGGTTGTTCACTATTTGGAAAATATAAGTTTACTGAAAATACTCCATGGCTGACCCGGTCGGATGAAAAGACGGGAGCAAAAAAATTGTGACATGTCACGTGACGCTCACCGATTGGTTATCAAAAGGAGCAGTGGTGATAATTCGAGAAATTTCGCGCCAAACATTAAAATCCACGGAACGTTCTCCAAGTTTTTGTGTAACCAAGCCGCCGTTTTCTTCCAGTAGCTGATGAGAAAAAAAGGAAACAAAATGGTTATTTTTACTACATAAAGTACAGAAAATAGTTCAGTAATAATACAAAAACTACATAGCAAAACCTTTTAATCCAATAAAACACACAACGCTTGCTTCTTCAATTTCTGATTTCGATTATTTTTAAGCAGTTTTATCTTCAGTTACAACCTCAGTTTCATTCATCGATTCCGATAACTGGTAGCTTCCGTGCAGGACCAAAATGTTTTTCAAATCTCTAACCTGCGAACTGACCAGGTGCGCACAAGATTTTAATGCACACTTCAGTGCGTGCACACAGTCTCCTGTCTGTGTCAGACTCAGCTCACGACAACCAAACTTTGGTGTTACATATTTGTTAGCTTCGTGCTTTTCTGTTCTTTTCACTTTAAATCTACGGTTGCATTTCATTTGAAACTTAAATAATTTCAATAACACGGTTTCATGCGAAGCCCATGATAATCTTACTTTAGTTTTTCAAAAGTTCGACCATTCGCATAACGTATCTTTGTGCACGGTCAAAGGAATAGTTAAGCAAATTTCAAGATGGCGATACAATCTCAGTTCTTCGACAAATTAAACTCATATTTGAAATCAGAGAAGGAACACAGAACACACTTAAGCATTGGTTCCAGAGCCCGAAGACAGAGCGTGTGGAACCTACTAGCTTGTTGTTTACACCGGTCTGCAACTAACACATACGAAGGATAGCGTGAAAAACCTTGTTCAATGTATAAGAGCGCAACGCTGAACTTGGCCTGGTGCTTGCGAGCAACTGAATCAGACGTCTTACCTGAAGACAGTGGTTGCATTAGAACGATGACAAAAACAAGTACCTTGTTTCAAAGACTTTTTCAAACAAAATTTGGCTTATTACTTGCTTCAAAACGGTAAAACCATGATCATAGGAACCTTTTTTATTCCGAACCGTGACTTTCTACAGCTTTACAGAAAATTTGCTTTCCTTTGTGCTGGATTAAAATTTGTTTGACTAATTGAAGTTCTGAATCGAACGAGCCATCCAGATGACATCAGACTCACAGTAAATCTGACAGCAGCCCACGATAGCATCAGAGGCGCCAGACTCGCTTCGTCCATGCAAGAAATGACAATTTTGTCGATAGTTTCCAAACTTTTCTTGTCTTTGTTGAGGGGGTGGTCGGAGGCGACATCTGTCTCCTGCAAATAAATGAAGCCGATTTGGAAACAGAACAAGCGCGAAAAACTTGATTTAACCGCCAATTAGTTTCAAAAAAACGACTGAATTTCATACCAACCTGTCTGTGCCAAACACAAAGCTACAATCAAATGACATTAAACAGCGACTATAGGACGACGCATCATACCCTGGTGTGGTCAAACGATTAATAAGAAGATTGTCTGTCGGTAGAAGAGATCAATGTGCGTGATAATGAAAACGCCACGAGAAAAAATAAAATCCTAAGAAACAAAAAATTTGAAATTTAAACCATTCAACCCAGAATTTGCTTGCATGCTGCAGCACTGTTCATGGCAAACCAGGCAGTTACCTGTATGAGTTCGAGATCAAAGCCTTCTATGAGAACAACTTGCATTAAATTGCTCATGGCAGAGAGCACAGGGTCGAACAAGCCCGTGGTGGTGACTTCGCACAAAGGATGGTTCATTCCGAAACTGTACTCTGAAAATGCAGACCAAATGTTTCAACAAACAGATAAGCGAATATCAACGTTCACTGAAGTCAAAGTAACGTTAGACGTATGAGGACGATGTCCTCTAGCTAATTTATTGTAAAAAAAAAGTACGCAAATATTAGAAAACAGTCACGTTGTGCCATTTGCAATGCTACTCGGACATAGACCACTGAAAATTTGTAACCGGAATTTATAACTGTAAGCCCCCTACACCCACATGGAACTGCCACCTGGCTGAGTCCCGAAAACTTAATGGGAAGGTTTATTGGAGACACAACTGTCTGCATCAAGGCGCAATGGCGTTGCGCCGTTTCTGGCAACGTAGATTAAGCTGTAAGTGTAATTCACAACACTTAGACGGACGCTGATATGAAAACTTACAGGGAAGTTTCTTACCTTTACAAATTTTGGCGAACTTAACGAGAATGCTGCACGGCATCTCGAAATGCGAATAATAAAGCAGCAGCAACTGAAGGATCTCGCATTGTTCCTTGATTTGTTGGATGGCCAGCTGGGCAGCGACCTGAGCAAGAAAACGGGTGCTTTTCGATGTAATGTTGGTATTGCCAACAACAGTCGGTCGCAAGCTGATGCGGCACACATTAACCAATCGGGCCTTAATCGACTTCTGCAAACTGAACAGTCGCTTGAATCTTACAAAAACGTGCAATTACAAAACCACTACTGTCCGTAAAAAACAAAAATATGGGTATAAATCGTAATAAAACACGTTCTCCGTTAACGTTCCGACAGGAAAAGGATAATCGCTGGTTATCAGCAACCAAACAAAATAATTTTTGGGTCTGTAGAATCGCGTGGAATGGATTTCGCGTTTTTGGAATGGATTTCCCAGAAACTGTCTTCCGCCTACTCGGCGACACGTCGCGGTTGTTACGCTCTGCACGAGTCGAGTCGAGTCTAACGTACCCGCAAACACGAACCACGCAACGCGATTCGTAAAAACGAGTCTGAAAAACCTGCCACGTCCCTGCGCTTCAGATTTTTGTTTGTGACGCCACAAGCGGAAACGCAAGGGTGGGCCTCCGGCAGCGCGATTTTCCAATGTCCACCAACGACCACCATGATGGTGGAGGCATCACAGTCGCGCGCTCACCTCCGCCGTGCATTCCGGTCCGCGCTTGGACGCGTTCAAGTCAGTTGCGGAAAAGAGTGATTCGAACTGTTTGAGCAAAGTTGTCACCAGGTCTGGAAGGTTGGAAAGAATTCCGGCGTACACGTTCTGCAGGCAGACAAGGCGAACTTCAATAAAATCAAAGCTTTTGCGAAAAACATCTGGAAAATCCAGGAAAAGATAGCCGTATACATTTTGCCAAGTCACCGAACAAACACTTTCTCAATCAAGATGTGGATCGAAAATGGCGAAATTTGAAGATTGCCTTTCTTTGACAAAAGGCATCCATAAGGCCATTCACACTAAAAGGCACTGACAACGAGAGCTTGTAATATTTTTTCCAGTAGTACCTTGAAAGGATGATCTTCATCTTGGAAGTACGCTATGAGCGGAGAAAAGCATCTTAAACAATACAACCTGAAAAAGATGTAGATGGTTTGGAGAAGAGCAAATTGTTTGTAACAAACTGTGGCCGAAAAGTCTTGACCAAACAGCTGGGTTGTATGGGGGGAAGTGACAACATTGGTAAGCTAACAAGCTGCACTGATTAAACGGAATTTGAATGACACTCCATGTGCATATTTGAAAGTATGTCGAAATATACAAAGAGTAATGATGCATCCTTATGACTACAAGGAACACAAAACCACTTAAATTTTCTATTCTGTCTTACCTTTTTCAAAAATATTTTTTTGCAAGGTACGGAAGTATAGTTCTTATTTCACGACAGACAATATTTTTATACGGATTGCAAAACTAGAGTGTAAGCCCTCAATGCTTACAAACCAAAAATGCAAGAGGTCTCAAACCGCTCTCACTTCATTTTAAAAGCAAAAAAACATCAATTGTGTGCAGTACGTAGAGAAAGACGGAAATCTGATTTGATTTTCTCAATATTCATGTAAAGCACTGGAGTAAGCCTCCTCCTAAAACCAAAACAAAGTAACTTTTATTTCATCGGCAGATCACATTCACGTCAAATCCCTATTCAAGACAATAGCTGTCAACACAAGGGACTAACACAAAAATGAGGTAGGATAATTTACCATGTAACACAATATTTGTTTGGCCACTTTTTCAAGTGCACCCGTATGCATTTTCGGGCTTGAGTTTAAAAACGAGTTAGTTTTATCGTATCATTGCTACTTTGAGAATTTCACACTTTCAAAAACACACTGTTGATCGATATTTTTTACGACCAGTTTATGATCAAATGTAGTTTCTTATCACTGCACTGTGTCAGTGTCCTTTCGTTATCGTTTTTCCATTGGCTAAATACCGTAGTTCCATGCTCTTCACTAAAGTCGGAAACACTTTTTTTAATGAAATCCTGATGGGAGCATAAAATTATAGTTATAATAGCACGTAACAACCCATATTTTCATTACTCAATTTGCCAAGTTTTTTTTCACTAACTCTGCAAATTTTGATCCTTTTTGTTTCACAGAAGTATATCAACCACACATTTATTGCCACGCTTCCTCTTCTGCATCATCATTTACTTTTTCCTCCTAGCTTTCAGGCTTTAACATTGTGTTTATTTGGTAAACGAAAAATATTCCCTCTTTTATTTTGGCATCTGACATTTTGAAAAAAAACTTCATCAAAATGCAGAGCTTTAGCAACCTGTTTTAGCTAATTTGATATGCAGTGGTGGCAATAAAACCTTTCCCGAATAACAAGATTTGATGGTGGGTTTGGAAGCGGTAAGGCTTCACTGTGAGGAAAAGATGCAATGGACGAGAATGTGGTTGCGTATTATATAGCATAGCTCTTCATTCCCTGCCTTTGCGATATTTCAAAATGTTTATCATGCGAAACGTGATAACATCATGATGATTTTCGATATCTCTCCAAACTGTGGGAACAACAAATGACACGCCTCTTCCAAAACCTCTCAGCCATCAAGAGTAAATCTACAGATGCCACAAACTACATGTGGCACCCGGGAGTTGTCTCGATCACTAATCGCCATTTCGAAGTATAGTCTATACCAGTGGTTCTCAAAGTGGGCGGAATCGCCCTCCTTGGGGCGATTTTGAGGGACAAGGAAGCGAACAAAACAAAGGGGGCAACAGGGGGGCGAAACAACACAAAGGGGGCGAAAACGCTCAACCACTGCCACTACCACAAATCGAAACGCTCAACCACTACCATCAATCGATCATTGAGTTAACTTCAGCTTCGGCTGTGATCGTAATGCTCTCAAAGCAAAGAAGCCGCTTGTTGATTCATAAGCGACGGATCTACGACTGTGCCTCACTAAAATGTCTCCCAATATTTCAAAGTTTTGTGAAGGCCGCCATGCCACCCGCTAAGCACATCCATCCCACTGAACTGGGGACCATGGTATATGCCGATTTTTTGATATAAAATTCTTCAAAAATACTACTTCGTGTTTTGCTTTATCAGGCTTGGGCGGCGGCAACGATGCGTCGATAGTGAAAAGGGGGCAATGGAACAAAAAAACTTTGAGAAACACTGGTCTATTGATTGTCCAATACTTTGTTCCTTTCGCAATTTTTTTCGAGAAGTGTTTTGCTGCCAATGTACTATCCACATACATAGAAAAAGCACTCTGTATTGAAGTAACTAGTATCCGAAAAGGCGAGTAATTTGAATCCATCAGCACTTTTTTTTAACAGGAAAGAAATCGATTTCACGTAAAATTGCGCACCCTCCGTCCTGAAATCTTCAAATAAAATATGGTAAATTTTTGCACTGTCTACTAGCTATTACAAATTGCACTAAAACCTGAACTCAGTTAAAAATGAACCAGGAACTTAAGTTCATAAATTTAATCATGTGGGGCATGCCGTGTAGGCTGTTGTTGACCTCCATAACCTGCTACACGTGCAAGAAAGATCTTAAATCTGAAAAAAAATCCTGTCCACAAGCTACAGGTTTAGCCATATCATGACCAACATTCAACAAAAATAACTACAAATGGTTACTTGTCTCTGGAAAACTTAAAGCGGTCTTCTAATCTGACTAACATGAATTTAAAAACCGAAATTTTGAACCAACGTATACTTTGGAAATCCGAAATTTTGCACCAACGTATACTTGTTACACCTGTAAGTATGTCAAGTGCCGATTTACAGCCAATACTGCTGATATGAAGATAAATTACCTCAATCGCAAAACCCAATGCACAAGGACTGCGTCTAGTGTGATATTCTAGCAACCTGTGTCAACTCTACGACGTCAACGCATCTACCTTCGTCTCCAGATTTCAACATGAAACCGTTTGGAATCACGAACACGTCGCAGCGCGAATTTGAAACAGTTTCTTGTCGAATGAAATCACACCTCGCTAGGAAGCTGAGTTTGCTGCTGCGATGCCGTGGAATTTAACGCGGACCAACGGAAAACGCTTTAGGTACCGCTCCAGAGCCCTAGGCTTGATCGCATAAGAAATCCACAGTTTATTGAAAACAATGAAAAGTGAAAATAATTGTAACATTAAAAGCATCGATGGTAGAAAGAAAAGGCTTACAACACTGACCGAATTGGCGGCTGCAAATTGTACAGGCACGCTTAAAAAGTTAGCCAAACAAAATTCATTTTTAATTTTGCAACGCGATGAAGGGAAGTACAAACGCACCTTTCCGCGAAATAGTATTCGGCAACGCCGCTAAGAAGTTGATACGAGTTTTTATCGTTGGTCAGCATCTGATGCAGCTTCTCTTTCGATCCGCGGAAGTGGTTTCGCGAAAACTGACGGATCGTGTCGTGCATTTGACAACAGTCGACATTCTGCGACAACAACAAAAGATTGTATTAGGTAAACTGAACGATCACCGTGGACAGACGAGACGAATACTTGTTAACTGGGTGTTTCTTTTTGCGGAGACGTGATCGGTCATTTGTCCGAAATGGCTTAAAAGCGTCTGTTATTTTTTCGATTTCAGACATTTTTTATGACTGAATAAAGCATTACAACGTTTTTCGGTCATTTAAAAAACATTTCGCCAATAACCGACAAAAATAGTTTTATTAGCAAGAATAGAAACGTTTATTTAATTAAAAATTGTAAAAACAAAGGAATAGAATATACATATGCAACCTAATAAAAGTACATGAAAGTGACTAAAACCTAGACGTTTTGACAAAACCACCAAACAAGATAATTACTAGATAACAGCATTGACCACTCAGACGACATCATCATAACTTGCTTTTTCAATTCGATTTTGGTGACGGCAATTGGTAGCAGGTCGAAGCCTGAAATTTGCTTCTTGCCGGGGCGGTTGAGGTGAACGCTCTTGCCCAAGGAGCGCTACGGCGATTCACTCCGTGTTCGTGGATCAAACACCCAACCTTCCAATTGGGAGGCGGACACTTTACCACCGAACTATTGCCGTACTATAGCCAACTTTTATTCATTGCTCGAGAACGATGTCATCAAATGTTTAAACCTTTTATAGTAGCCGAACTGTGGCAGTGGAAGAGCAATTCATCACTCTCGACAAAACGAAAACAGGCAGGGTTATGCAATGCGTTTGGAATATCTTTTCAAAACAACCAATTTAACCGCGCTTTTGATTGGTTAGCTTCAAACATCGATGAAAACCGAATCCACAGACAGGTCACAATTAACAGTAGAACACGCTGAACGATATACTACTTCAGCTGAGCACATGTCCTGCTCGTACCAGGAGTTTTGATGACCTCATCACAAATTTTGAAAGGTTTTCAGACATCTTTCTTGACTTCTTAAGTTCATTCGCTGAAGTGTCACTGCAGAGAAAAATGTTTACCAGGATGAAAGCAAAATACAAACTCTTGAAAATCACTATCATATCCAACAAATATAATTTACACGAAAGCAACAGCAGCTGCAACAGTTGCGACGAAACAAACCTAATCTCCCGCACAAGTTTCTTAACTTTCAGTTAAGGTGCAATGGGCGGACTTGGAAAAAAAATTTGAAAAACGAAGTCATTTTGCTATCAAGGTAAAACAGAACACAGAATCAGATGTTTTTTTTAAATCCTTGTTACATTCAATGGACATGCAGTTAATCGGAGTAGTTGGAGATAAGTATTACAGATGCCACAACTTCCATGCCGCTTAAAGTAATGTCGCAGCAAATTGCTGCATGTTGCATCAGTTAAAAACATTTGGGTGAAATCGAAAGGTTAAGGTGGTGTTGTCACACATAAGAAAACCCAATTAAGCAGAACAAAAGAAATCATAATGAACTTCCAGGCATGAATGCTTTAGCGTAAGGTGTAAATAGAAATACCTTTGCAACTTCTGTGCTTTAAGTCTAAGAAACGTGTTTCACCTGGAATCTTGCATTTACTTCATTCCATTTAAAGAAAAAATCATGCAATTCTCAACATTGTTAACACCAGTCAGTTGGCGCATTTGGGATATTTCCGTGAGTAAATATTAGTAACTGATTGAAAAGCGGCGATTTTAGTAAATGATGTCATATTTAAACCACAAGGGCATTGTTGCACAGGTCCAATAAAATAAGTGTTTACATAGATGGGGGTGACGAATGTACCTGAAACGTTTGAAATAATCCAAGCCTTGTTTCAAGGAACTAATCGATTTAGTGAGATCCGTTTCCACGAGTTTTGGGTCTTGAATGGATGACATTCCAACTGCAACTCTCCATAATTCTTGAAAACAGCTGCGACCCAGCAAAACATAATCATTGAAACATTAAACAATTTTTTATTTCCGAACCGTTTGCCCAGTATGCAATTCCTTATTAGGGGCACATTTTGCAAAACAAGCTCAAAAATAGTCTTGTAACATCGAGAAGAACATAAGCTGTATCGTCAAGCAACACTTCTCAAACTGGAGGTAAGACAATGATATTTTACATCTTTAAATCATAGAGATGAAAAGTGATGGCGTATTTCCCAAATAATTCAATGCTGCAAAGATCGAGGTTAGTTTTTGACTCACTGACACCATTTCCTGCGTTTCTGCAATAAACACATGTAAGATAAGAATCTAATTTTTTATTTGCAAGAGTTTAAGCCTTTGTAGTAGTTACCACTAGAATTTTCTGACACTACTGCTTCGTAGTTTTCTGTAAACGTGATGAAACAAATAAATATTCCAGAAGTTGAGATCGAAATTGCTTGTTGCTATGAAGCCTAAATGATCTTCACGTGGAAATTTTCTAAGCTGACTATGGTTACTTTAAATGCGTACTCAGGCAAAGATTTCACTACAGGGTCATTCTATGTCAAATGAACCAAAAAAAATGGAAAAGTCAACCCATCATCTCAGATTTTCCTCAAAATTAATAAGCAGATAGAACTTCTCGTGCTGATTCCAAAAAACTAAATTTTTTTGAAATTGGTTAAGGTTATGCAAAGTTACGGACTATGCACAATGACTACTTTTTGTGGTCAATGAAGCGAAACGACTAGCAAGAAAATTATCAAGTAACTTTGAAACGAAATCATTCTCACTATATTCATTTACTTGCTGTAAAAACTTGACAAGAGGTTGTTTCACGTATCTTTTCTTCACTTGTAAAAAAAGTTTTCTAAAAATCTGTGCGTTTACCCCAATATTGGGGTAAAGAAAAGGGGTGGTCATCAAAATCACTCATGTGCGACACAAATTTTGAATGGTGATAACTCGATGAGCACACATGCTATTGGCATGTGCAACACATCATTTGAAAGCTCTGATTGAGGAGATTCCAGTCTTAAAATATCCTCATTGCTTATGTTGTTTCTTTTGAATAAAGGTCCCCCAAAAAGTTTTTGCCTAAGATTTCAATGTAATTACACTTCAGCCCTTTCAGACCCATATGCACCACTTTTTTGCTGAGCTTTGCACAACCTTAACTCACCAGGCGATTGTGTAAGAGAGCTGTTCAAACCCTCTAAAGATGCGGGAAGTCTTGTGGTTCATATTTTTTTTGAAAACTGGAAAAGATAGGTTTTTGTTTTTTTGTGGGTGACATCATAATGGGGGTAGGTTCACGCATTTTTGTCGAGGTCATCGGGCCATGGGCATCAAATCAATGACCCTAGTTTTTGATTCAAGTTTTTATTGGAAACTAGGCTAAAATCCAAGCATCAAAGCCGTTGATCAGCTTTTTAGCATTTCTGCATCTAAAATTATGGCTACAAAACCCAAATTTCTATAAAAAAACACGTCCGGCAAACAGTAACCTAGGCCATATAGGCTGAAGGCCATAACTCGCCAGCCAACTGAGCAGGAGAGGTGTTCAAACATTCTGCAGATGCGGAAATTTTTGTAGTTTCAATTTGAAAAGAAAGATTGGAGGTTTTTGGATTTTTGTTTTTTTGTTGTTGACACCATAATGGGAGTAAGTTTATGCATATTTTTATAAGATTATCAGGTCCTTGGCGCCAACACGAAGAGCCATTTTTTGACTCAAATTTTTATTGGAAATCAGGTTGTAGTATGAGTCTTTAGAGGTTTCAATGGCTTTCTAGCATTTCTGGTTCAAAAATAACGGCGAAAAAAGGCAAAAAAATTAGGGAAATACCCAAGACTCCCTTTGGGGATAATTTATAAAATAAGCAATGAAGATATTTTGAAACTACAAACTCCTCAATGAGAGTTTACAGATGATGTATTACACATGCAAATAGCATGTGTGCTTTTTGAGTTATCACCATTCAAAATTTATGTCACGCATGAGTAATTTTGATGACACCAATTTTCTTTACCCCATTTACCCCAAAATTGGAGTAAGCGCACTGATTTTTTTAAATTTTTTTCACAAGTGAAGAGGTAATTTTAGACAACATCTCGTCAAGTTTTTGAAACAATTTAATGATTACATTGAGAATGATTTAGTTTCAAAGTTAATTGATGATTTTCTTGTTAGTTGTTACGCTTGATTGACCACAAAAAGTAGTCATTTTGTATGGTCCATAACTTCGCGAAACCTTAACCAATTTCAGAAAAGTTTAGTTTGTTGGAACCAGCATGACAAGTTCTATCTGCTTATGAAATTTGTGGAAAATCTGAGATGGTGGATTGACTGGCTGGGACAGTTGACATAGAATGACCCTTCAGTCAACGGTATAATGCCGAATGTTTTCATTTATTACAAAAATATCAATTCAAAATAATGACATTGTTTTGGTGTTGCCCTCTTGAAGGCACAGCTACAGAAGTACACCATGCATTGCAAACACTAAGCATAACATACGCATGGTGAGACTAGTAAATCACTGCACAATTTGAAGCAGTTTTAGCCATCGCAACCAATATTTTTAATCACAGTAAAATAAAATTTTTGTTGCAGTTGTTCACTTTTAACAGCAAAGATATTTTTTTATTTTCATTGACTTTTTATTAAATATAAAAACTCCATTCCTTTTTCACACAAAATTATTTTCTGCTTGTGAACATACCTAATTCATTGCACCTGTTGAAAGACGCATTTCCCATTATCATGGAAATCGCTTAGCACATCCATTCAACACAACAGCAAAGTGATTTTGAATCCGCTTGCAAATTAAATTCTATTCGTCTTGTGATGGATAATTTGCATTTAAAAACCACCATTTAAATCCATCTCATTATGCCAAGCATTTTCTAATAATTTTTGTGAATAAACTGCATTACTGTAACCCCATTCAATCTAAAATATGATAAATCACTCTTATCAAATGAAGAAGTGCTTTAAAACTGTGATTATCACACACTCAGTTGCCTGTTGCACCATGTACAGGGTGTTTCACTATTGTTGAAACAAAGCGGCAGCTTCTAAAACCTTTATCGATGACCTTATTCATTTTTCTCTTTCCAGATTGTCATAGGGAAATAGTTAGCCTTTCT
>Ga0210059_1012602_pt1 | contig 12745 bp, 8 predicted proteins | sample Ectturendosymbi2_FD_188042 | JGI IMG/M metagenome (GOLD analysis project Ga0210059, IMG submission 188042) | Ecteinascidia turbinata endosymbiont from Florida, USA - Sample 2 (SPAdes) (version 2) | ecosystem: Host-associated > Tunicates > Ascidians > Unclassified | place: Key West, Florida...
GAATGAAAAAAAAGTTTGTGTAGTAGGGGAGGAATGAGAAGTTCCAAAATGAGCAAAGGGAGGAATGTAATAAAAAAGGTTGGGAACCACTGATTTAGACTGTAATCGTGACGTTACACAATCAGGGGCGTCCGCAAAAATTTTTCCAGGGGGGCAACGTCGACATTTCGCTTGTCCTTTTTCAGGTTGCCATCGATGCAATGCAAATGGACTTTCACGAAACGCTTTATCCTTTCTACACAACGGAGAAAATTCCTCATGAAAGCACGCGCTCCATTCGTATTATTTTAAAAATGTAGTCATTTGGATTTATATTCGGGTTTGCGAAAAGGTTGTATTTTTTGTCATCCTTTACAGCTTTTGCTGAATTGGGGTATCAGTAGCGTACGAGGCGGGGGAGCGAAGGGGGCGGTAATCGCCCCGGCTTGAAACATTCAGGGCAAGTGCAACTTGCTAAAAAATCCTGAAAGATAAAAATATTTCAATACAGTGAAAATTTCAGGGCAAACTCTCTTTTTCAGGGCAAGTGCAAGTTGCTCAAAAATCCTGAAAGATAAAAAATATTACAATGCAGTGAAAATTGTTAGGGTAAACTCTGTTTTTCAGGGCAAGCGCAAGTTGTTCGAAATTCTGAATAATAAAAAATATATATTCAATACAGTGAATTCAGGGCACACTGTTTTTCAGGGCAAGCGCAAGTTGCTCAAAAATCCTGAAAGATTAAAAATATTTCAATGCAGTGAAAAATTTCAGGGCAAACTCTGTTTTTCAGGGCAAGCGCAAGTTGTTCAAAGTTCTGAATAATAAAAAACCAGTGACGTGCCATCAGGGGAGGCAAGGGAGGAAGTGCCTCCCCTATCATAATCATGAAATGTGGAAAACGATTTAGGATCCAAAATATCAAATTGAATAAACATTTGTCCTTTCGTGTTGAAAAGGTACAATTATTGTATGATTCAAATCATTTTCACAGTCATTACATCTGAATTTGCGTAATTCTTCTTCAAGTCAGGGGAAAGTCACGAAGGGAGGCAGCGACTGCTTGTGCTCCTCTCACCGGGTGGCTTTCGCATTGAGCAGTTTGTCACAAACTGTGTTGGTGAGCACTTGCCGTGCAGTATCCTTTATGTCAGCTCTGTAACCTTCATGTCAGTAACAGTGTAATGTTTATATACACTTTTAATAATTTACTCCTTCTACTACAGTGGTTCCCAAACTTGTTCGATCCGTTACCCAAATCAAGGCAGCGATTATGTCTTATTACCCACAATATTTCGTAGTGATCTCTCATAATATAGAACAACATTGTGACTTTGGTTCCGCATCACCCCCGGAAGAATTGCATATTACCCCTGGGGGTAATTTACCCCCAATTTAGGAACCACTGTTCTACTATATGCTCTCGCATTCCATAGTCTGGCACTTGCTTCACGTTGTGCATAATATACTCAATATGCAGCGTAATGCCACATCAGTAGCTGGTCAGACATGCGAAGGTAGGCAGCCAATATCTCCACCTCAATGGAAACGTTGCATTGTTACGACATAGTAAGGCAATTCTGTCGTACTGATATGGCATCACTAGCGTGACCGACAAGCCGCGTTGGGGAAACTTGCAATGAAAATGTGTGGACAACAACAGGATTGTGTGACATGAAAAATCTACCAAGAAGCCTCAGCAGACATGCAAGGTCAATAAATCACAGTCAAAACCAAGTTGCTAAACTTTTGAAAGCGCAAGGAAAGACTTTGTCTTTGAACGAACAGCGGATACTAAATATCAGCGCTCACAATACTAAGGTAAGGGAAAACCGAGAGATTTTGAAAGACGTCATCAATGTAAATTGCTCCCTAGCCAAACAGCAATTATCATATCGTAGTAACGATGAGAGTTCGACCTCTGCTAATCGTGGCAACTATGTGGAACTTTTACATACTCTTGCTGCGAAAGATTAGCTAGACATTTAGAGACATCTACTGTGTTTTCTGGCTTCTCAAACATAATTCAGAATGATTTAAGTGGCTTGTGACGTGAAGGAAGCGTTCTTGGGGTTTGATGATGTGAGTAATGACAGACGAGCCGCTGGAATATTTTTTTAGTTGTCCTTCCTGTTTCCATTTATTCATGTTTGTTTATTTTACATGGCGAACAGCCAGTATTATTTAGTCCGTTTGTGAAGTAAATTGGTTCGTGCTGCTGCACACTAGTGCGCGACGTTAACCTGCGGCGCTGTGTGCAGGCGTGTTGACATCATAGGTGCACGGGAGTGCATATTTTTAGGGATGCAAAATATTTTTGCCCAAATTTGATCTTGTTTTTCCCACATAACGTATAAACAGCAAGCCTTAATGTTAAGACAAAAATGTACCATTGTAAACAAATCAAGGTTTCTGCATGCCTAATTAGGTCTACCAATTACCGGGGTTCAAAGCCGTAAAACCTCAACTAGCAATCAGTATTCTGAATAGCCACATGTGAACAATGGGAATATTTACTGTGTTGAAAAATGTTAGCTAATTACAATAAAATTCCCCCAAAGATTGCTGTTCATGCCACCACGCGTGTGAGGTGTTGTTCAGAATCTTCATTTTCAAGCTTTTCTATATGTTCTAAACTTATTCTTCCAACACGACCATCCTAATAGCTAAGATCTGTTCTTCTCTAGCATAGATGTGTGCATTTGTGTTGGCCACAATGGCAATCAATCTGGAAAAGGAGTAAAATGTCGGGTTACGATCGAAGTAGTACATTGCTGCAAATAGGTCAAGTCTCAAGTAAGTAGAGGGAAAGGAGGCAATTTAATACATAGCATATAGCTTAACCTTCCACATTGGGCAATCTTCACTGCAGTGTGTTGTACGTAAAATACTACAACTTACTTAAACATTTATAGTTTCTAAAGTCACATTATGAAAGCCAAAAATCCACTCCAGTTTAGACAGTTAAATGTGCATTGAACACAGCGTGCTAAGAAAAATAGCAATATGCGACTGATACACGCATATACTGCAGCCTATATGATCAACTACTAAGGAATGTGTACAAATGCACATTTCCAATGACAAATGACTTATAACCTTAACAAGAATATTTTTTAAAAATAGCAGTGCTTCATTGCATAAGTGAATTATGCAGTGCAATAAATAGTACAGTTGCTGCTGTACTAGTTACCACTACATGTCCGTAATTTTTAAATGTTTCTAACTCTACCCAAATTTGAATGAAGTTGTTTCAGTTGGTCCAATTTTGATTTGGGCTGTTGTAATTTGCTCAAATATTTATAATATATGCAAATCTGAATGACGCTCTTCCAATTTGCCCAGATGGTTCTAATTGTACCCAAGTTTGAATGAAGCTCTTTCAGTTACCAAAATATGATCAACGCTGTTGGAATTTGCCCAAATGTTTCTAATTGTATGCAATTTTAAATGAAGTGGTTGTATATTATTCAAATTGGAATGAAGCTATTTGAAGTTACCCAAAATGGAATGAAGATGTTCCACTTGGCCCGAAGTTGAATGGAGCTATTGTTGTTTGTCCAGAGTTGATTTGGTCTGTTGGAATTTACCCAAAATTTCCAATTTATGGAAACATCTTTAACTTCACCCAAATTTGAATGAAATTGTCCCAATTTGCTCAAATTTCCTTAAGATTGTTAAAATTTACCCAAATGATTTTGATTTTATACAAATTTGAATAAAACTCTTATAATTTACCCAGACATTTCTAAACGTACTAAAATTTTAGTGGAGCGTTTCTATATAAACCATCTTTGACAAAACTCTTTGAAGGTGCCCACAATTGAATGAAGCTGTTGCAAATTGGCAAAATTTGATTTGACTGATGGACTTCACCCAAGTGTTTCCAGTTTATGTAAATGTTTTTGTTTTCCCAAGTTTGATTGAAGCTTTTCTCATTTGCCCAAATTTAATTGGAGCTGTTGTACCTTACCCAAATGCTCCTATTTTGCTCAAATATTTGTAATTTTACCCAAAAGCTTATTAAAGTTTTTTAGTTGGCCCAAATTCGATGAAGACTGCTGGAATTACCACATGATTCCTGTTCACGCAAGTCTATTTTGCCATAGGGGCAAAAAAGAATGGCAAAATAGCCTCAGACGATTTTGCCGTTTTGGCTATTATTTTGTCGTTGATTTGGTTATTATTTTGCCTTAGTTTGGAAAATAGACACTACGTCACTTACATGTGAATGTAGCTGTATACTTTGCCCAAATTTTGAAATTTTTTGCCCGAACAATGGCCAATTTTTCAGCGTTGGGGATGCGACCGCATCCCCTGCACCCCCATCCCGCACGCTTATGGTTGACACAGTTGGTTTATTCAAGCTTCCAAGTGTGGATGTGCTTTTGGGGGCGAATGAAGCACCTGGTGATGCTGTTAATTTAAGGCGGTCATCTTCTAGTAACAAAGGGGAGGACCCTTAAGATACGCCTACGGTTGAAGATAGTCGTGCACATGTGCTACGTGTTGCTTCTCATTGCTTGTTGTGGCCGCATCGTATCCATGTAGTCAGTCGGTAGCTTTTTGTGCTTCGTATTGATCGTGTTTTGCACTTCCTTCACCGATGTCTTGAACCTCCGGTTCGATTTAATTTTAGGTGGGGAAGGATGAAGTAAATTGGTGCGTGTGGTTGCGCACTAGTGATCTGCAGCACTGCGCGCAGTCGTTCTTTTACTCTCCATATTTCATTGAAGCTCTCTGCAGCTGCCGATCATGCTGATGGTCTGTATTCTCGATTGGATCACTGTATGCATTGTAAACGTATGCGTAAGTTATAAGACTCTTTCAAGTTTGAACAAGTAGGTGCCAAGTGACTTTAGTTTGGCCCTCCTATATTTTACTTTTTTTCAAATCTAGAATCGTCTCTATGCCTATGTGCGTGTAACAAATTATGATATGGGATACAAAGCGTAAGCAATAGTCATTCTGCAAGCAACCAGTTGAGTGGTGAATTTATGCTACTCCATTCAATTCGTATACAGTACTCGCTAATTTGGCTTTGAAAGAGACAGTGATTTCCCAGTCACGAATCTCACCACACATCACTGCAAAAATATATATTCAACATTTCATTGAACATTTTCAGGGCTAACTCTGTTTGTCAGGGCAAGGGCAAGTTGCTCAAAAATCCTGAACAGTGAAAATATTTTCAATTCAGTGTAGGCCCCTATATACACTTGGGGGTGGTCCGTGTAACTTGGGCTAGTAGTGTAATCTGGACCAAAGTCGTGACTGGTTATAGTGACTTTGATCTGGACCAAGCTCTCGTTTTTTATGCCAGGTTTTTCGTGCCTTTTTTAGAACTCTTCTCTTATGTGTTGCTGCATTGATCTTAACATCAAAGTTTAGCTGACTGGCTGTGGTAGGGAAATTTTGAAGTTAGTTCTGTGAATGCAGTGTGTAATTTGGACCAACCCTGGTGGCGGTTTTTGTAATATGGACCGGTGTTACAATACTTGTATAAAGTACTTGGAAAGTGTTCTATAGGTTACAGGAACATCGTACAATAGGCTACTGTACATGGTACAATCACATTATACGAATTCAATACAATACGTATAGACACACTGGCACATGCATTTTGAGTGCGTGTTTCATTTCCCGAGGTGCTATCTTGGTAGAAGCGGGTCGTACGGACGTACGGTTTCCAGACGTCCTTGAGCGCCAAGGACTGTCCTTGAGTTTGCTATCAAAACGCGGTATGTCCTTGATTCTTTCAAAACATCTTGTTGTCCTTGAATATTTCTCGGCGTCCTTGAAAATTCTTGAATATTTTTAAAGTTGCTCATTTAAAAACTATTGATTACGTGGAACATTCAAGAATCAAGAATAAACAATGGAAATGAACAGAGCAATGTATAGATTTGTTCCATCTTAAACAGTTGTGTAGTAAAGAGTAAATTATTTAAAGAAAGGTTGGGTCGTCATAATACGTTTTGTTTATTTTTCAATTTCGTACATGATTAATATAGCCTGACTTGCCCATACGTGAGTCAAGTTTTCTGAAAGTAGCCCACCGTTCCCAATGACGTGCAGAGGGGGGGGGCAACGGGCCGACGGCCCCGTCGGCGGCCCCGTCGGCGGCCCATCCAAAGCAAGGTGGGCATCCAAAGACTGAAACTGCAAAAATTAAAGCGTTGTAGCAAGATGATTTTTCTTATTGTAAGGTTACTAACACATGCTGCGTGGATTTAATTTTTCGAAACTTTTGTTCTTTGTTAACACTAGTTTTTGCGTACTCAAACGCCAGTAATTCTCACTTTACTCATTACCAGGAACCTAAACTCTAGATGTGCGGTGCACATCCAATTAAATTGATAGTGACGTGACTTTGCCCAGATCAAGCTATCAAGGGAAAATCACAAGAAAGGACTGAAAAATAATTACGGCCGTTTAATTGATTTTCTGATCCAAACTTCAAAACTGTCCTATATCAACTTGCTTGGTTTCGCTGACTCTTTGATGCATCATTAGTTTCCATTTCGATTTTGATGTGGCAATCCTGGGTGTGCGCTAATACAGCTACACACCTGTGTTTGCAATTTGTGCATCGTTTTCGTCACTAATTGGCAGTTCAGGCGGACTCAGTCCCGTTGCCACGGGGTGCGTTGGTGGGCTTCGCCCCTCAAGACAAAGCCCCAAGGCTTCCAAATTAAAATATGAGACACTATAAATCAGTAGAGATTTTAATAAATTTTCAATATCAAGCCTTCCTGCACAAACGTTAAGCCCCCTAATGAACAATTTCTGGCGACTGTTCTGGGCGGATTGATCGTAATGCCTCATACAAACGCGTATCTGTTCTGTGCCCCCAGTAGTTGTACATAGGCTATAACAGCCACATAAGTAAAGACGAAAGTTTTCTTGCGTACTTTATGTGCATTTTAAAATCTCAATTCTTGTGCAGGCTAGTTTAGCAAGTTTCAAACTGTCAACCGTGGGTGTCCTCCATCCCAGCCGCATACCTTCTCTGCTCGTCTATTGTTCGACGAGACGTTCGCGAAGCCATTTTTTTTAAATTTGTGTACTGTCCCATCGTACGTTTGAGTGTGTTTTACTGCACTCCTTGATTGCGCAGCCTTTTATTTTTGCAGTTGTGAATTGCTCTGACGTGGCACTGAGTGTGTTCTATTCCCCTGTTTTAACGCGTTGCCGGATATTTTTGCAGTTATGCAGTTATCGGCTTCTCTTTCATGGCGTTGAGTGCTGTGTTTTGCTCAGGTCTTCTAACTTGGAGCGTTGATAAATTTAGGTGTATTGCAGTGACACACTGCAGGCCAGGGGGGCAACCAGTTCTTCATTTTGGGGGGGCAATTTTCATGAAATTTCTTTCTAAGACGTCATCGTGCTTATTCAACCGTGGTACAACTTTTTCTCCAACAGTCACAGATAAAGTTCTCTTCGCAGCATTTTCGAAAATGAGAACTTTTCAGTTTTATCAAGATGCAGACCGAACGATCAGGACAGAGTAAAAATTAGTATCCTTATACAAACATCTGGTTCTGTACTCACTAGTGCAGTCATGGCTTTAGTGTGACAGATGTACAGGTTACTAGTAAACTTGGCTAACGTTTCGGCTTGTTTTACCAAATTCACCAAATCAATTATCTAGATCAGGAGTGGGGAATCTGCGGCCCGCGTGAACATTTGATATGGCCCGCATCACAATTTCCGCTTCCCAAGTTAGAGAGAGAGAGAGAGTTTATTGGCACAAACATTAAACAATTTCATGCAAAAATAAAACTAAGGCGCTGGGACACCGAAAAAAACCTGCAAAACAGGTTGTCTCGTCGGGCGCCCCTCGAAAGTTTCATAAATTTCTCTTGTGGTTTAAAGTTGATGGCCGAATTAGTGCGAATTTAATAAGGTTGTAGTTAGAGTACACCATCGCTTCAAAACGAAGCTCCATGATAAGCAGGTACTTGGATGGAAAGTCAAAACAAGTCACTCTTCCTCATTGTTAGAAAAAAGTAGAATTTTAGGATAAAATTAATTGATTTTGCTGCCCGCCAGCGATACTGCACAATTCATGCGGCCCGTGATAGTAACTAGGTTCCCCACTCCTGATCTATATTTTTGAAACTTCGGTTGAACATATAGTATTTGCTGTGAGATAATTTCTGAAGACGATACTGCGAGTGGTTAAGCTGTCAGATACAAGAGACTGGTATCAATGTTCGGGTATATTTAACTGCTGATGCTATTGTTCCAATCGTAGACACGATCAGGCGCGGATTTACCATTAAGCTAACAAGGCTTAAACCTAAGGCCCCCGAAATCGGGGCCCCCAACATTTTGGTAGTAAGGACAATATCCAGTGTTTCTGTAAGCAATTACATATTTGTAGTTTTTTTGGTTAAACGCACGTTTATTTGCTATGCCGCTATCAACAAATCCCTATAGATTAGAAGAATGAGTGCAGAGGATTGAAGTGAATGGCGTATGAGTATTCTCTTTTTGTGGCGTTGAGAATGTTACGCATTTGTGGAACAAAACGCCTGAATCCATTTTGCAGATGACACGAGGCCACTGGCACTGAGGAACTCAATAAATATGTGATGGGAGTGTGGTCAGATAACTTCACCACTGCCTTTTTCGTTAGTTTCATTGTGACTGTGTTTGTTCCTGCTATCGAGGGAATTCAGAATGAAGTGATATGTTTATGTCTTGCAACTTCTTCAGTGAATGTAACGAGCACGTGTAGTGCTAATTTGTATGACATCAGTCGTCGTAAACCTTCCAGAAGGGCCCCCAATTTAAAATAGCCTAGGGCCCCGAAAATGAAAATTCGCCTCTGGATACGATACTTGGTCTGCCAACTGAAAAACTCTTGAAAGGAATGCAGACAGGAATGCAACTTAACTTTATTATGAACAGTGGGCCAGGCTCGCCACCAGATGTTGGTGGGCCTTGCCACTTTTGCCAGGAACACCTAAACAACACCTAATAACTTTGAGTCCTTTGTGAAATTCGAATTTTCCTTGCAACGTTAGCGCTTGGCTATGAATCCCCAGCAACGGTAGCACTGAACATAAAATGCAAAAGTTCTTGAATAGCAGCCTACAGTAGGGTTGCCATATGCGTTTTGTAAAAATATCGGCCATTTTTTCAACAGTGACAAGTCTAGGCTGCATTCGTAGTCGAATATTTAATGCCACTGTATTCTCGAAAAAAAATTGAAAAACACTTTTTTGACAATGCATTTATTTTCCGTGTTATTTTTCTGTGCAATTTCATGAAGGTTCCACAATGGTTGATTTGCAAATTTTCAAACATTGTATAAACGTACACTTTGTGAGCATAGTCTATAGAAGTGTTGTTCTGAGGGCCGCGTGCTGCTCCCAAGCACTCTTTTCGCAGGTCTCATAGCAGTCTTTCAACAAACCCCTAATATCTTGTGCAACAGACTTCGTTCTGCAATTAAACAAAACGTGTGAATGACTTGTGATAAAATTTTTTAGTGCGGTACTCTAACGAAATCGTAGATCTGGATTTGGCTCCCTTCAACGAAAAGTTTGAGAAGCACTGGGCTATAGCCCTATACTGAGCATTAGCAAACTAACCTACTTTGAAAATGAAAAACGATAACTGCAGTGTTTAAATCTGAACGGAAGCGTTTTCTTAAACTCTGCAATAGTAATGCACTTAGTAGAACTCCAAGTTTACATGTCATGTATCAATTTCTGAAGTGAACATCTTTCCGTAAAATTTGATGGTATTTGCTCTTCTAGGGTAGTAGCCTATTACCTGTATGAAAACCATAACACAACTAATAATTTCATGAGTGCTAAATTCACTTCGGTTTGCAGCAAACTCTTCAAATTGTTTCTCACTACCGTCTGGTTCACTAAGACTGGCTGAGAGATGACCTCCCGGTTGATTCGCTAGCCCTTGCTTGAGCCATTTGTACCCCGGCACTGACGAAATTATATCTGTTCAGTGCAGCTCGTGTGACTGTGAAAGATTCGCTAGTCTACAAACCTACTGTCATCCTGTCCATTTCCATGATTTTCCTGCATTTTGCCTGCAATAGCCTACGCTAGTAGTTTGGACAACCAAGGGCGGGTCCAGGGCGGGGAGCGATTGCCCACTCTAAAACCTACGAAAGTAACTTTATTCACTATGATATTTTCCAATTCGGAAAACAACATTCACAATATAAGGCCATTTTGCCGTCTACTGCTTTGCCACAGCAGTGCTGTGAAGTAGGCTGTACTTCATCCCTCTTGTAGCAGCGAAGCCGTTATGAGACTTGTCTATCAAATATTACTGAAATCGCCTCCCCAACCTCTCTGGCTGAATCCACCCCTGCAGACAACATCTACGTCGGTTGCACTGATAATTTCGGAAATAAATGCTCATACAGATCACGTTTAGGAAGACGGTAGATGCTAAGTATGACTAAATGAAGTAAGAGGAAAATGGAGAGAAAATGAGTGTTGTTAAATGAACTTCGCTGAAGGAACTGACAAAATTCATTTCTAGAATCATTATAATTTGAGAGCTTCTGCGTTAGCTCTTTTTGCAATTACTGCAAATTTTTGTTTTTCAAACTACCGGCTTGTTACCGGCCTTTGCTAAATTAGCAGTGAAATACCGGCCAAGCCGGTGAAATGCCCATCTGGCAACCATAGCCCACAGTAGCCCCAGGCAAACGTGAAGCTAACACAATGTGAACGTAGTCATGAGAGTCGGACAAGGATTGTGAAATTTGGCATTTTCCTATTAAGCTTTTACCAAAAAAGGTCGTTTGCTTAGTTTCGAATGGGTAAAATAAAATTTTGACACTTTTGCCCCCTGGAAAAAATATTTTTTGGTGCGCTTGGAAAAATCCACTTTTCCCCCCCCATGGAAACATTCCTTCCGACGCCCATGAACGTAGTATGCTGTTTCTGTCACCAGGCGTAGTCTACTGGCTGCAAGCTTTGCTCGACTGGTGTGATAACAATGCAGTATTTATAGATGACATTTCGAGAGTGCATGAAAACTCTTTTCCTCAGAAGATTTGCAAGAAACAAAATCAAAGTGTGCACGCACGCTGCATTTCAGAAAATTTTCAGTGGTACACGAACAAAAGGATAAAAAATGTCGCAGAAATACCAATATGTTAAACTATCTCCAACGTTTTGACAATTCCAGCATATTTGTGATAAATACCAATCATTTACGAAAATTTCGATCAGATGGTCTGACTCAAGACAAATCCTTTAGAGAGATAATTAAAGAAAAAGAAAAATTCAAATAAGACTTTTCTAAATGATTAGAATACCAAATTTCTTTATTCTTTGAAAGTTTCTGCAGATGTTAAAATTGCTACGCAATGTTTTGAATTTTTTTTGGGTGGGAAATGCTCCCATGGTGCGCGCCTGTTGTAGGCGGCGGAGCTCTTGGTTTTAATGAATGAGCCCAGCTCCGAGTCCGGAGCTGTCTTTTTTCATTACATGGCTCCAGATTCGGCTTTTTTTCGTTTTCATACTTTAATATTTTCAATTTTCTGGGAAGATGGTACACAAAATTAAATGAATATAGCGTTTATCAGGCCCACAACCAGAGGTGCAACCGGGCACTCGCCCACACTCGAAATTTTCAAAAACATGCTGAGTTGTTTGCTACATTGAGAAGTTACAGTCATTTTACCCCCCGTATCAGCCGGTTGCGGCCCTACCTCTTACTTGGTGTGACTCAAGTTTACTGGAAAACGAAAAATATCTAGTACACAAACTTGAGAGAATATGCCACACTTATTTGAATAGGTTAATTTGGTAGCTTTTTGCAATCAGCGCTGTTACCATGACAATCAGCGCTGTTACCATAAGAAAATCACCGGTAAACAACAATCACAAGTTCAGACGATTCAGAAAACCGTTGCGAGCAGAAACATTACTCCAGTCCAGTTGATGGCAACATAGAGTCTGGAAAGGCAGTGACTGGTTTTGCTGTTATTGCATGGGAATCTTTTTTACGGAAACCTCTTCGTAAGAAGCTGTACATCGCGCAATACGTCGGTATGTAACAGCATAATGCACTATGCTGCAATATATGCAGCACTGTGCAGTAGTACGTGGAAGTATATAGCAAAATATATAGCGACATGAAGCAGTATATAGCACGTTGCTGCAGTATAAATCATTGTACAGGAACATATAGCAAGAAGTGTCTACACATGTTTCGTCGATCTCGAGAAAGCATATGACCGAGTTCCTCGTGAAAAGCTTTGGGGAATGTTGAAGGAGTACGGTGTGGACGGCCACTTGATACTGGCCGTCAAGTCACTGTATTCCTGCTTAGACGTTTGTGTCCGTGTCGGGGGAGTTAAATCACAACCGTGCACCGTTGGTGTTGGACTCAGACAAGGGTGTGTGCTGCCACCGCTCCTCTCTTCTTTGGTACTCCTTCCATCCTCTGAACAAGTTCCAGTGGGAGATCACCAACAGTCGGTATGGATTTTTCTCTTACCTGCTCTCCTGTGTCATCAACCTTTGTGGCGTCATCATCAACGCAACGTGGGCAAATAACAAGCACGTTGTCTGCGATGCGTTTTCGTGCACGTGACATGCATTGACCAATCAGCGGAGAGTAAAGCAATGGATTCATTGCACTGTTTATTGGAAGAAGAAATCCAGCGCTTGCAATGTAAGCATCCGGGGATAAATACACCCCAGCAATCCTCAAGTAGGCCATAATGCAAACTGGAATCCAACAGAAAAAGTCAGTCAGCAAAAGC
>Ga0210059_1012603_pt1 | contig 12745 bp, 6 predicted proteins | sample Ectturendosymbi2_FD_188042 | JGI IMG/M metagenome (GOLD analysis project Ga0210059, IMG submission 188042) | Ecteinascidia turbinata endosymbiont from Florida, USA - Sample 2 (SPAdes) (version 2) | ecosystem: Host-associated > Tunicates > Ascidians > Unclassified | place: Key West, Florida...
ATCAGGGTCTCCAAACTACGGCCTGCGGGCCAAATCTGGCCCGCGCGAAGTCATTTAATCTGGTCCACAAGGACACACTTTATCAATAATAAAAAAATGACGTATTTACGAAAAATTTGTTCGTTTAGGAGAATATAGCATATCATGAAGCAATGACATTACGTAAGATGGCCATGTCAATATCAGTTGGCTACTTATTACTGTGCTGGCCTAACCTTAGCCGATATGTTGCTGCAATCTGAGGTCTTTGTTAAAATTACTGTGGGTACATCCCAGCTGAAACCAGATTTTCCCACTATGCTAAAATAAAATAAGCAATTTTACCACTATTTTTTAATGTACTTTTATTATTAAACAACGTCCTGTACATGTTTTGACGTTCATTTGATCATTTGATCAGGACTGGGAATTCATGTCCTGCCCTTGAAACATGCATGTCATTCAAACAAACCAAATGAAAACAAAAAACAAACCTCTGTTATCTGTAAAACTGACGTAATATCCACTGAAGTTGGCAGCAGGAGCAGTACTAGTGACTTGAAGCTTTATAGTCATCCAGAAACTGGTGCTCACATGTTCAACGCCAACCACATTGTCTCCTAGTAACCAAGAAAGTTAAAAAGGTGATTTTAATTTCTATCACAATTTTTCAAAACGTGGCCAATGGACATTTACTCGATTAAAAGATGAAATAGGATACCTGAAACCCCATGCGTTGCAAAACTCAGCTGTGGTACGTGATCATTCAAAACATTCTAAACATTTGTGAATAATTTTTCAGGATTCTCTCAAAAAACTCAGTTGCAACCAATGTTGTAGATTCTGTCAGTTACAAAACAGTTTGTGCCCATGCGGTATTTCATAGCCGGTAGTAAACCATCAAGCACAATGAACAACATCGAACGTAAGTTTATCCCAAGAAAGGTTTACCAGCATCTATAATGAGAGCATCTCAGTAAAAATTATTGAAATAATAAAACAAACAGCCACATCATCTAAACAAAGTTGCCTGTCTAAATAATGCTTCAAATTCATATGAGACATTGCAGTAAGCTGAAGCAAAAGGATTCAAATCGTTGAACAAACTATAGACGTAAAGGTCAGAACACTTTTGGCAAGACGAAAAATACAGTATAAGAAATTATGAAAGGAAGGTCCATCGGCACATTGTTATGGGAAGGGCAAACGGACACATATAAGAAGCCCGTATCAACACGCCAAAAGGTTTGTGCAAAGATTCAAGCTTTATTCATTTCAGCCAGTTGCCTCATATACTCAAGGACGGCGTATACCATTCCAGCTCCCTAGGCAAGATCTATTTTCAGCGCCCTCTCATAGCGGTAGATGATAAAATGGATGCCGATTTTGTGCATTTGACCTAAGGTAACCTCGCGCCATGAAAACGCTGGAAACACTGCTCGTTTCTGCGACAAGGTAGGGCCGGAGGGAAGTTTGTGCTGTACTCGACTGATTCCGCCATAAGCCTAAAGTTTTAAACCTTAAACCTACTCTAAACCTAACCCCTAAATCTAACCCCTAAACCTAACGCTTAAACCTAACCCCCAAACCTAACCGCTAAACCTAAAGCCCAAACGTAAAGCAAAACGGAAATATGAAGAGAAAAGCGTGGATACTTGTGCAATAACTACTACCAAAACGAAAGTCGTAAAGTTGAGAGTCGAAACGAAAAGCATTGGCATACGAGCCCTTAAACACATCTCCTAGGCTACGAGGTCGCTGCCGTCTAACTGACAAACTCAGCGTTTTGTCCGAGTCGCGTCATGCCAGGCGGATCCGTAGTTACTATCACGGTTGCCAGATTATTTTGTCAAAATAGGTCAGGCCTTCAGTATGAAAAGACCAAAAACGGCCAACAAAATTGCTGAAAATAGCCAAATACTCAATTGAAAAAGGTCAAAAAAGAGCCAAATCTCCACTTGACAAAGCCAAATTTATTAAACAATTTGCCTCCTCACATCTCAAATTCACATAAAAATACATCTTGTGTACTCCCAGCACCTCTACAAAAAGCAATTAATTTGAAACTATTTTTAGAATTTGTCGCTTATGACAGAAAAATGCCCAAGTTTTTTCTTTTCCAAAAACACCTAAATAAAAGTACCTGAAAAATTAACAGCTACTTTAGCATCATCACTCAAATTTTGAACGCTTCAAAAGCAGAGCTTGCAATTTACTGTAACAAGTCAAAATGCATTCAAATACAGGTTGATTTTCATTTTTCGCTGATACTGAATACAATAGCACTGAGGTGGCCAACACGCAGCTCGCTAGCCACATTCGGCCCTTTGCCCAGTTTTATGTGGCTCTTACGTAGTTGTATAACAGAAGTCCCACTAAATAACATGCATACCAATAAATGCCTTGTAAAGTTCTTTGATTGTCATATTGGTGGTGTGTGATATTTACAATAAATCTAGCTTAACAAAAGTACGTGTATGAGTGAGGAAGAGATGGGGTTATGTTCATGTGTGCCCTTGTGTATGATGTGGCTTTTTGCTATAACACAGTAAGAAATGTGGCTCTTGGTCTCTGACTGGTTGGCCACCCCTGCAATAGCAAGACACATACTTCTAAACGAATGGCCACTTCATAAAAGACAGGGATTGTGGACATATGACATGGTAAATAGGATAACACTTGAATGCATAGGCAGCAAAAGATTCACAGTTAGGTAGAAACTAGTTGTGTGTCGCTACAAAATCTCACAGTTAAAAACTATAGGCATGGCATGTTTCCAAGATCATTCGGAAATGAAGAAACACTTAATTTCCAAAAGTTAACTTAATTTTCCCAAGTGTAAGCACCACCTGGCACTTAGCACAGAGTTTGTTGAAGACATATAGTGGCAACATAAAAAGAACTGTGAACACTGATTAGTAACACAGGCAGTTAACAATATTAGATTAGGATAACAATATGAAGAGTATGTTCGGTTTCACGCCATGTCAACCGTATGGATTGTCACAAGCCATACCAACCCTATGGTCTGTTACAAGCCATGCAGCATCCATAAACAGGTATATGCACAACGCGGCAAGCACAATCTCACTCATACTGCCTCGCTTTCACTCGTAATTAACTACATAAGGCGAAACGCACACACACACAGGGGGCGAGACTTTCAAAAAAGGTGTTGTCGTTGTGACAGTTTAGCCTTAAAATATAGACATATTTTCAAAAACGGCCAACAGAAAAATATTTCGGCCAAACGACTTCCAAAAACTGGCCAAAAAAAGCCAAACGGCCAACCCAAAAATAAAAAAAATAACCAACCAACTTGAAATGCGGCCAAATTTCAGAAAGATTGACCGCAAAACGGTCAATCTGGCAACCCTGGGTACTACCTTGACGCAGAAACGAGCAGTGTTTCCAGCGTTTTCATCGCGCGAGGTTACCTTTGGTCAAATGCGCAAAATCGGCATCCATTTCATCAACTACCTCTCAGAGCTTATCACGTCATCCTGCTCAAGCAACCGTGGCACGATCTGTTTAAACGTAAGGAAACACATTCTCTTTGTTCTTTGTACATCTTAAATTTGCCGGTGTGTCCTAGGCAAGGTCCGTTCCAGCACCCCTCCACCCAAAAGACACTTTTGAGGACGATTTTTTTACATCAAACTAATTTATTCGACGCTTGCCGAGTTCATCTGAACACCAAGTTCATCAAAATATTATCTATACAAGTAACAGACGTCACAATATTCACACAAACAAAAATTCTATCACAAGCCTGAAAAATTTTTTTACCGGGGCCGTACCAATCGACGGCGTTCTGCATGCAAACAAAGCTCTGACATTTGCGAGGTCACCGATGTTGGTTATGTTGTGTACCAGCGGGTATCACTTTGTTATATTGTGTAAATTAAGGTGGTACGAGTGAACGAGTGATGGACTTAGGGTTGGGGGACCGAGGCAAGGCTGAAAAGGGGCCCTCTGATGACGTCATCATGCTCAGCCAACCGTGATAAGATCTTTTGATAAGCCTAGGAAAGGGATATGCGGGCCACGCAAGGATACGTTCCTGAGACTACGGGATACGTTCCTGAGACTACTGACATAACAGAAATGCAAAAGGGTATTCACGATACACATCAGGTTGGGAAGACAAAATTAGCAACACATAAAAGTTAAGCGATAGCAAGCTGGCATCGTCCCCTACTTCTCTAGTTTTACAGTTGCTGGTGGGAGTCCCTTTAAAAACAAGGCACTTACACATTACATCTGTTATTGGGGGACTCTTTGAAGGTGGAGAACTTAGTCTACACATTACAATTGCTATTGGGCCCTTTGAAAACAGAGTACTTACACGTTACAGTGGCTATTGGGAGCCCGTTTGAAAGCAGAGTACTTACAAATTGCAGTTGCTGTTGGGCTGCCCATTGCTTAGAAGCAGAATATCTGTACATTACAGTTGCTGATGGGGGCCCTTTTGAAAGCAGAATACTTACTTATGATCGACTTCGGAGTATTATATGAGTGGATAATAGTTTTTCACAAAGAATGAGGAAAACTCACGTGCTAAACACATCGTGGAGGCCTCTGAAAAGGAGGGGTTCAGGCAGGTGCCTCGCTCGCCTCCCCTTAACCCAGGGCCTCAAACACGCCGCTCGCGGGCCGCATGTGGTCCGCAACCGCGTTTTGTGCGGCTTGCCATGCTTTTTGGGATTTTCTTAAAATTAAGATTTGCGTTGCCAAGTGCCTTGAAAAAGGATGCCGCGAAGTAATTAAACCAAAACTGAATGATACCCAGTGCGGTTTTCGTCTCGGCCGTAGCACGACAGACCAAATTTTCACTCTCCACCATATTTTTGAGAAATCTTGGGAGTATGCTGAATACGTCTTTACAAATGCTTTGTCGACCTCAAGAAAGCATTTGACCGGATTCCTCGTGAAAAGCTTTGCGGAGCGTTGTGGGTGTACGGTGGTGACGGCCGCCTGTTACTGGCCGTCACGTCACTGTATTCCTGCTCAGAAGTTTATGTCCTTGTCGGGAGAGTTAAATCACGACTATTCACCGAGGGCATTGGACTCCGACAAGGGTGTGTGCTGTCACCACACCTTTTCGTAGTCTAACTCTACATGAATTGGATAGACCGCCAAGTCGACGAGGGTGCTGCAGTTGGGAGCTGCAGCATCAACCGTTTACTTTTTGCAGGCGACTTGGTACTGCTAGTATCTTCTCAACAGGGTCTTCAGCATGCACTCGATCGGTTTTCTGCTGCGTGCAACCGATCCGGAATGAAAATCAGCACTAAAAATACCGAGGTATTATGTCTCTCTACAAACCCAAGGCAGTTTATGCTGCAAGTGAATGTCGAACCACTTCTCCGAATTGAGATATCACAGCTACGTTTGTTCCGTCATCTGTCCAGAATGCACCACGAAATTCTGGCGAGGCAGGTCCTGCTGGCTAAACCCACGGGAAAGCGGCCCAGCGGTCTTCCGAGGTCTGGGTGGAATGACTACATTTCCGACCTTGCTTGGTCCAGTCTTGGTGTGGGCATGAAAATGAACAAAATGTATAACATTGGGCAAGAAGAGGAAAAGTGGGCATGAAAATGAATGAAATGTATAACATTTACGTTGTTCAATTTATTCAGCGGTGTTTAAAAGTGCTCAGCTGGCAAGTGAACCAGTTCCTTAGACGGCTAGAATTGAGTAATACTAACGTAGAGACGGCTGGAAATGATTTGCCTATATTCATGACACCTTTCGCAGGAAATAAGATTTTCAAGGTTGTTTCTAGTAAGTTCAGGTATCACCATTGTTGCGTCAGCGTCATAATGCGGCCCGCGGGTTACCTTAAAAGTCTTTATGTACCCCACAGAGCAATGAGTTTGAAACCCCTGCCTTAAACACACCACTAGGTGGTACGTCCTATAAATCTTGCTGGTTAACTAGGCTACTAACACCAACAATGCTGGCGTTTCGGCAGGGTTTCCTAATCTTACTGCACTTGGTGACTGACATAAACCTGCTCGGGTAAAACTCGGGAAAAAATGGGCAGCCAGGAAAAAACAAGAAATGAAATGAACAGAGGTGGTACCTTTAAAATTTTGTAGTGAGTTGATAAATTATGGCCTGGAGGGCATGCTGTGCTGGTCCTGACAGGAGACCATTGATAGCCTTGTGAGCACCCTAGGCAAGATTCTTTCCAGCGTCCACCCCTCCTATACAAAGATCCTTATGCAGTACGGAAATACGAAGAACCTTGTGTATATCAGAAAAATTTGTTACATGAATAAAATTTATAGCAAATTGCGACATAGCTTGCCTAGTATATGTGAAATTGAAATTAATAGGAAAATATTAACCCTTCTGCAGCAAACCTGAAATAATGTAGTAGCCTACCTTTACAGGCGCGGACACAGAGGGGGATGCATACCTCCAACTAGACCTAAAAAGGTGTTGACATGACACTTGATTTAATTGAAAATCATCGCCAAAAATATTTTTGTACTGCACATTACTCTCTAAAGATGCTAAAAATCAATCTACGCTAACAATTAGTTAAAAACGCTTCTTCGTTTCATTAGATGAGCTGGCCTTGTTTGTGGAGACTGATATAAAATAGTCAATGATCGCATGGGCGTCCGCAGGACATGGGAGAAAAACGGGTATTTGCCCCCGAGTGGAAATTGGGATTATGAACCATACATTTCTGGAAAAACCTGAAGTCGGCATCTTAATTCCGATTAATTGATTTGATTCTTGCAATGGCAGTTTTTTTGCCGGTATCAAACTCACATTGCACAAGAGTCAGGTTCACAGTTATAGTGTCATGCAGTGATGGGCTTGCAGTTCAGTCATGCCCCCCCATTTGCCTTCAGAGGCAGGTTGCGAAAGTGGCGAGCGGATTGTTTTACTGTTGGTCTTTATTGCGTAACAACCGTGGCAACAAATCTGCAAAGATTCCCTTTATATTACGGTAGCAGGCGTTTTGTTGCATGAGACTGTTGAACGCAGACATCTTGGCAAGTAATTCAGCGAGACAGTGACATGCTGATAGCGGTAGCCTAAGCCACGTACATTTATACTTTGCAAAAAGAAGCATTAGTGAGTCTATAGCAATGCTTCCATAAGTTTGAAAAATCCAGTATTAGGAGAGTGTGACCAATGTGTTTGAGTGTCAAACTACACTTGTGCAGGATTCTTTTCATGCAGTATAAAATTACATGCCCTGTTACAGCAGAATACATCTATGCAGGCATGTGAAAATACGACTTAATCGTTAAGGTTTAGTTCTGACATCTGAGTGAATACTGAGTGCAAAGCTATATTTGCTTTGGCGAGTTTTCATAATTCATCTGGTCACTTTTGCAACACCTGCGTGGTGTTCTAATTCTTGTAAGTTTGTCCGTATTCGTGTCAACATACAAGTCTACTTAATAGTCCGGTTTTAAGTGTAGCAAGCTTTTATTGATCGCTTTGGACGAGATCCCAGACGTTTGCAGCTCTTGTTTCTAAGTCAGGATTTTCAAACGGGGCCCTCGTATCCCTTTGGGGGCCACGGAAGGTGTTCTCTGGGGGCACATGCAGAGGCCGAACAGGGGCCGCGAGCAGAGGCCAAAACCAGGTATTTTTATTGAATAGCAGGGGGGCACAAGTATTGAGAGTCTTTTGAAGGGCGCCACGGCTCATGAAAGTTTGAGAACCACTGTTCTAAGTGATATTTGTGGCGGCCTGGAGATGGCGCCACATGAAAATAAATGGTCACCGCTAGATGGTGCCCATGAGTAACAAGTCACTGTGATAGTCACCACAAGCGAATTATCGTAGTTCACTTATCTCTATATAATGATAGTGCAACCTAGCAGTAGTAGAGTGAAGTCAGTGATGGATCTCTATTGCTGCTGGTTGCTTTCCTGTTAGTTAATGCCCCGAATTGCTATCTTTCTCTTGTGCTTGCCTCAGTAGTTCAAGGCGATGCAGTCAACCGCAACATATTGACGAGTCTTGCTAGCTGATCCCACAATCAGCAAAGAGCAACCGGGCAATTCCCCGTCGAAATTTTCAAAAACATGTTCAGTTGTTTGTTCAGTTAAATATATCAGCTGGGTGCGGTCCTGCTTGCTAAGTAAAATAAAGTCATAATTTGTGGTTTCGTTGAAAACCATGGCAATCCAATGCTTCTTTCTTTACCGATCATGGCAATGCTTACTTGAGAAGAAATGCCCTGCGTTGCAAATCTGCAGATAGCCTACTGTGCAAATTGTCGTAATGCTAATACCTGGCTATTGCTGCCAACACAGCGTTTTTTGTGATTATTACCGTAACTTGCGGCATTTTCTTTGTAGTGCAGAAAGGATAAAGCGTTCCATGAACGAACATTTGTATTGCATCGTCAGCAATGTTCCCTGTAAGCAGGGCCGGATTTAAGACAAGCGGGGCCCCGGGCTAGTTTAACCATTGGGCCCCTGTGACGCCATCATGTTCAGTCAACTGTGGTGCGCCCTGTTTGTGAAAAACACTCTACCATTTATGATGACCCAGCAGGTCGACTCCCCCGTATTTACGGATGTGAATCGATACAGAACTGTCAGCGCTCGCCCTACGAAGTTTTTGGTTAAATTCAAGTCTTGGAATGTAAGTACGACATGACATTATGATAAACTTGAAAGCTTTTAGGGTCTATACGCAGCGTAAACTCGCCTGACAGTGTCTTACACTGATCACATGATGAAATAACAGACAAGACTGTTATTAAAGGTACAGTATAATAACATCACCAGTGCCAGATGAGGCTTTTACGGGCCCTGAGGCACAGTTGTTCGAGGGTCCCCATCTTTTCAATAAAAACCAATGTCGCATGGTGTCCCCATAATACTCCTGTTCATTATGCAAAGTAGCACACTCTGCAACATCAAATGAAAAGGATAGATATGCAATGCGAAAATGAAAACATTTGTCCTATCATAAACTCAGGAACGCGAAAAAGTTATCACCTTTTCCCACCATGTTAGACACTCAAACTATAATAGTTCTCTTCGTGCTTTTGGCAAGCAAATTCTTGTATCAGCTTGTCAAAAGTTTTGTTTCCGTAATAGTTCGCTCTCAATGCTCATCAACGACAAATGATTTAAACGTTGTTGGTGGTTGTGAAACACTAACATTGACATCGTTTCAATTACAGTTACACTGATTTGATAACTAGATTTGACGTCATTTTGGTTTCGTAATACCGCATTCATTCTTGTCCAGTGATGGCTTCTTAGTTTCTACGTTTATTGTTAGAGATCAAGCTTGTCTCAAACCCATGTCAGCAGACATGGCATCGTTTTCTTAATTTGCTCATCTCGTTTTCCTTGCTCTGCCCTGAGTTTTCTTTTAGTTGCTCCACTTTTGTATTTCCGCTGCGTTTGGCCTGAATTTACGATATCCGTAAGCTCAGGTATGAGGTACACTGTTTTCTCACAACACTCAAGGATGACAACCTTCACTGCTAGGTTAGCCTTTCTAACTGATGTAGCTGGATTACCAATTACCATTCTAACATGCTTTATGCCCTGCTCTTTTCCTCTGTGTCGTGATAAGATCCCATCCATTCTTCTATGATGTCACAAACGCCTGTAATGTGTTTTTTTTCCTGTTGCACGCAGTGTCTGTATATTGCAGGGGCCTCCAAATACTTTTTGGAGCGGCCCTGAAAATAGTTCTAAATTCTTGCAACCCAAACATTTCGTGAACATATAATTTTGTAGAAAATACTCTATAATTAAATATAAATTTTCGGACTAGGCATACTATTGGCAGTAGCAACTTTCGTGCACAAAATTGTATGAAACTTAGCACATAGAACAGTAGGCCTAGGCATAAATGGTCACATTTATTTTGTCTAATGAGAATGGCAAATTTAAAATATAAATTTAAATTATTTCATGACCCGCGACCCACAATTTTACGGACCTCTGGTATATTGCATTGAGTGTTGGGCAACAATCATAGTGCGTAGGTAGTCTATAACTGTATTGAATGCCAGCTTTCATGTTGGGGGCCCCTTGACCGCAGGAGCCCTGAGGCCTGCGCCTCACGGACCTCATAGTTAATATGGCACTGAACATCACGTCACTGAATCTAGCAATCTAGCTTGAATATTGCGTGGCATTTTAATGTTTTAAAATTGTCAAAAATGTTTAATCTCAACATTTGTTGAAAATATTTTTAATCATAGCTTACAGATCATTGATCAACAAGCTGATTGTTCACGCAAAACAATGAGATTATCAAATTGTCATGCTTTCATGTTAACCTGCTAAGGCTTTCTACATATTTATGGTAAGCGAGTATGTAGTTACGGTAGGTAGGTAAATTATTGTCAAAACATCTTCCTTCGAGCTTTCCTGGCTGCGAATTCGTCAATGGTGTAATCAAAATCAATAAGTCGCAATTTATCATTCTCTACGCAAAGAATGCTCAGATTAGACAGCCGTTCTTGTCGCATTGTTGAACGAAGCACACTTTTGATTCTTTTCAGCTTTGAAAATGATCTCTCACCGGAACAGTTCGTGACCATCAAACATAAGAACAATCTCAAAATTGTTTCCACGTTTAGAAAAACAGCTCGGATTTTTTCATGCTTGATTATTTGGAACAACGCAAACAAATTTGACAGCCCTGATACTTAAGGTGGAGTCGGCAAAAGGGTCAAAGTCAGTAAGCTGTAAGTTGCCGACTCCGGAGTAAGAATCGGTGTCGTCAAAATTTTCTGCCGACTCCCAAGCCCTGAGTTAAACTGCCGTATCAGTAAATCAATGGATTCACAATTCGCAGTATTGTGGAACGAAATATCACTTTGAGGCATTATTTTTGGCGGTGCGTCATGCCTTTGCAAGGGTGCAGCATGAGAAACATTATAACGCAACTTCGCACTCTCCATAGAGGTTGTAAATTCTTGAATCATTGTCTTAAAACTGTGTTACGTCGTATCATAGCGCAAGATTATTGCTGATAAGACCATCTACCCAGAGTCTCTCTATCAATATAATATAGAGTTTCTGATCTACCACACAGCATAGCTAAATCAGCGCCAAGGCGCTTGCGCTTTCCGCACAAACAACGATTTCGTTCACCAATTTGAAAACTCATAATCCGCAAAGTAGCACCAACAACCGGAAACCAATGATTAAAACTCAGAATATATTGATTGAAACTCTGGCTTTTTCATCAGAAATAAATTTCTGATAAGTACCGTTTGCTACATTAGGCCTACATTGTGCCAGAACACGTCAAAGCTCATCTAATATAAGCCTGCAAATTCATCTTTAGTATTTCTTTTATTTCAGATCAATTAAATGCATCCAAATGGGTGACGAAAATATGGTGGCCGTACAGTTTCATAAAAAACTGGAAAAAAATATTTACAGGCGGTTTTGCTCTGGTGATGTTAATTCCGAAAAGCAAAAAATGGTTCGATTATGGTTCACTAAAAATAAACGGACACTTTATTTTCTGTTACGATGCAATTTCATTTACTAGATTTTAGACCTGTTGCAGCCTTTGCAATCGTGAGCACAGGGCCGGCCCTAGCAGATGCGGGGCCCAATGCAAGACCTGGGCGCGAGGCCCAATGCAAGACCTAGGCGCGGGGCCTCTCTGAGCAGTGGTATTATGACATCATCATGTTCAGTCAACCGTGTTACGATCGTGGAAGAGCGCAGATATACAGTGCAGCACTAACACGATAATTGAGCACGTTTACTAACGTTCGAGAGGAAATTTGCTAGTTCTGACGAGAGCGTTCTTTGTTAACAATGAAATTTATATGGCGTTTCTACTGAAATCTCAAGCGCAAGGTGTATCTGGCAAAAATGAACAATCTACCCAAACAATATGGCGCGGGGCCCCAGAGGCGCGGGGCCCAATGCAGCTGCATCGGTTGCATCGGCTTAACGCCGGCCCTGCGTGAGCAGTAAAATCCTAGCGACGGTTTTTCGTATGTATAAAGGCGAGGGGAGACTTTTTACAGGTGTCACAGTCCAATATATGTTATTTAGTTGGCCAACACTGAAAATAATGTAGGACCAGGATCCCTTTGTCAACAGGCCTGCGTACTTTACTCAAAACAAGATGCATACCTGAATGATAAACATACAGTTAAAGCAAAAATTGCATGCGCTGCAGTGCTCTGAATCTCTGCGCATGGAATTAACTTGCCGTCACTACACTAAAGTACGTCGTTACTCGTCAGACACCTGAAGTAAACGCTTCAAATCTGTAGATCTTTGCCACTAATGCTGGAGCTGCAATTAAAACCAACTTTCAGTGATTTTTGACTTCCTTGCACAACTTATGGTCATTTTCTGCTGACTACATTCAGCTGCTGCTTGTTGACCACAGCAGCAGCAGTATTCTGAATGTTGTTTCGGTACCATCGATGTCAGAGTTCCGGAATCTAGTCGTTGTCCGCGCTTAGTCCTAGAAGTGCATATTCGCCTCTTGCTAGGAGTTTGATTGCATTTATTTACTGATATTGGTGTGGCTGCACCTTCCACTAGAAATAACAAAGAAAAGAGGAAGAGGACTTTTTGAATAGTGATACTGAGTTTATCCTAACTTTTACAAAACGCAGTTGAGTTTGGAAGGTATGACTAGAATAAATCTAAATATGGGCTAATCCTAACTATAGCACAGGGGTCACCAAACTACGGCCCGCGGGCCAAATCCGGCCCGCGAAGCCATTTCATCCGGCCCGCGTAGACATTTTGCCAATGAGGAAAAACAATAT
>Ga0210059_1012604_pt1 | contig 12744 bp, 9 predicted proteins | sample Ectturendosymbi2_FD_188042 | JGI IMG/M metagenome (GOLD analysis project Ga0210059, IMG submission 188042) | Ecteinascidia turbinata endosymbiont from Florida, USA - Sample 2 (SPAdes) (version 2) | ecosystem: Host-associated > Tunicates > Ascidians > Unclassified | place: Key West, Florida...
CCCTACACCTGCCCCCCCTACACCTTCCCCCCCTACACCTGCCCCAGCCGCGGCTCCCAAACGCCCAACCAACTTGCGTTTTTACTCCAGGGGTAGAACCTCAGTCACTGCCCGATGGAATGCACCATACTCACAAACACCCGTTGACTCCTACAGGTAAATTTGTTTCAGTCTAACCACAATACTTTAACAGTAAAATTTTCGTTTTTCGTTTTGTGTTGCTGTTAGCAAACTCTAGTAAATATGTCATTGAGCTTATTGAGCGTGGCACACCGCGGGTTTGATTCCGCAAGCGCAGAGTGCAGCAAAACTGGTGTCATTTACGTTTGGAGAATTGCGCATTCAAAAACTCTGCTTCGATTGTCAAGTTCGCTTCATTGTGCAGAATCGAGTACTACCCGCAAGGAGACGCCGACTCGTCACCGATATCTGCAACGACTCGAAGTCGTTCATACAAATTGAGAAACCTGGAGCCTGGAAAAGCGTACTTGGTCAAGGTCTACTCTGTGAAGGGCGATTTGGAAAGCAGTCCAGAATCCAAAGTCGTCACTACACGTATGTTGCCGTGTCGGTGGTATCAACCGAATGCCTAAACACTGTGCGGCAGTAAATTGCGATCTCCGTTTTGTTTTAGTTTACTCATGAACCCCGTCCTTACGTTTCCTAGTGCAATTACGCACAAGCAAGTACTTGTTTTGCTTCTTAATTTGATGTAATAGTATTCATCCTTCCCTACTTACATACACGGTTGGAGTATATCCTTCCATTGATTTTGTGTTATTTTCCTCAGATCCTGTTGGTCGAATTCTGGTGCAAGTTTCCAGTCGTACTCGTTCCAGTCCGGTTGGGGGCGACGCCACACTCGAGTGCAGATACGATCAAACAACTCCTGGTCAGCCTGTCGTTACTTGGTACAAAGTGGGAGCGGACGAACCTCAGCTCATATTCACTTACGACACAACTGCTGAGCCAGACACGAAGGTGAGTTCGTCTCTTAAAAGTTTTGCGCCGGTCAAGCGCAGGACTGAATTGATAAATGTCCAGTGATGGAAAAGTCTCAATCAAATTCGGGTCGGTTTCGAACCCACGACCTTTGAATCGGATCGGAATCAACGGCGTTCGACCTCCGTCGAATCACTGAACCCGACGTGTCTGGTCGCAATTGAGACATTCATTGTCACGAGTCATGCCGCAATTTGGAAAATACTTCGAGCGTTTTTCGGTTCAAAAAAGTAGCAACAAAAGCACTTGTGTGCTGTTCAAAATTATTTTTAATTTAAGTACGAGTGACTCGATTCGATTCAAGTCATGTGCATGGGCGTCGGAAGGATTTTTTCTGCGGGGGGGGCAGTAGGGGATTTTCCCAAAATTTTTTCCAGGGGGGGGCCAAAAGTGGTGAAATTTGGTTTTTACCCCTCGAAATTGAAAAAACAACCTTTTTTGCTGATAATTACAAAATCCAGGGGGGCAAAGGCCCCCCCTGACCCCCCCTTCCGATGCCCATGGTCATATGCTGTTAAATACTTCACCTAATACAATGAAAAACACAACTCGAACGTGACTCGGAGTCGAGGACTTGGATTGTCATGTGCCCTGAAAATCAACCACTTTTTCCTGCTACTTTTGGGCATTGTTTCAGACCTCGTAGTCAGCAAAACTTTACAGTGCAGGTTTCTATTCCCTGTTGATCAGTAGCCAACATGACGTCAATCGCAAAATCATTCACATGCCATCACCCTTACATCTAATCACTATTTTAGGTGCGCGGCTATGCGAAGCATTGACAAACTCAATTTCTTCGATCACTTTTTAATCTGCGGCCGCCCACCCTGCTTTCAGAAAAGTACCTCGCTGCTGTAGTTGCCAAACCCATCTGATACGTGTTGTGCAATGTGATGACCTTGATACTTTAAAACCAATTCTAACCAAAAATGTTAAGGGAAAGGAAATTTTCTTCGAGACTTTGGCTGCATATTTGTTTGTTGATTTTTTGATACACAAACCATTCCCAAGAAGATGCACCGAATTTTTTATTTGGTAGCACATCCGTGATGACAACTGTTTTCGCTCACAGACGGTAAACCAGGACAGATACCAGGGGAGACTGGACGCGCCGGACACGAGGACCTTGGTCATCAGCGAACTGCAAAGCGGCGACGATGGTGTTTACCAATGCAAAGTTACTTACCCAACTGGTGGAGGATCTGGGAGGACGAAATTATCAGTGGCTGGACCACCCAACGCGGTCAGTGACTGGGATAGCGACCCCCCTTCACAAGAATTCAACGCCCTGTGAAACCCGAACGCCAAACGTGTTTGCAGCTAACGCGAAAGCTTAAAATGGATTGAAACGACGACTTCTTTTTCTTTTCATTTTTTTTACCGGCAAACCTGCAGTGATTTTATAAAAACGCTTTCAAAAACGCATTGTGTCATCATCTTTTTTTGCGTTTCCGTGGCGTCAGCCTCACCTTGCCTTGCATTTGAAACCATCCTATTCTTCTGCATCGTCCTCAGGTTACAGTGACGTCACCGGCTGTCGGTCCCGAGGAGAGAGTCTACATTCTGAGCTGGAAGCCGGGCGAGGCACCCCTGCCTGACCGCTTCGAAATAGCTGTGAAAAGGGTGAGCTACTTCCAGATTAAAACAATGATCGATGTAGCAATTTTTGACAAACGATATCTAGAAAAAAAACATACGCATGTAAAATGCAGGTGCGTCTTCACATGGAATAGGTCCACCGCAAAACAGCAAATCGTTTTTTTTGTCATGTGAAGAAACTTTCCGTATTTGAAGGCTAAGCTAAGAGCACCACTGCACTTGGTGGAGCTCCCCCTACTAGTGATGTTAGATCAGTGTTTTTAAGGTGTTTTAGGGACCCGATTTGGGTCCCTAGAATTGAAAATCTGGTCCCTAGAATAAGAGAAAATCGAGTCCCTAGAATCAGAGAAATCGGGTCCCTACAGGTTCGTATCGGGTACCTAACATTTTCGTTAAAAAAAAACTGAGTTAGATTATTATTTCAATGAAGGGTGTGCGCTCCCTCATACCGTAATCGGTTATTACTATTGGTGGTTATGCTTGGGTGGTGACTGTGAATAACTAGCACGAATCATCAATGTGGACTGGGGACAGGGCCCCCGGTTGAGACATCACTGGCAACAGCTGACAACGCCATTTTCATATTAGTGGTCCAGGTAATGCATTCACTCTCCCTGTTTGCTCTGCCCTCGCTTTTCCCAAACAAGCCTGGAGACTTTTCAGTCATCAAGTACTACACGCCTGACTGACGCTCGAATCACCTGCAAGCGCCTGCAAACAAACAGTATAGGAGTTACTCGACCATGACGCCCACTGATCTTGTGAAAACGCTGTTGCGCGGCGCTTTTTGAACATGTTTGCCTTTTGCTTTACAGCGTGGTTCCTCGCGCCAGCCCGTAGTTTTCCGCGCCCCAAGTGGAGCCAAATCATTCCGATTTTCAGGCCTTGGGCCCGGAAGGACCTACGAAGGGAACGTAGTGGCCGTGAACAGCTACGGGCGTTCCCCCCCCACTTCATTCACTTTCACCACGGCTTCATCGGTGAGCGCACGAAAGATTGGTCGCGAGTGAATGCCAACGTCTAGCAACATTGTCGCAGGAAGAGCAAGTCTGCATTGAGTGCATAATACAAGCTGGACTTGGCTAATGAAGCAGCTGACCCAAATAGAGCGTTATTTGCTCACGTGTTCATCTACGCCTGTTAAAGTATCTTGATGTGCTTTTCCAGGGCCAGCCAAACCCACCTAAGCGTCTGCGAATCGCTAACGCATCTCCGAACGAGGTGACAGTACGGGTTGATGGGCCCGAGACCGGAGTCGACCACTACAGGATTCGTTACGCACCAATGCCTAACCCATCGAATGTTCCTGAAAAGGTGCATGTGGTTGATTGGCTGCGGGTTGGTAGGGCTGTTTTTTGCGCAACTGCGGGAGTTAATGATCGCTCCCGTACTCAATGTTTACTTTACAACAGATTAGCTGTTTTGATTTTAATTGAACTTCCACGTTGCAGGCGTTTGAATATTTTTATTATGCTCTCAATGTCTTGACGAGGTATTTTGTCTCAATTCATCTTATCTACAGTTTTTCGAAATATCCCTTTTTAAGTGATTTCTAACAAGAAGCCTAAGTCGAACAGATAACGTTGAACGCATCTCAATTTACTCCTAAAAACATTCACCTCCAACCACTCTAAAGCAACGATCTGAAACCGTGGCTTGTTTCAATTGCAGAGCGTTAGTGGAAGGTCTCCGGACGACGAACTGACACTGACGGGCTTGTTGCCCAGTACGAAGTACTTGTTGACCGTGACTGCAGTCAATCGTAACGGCGAATCAAGTCCCATCAGAGGAGTGTTTACTTCCCCGGAGGTTGGTTCATATACTGCTGAAGAAATGTTTCCACGGCTTACCAGACGAATTTCGTTGAATAGCAACGCAACATACCGCTACGTCCCGACTTTAGTATCAGTTTTATTGCGACAGTGTATTTTTATGCGTTGCCAGCAACGATATTGTTCGCATTGGAGATGCACACATACATGAAACCCGTCACTGAGTGCGTTGTGCACACTCAACAAGCTCCAGTGTACATGTCGCCGGTTTGCGCGATAAACTGCTATTGGCAACAAAAGTTGGATGGATAAAATATCTCTTTCGAAAGCTTTTGATTATCAGACGTAAGCTGATGACGTGCCAGTGAAGTTGTTCGCTTACGTTTTTCTCCGCAACGCAGCCGCGCCCTCCTCCCCCAACCGGCATTGTTGAGGAACTGCGCGAGCCTCGCCGGATACGACTGTCAATCCAAGGACCGAGCGAAGCTGTTGACAATTTCGAAGTTACCTTCCGGCCAACTTTGCCCAATGAGGACGAGCCTGAGAGGGTAAAGCAATTGTTGTTTTCGTTGTTTTTTTGTTACGCGCGTTTGCGATTTAAAATAAATCCGTTCGTATTGCGAAGAAATGTCCAGAAATTAACAGCTGTACAACCATTTCGTACGGATCGAGTTGCAAATGCACTGATGTTTGGAACCCATAAGCTTGCTTTTCAGATATTCATATTTTGAGTTTCTGCAGACAAAAAAACCTGCTTTACCAGAAAAGCTATTCAGGCGATTACTTTTTCTATTGCGAACAACGTTTTTTCCCAAAGCGTAAGAAACAACTGATTTTGACATACAGTCGAGGTCGAACGGTTGAAAAGGTCATATTGCTTTTATCGCCGGTCTTCGTTGCAGACCATCATTACCACCCAAGGTGAACGCACAGTAACTTTGCCTTTGCAACCGGATACTCAATACACGGTGGTCGTGAAGTCTGTTCGGGACGGAGTGCGATCAAACGGGCTGGAAGCGGTTGTACGAACACCACAGGTTTGTCTGTCACTTTGTAGCGCCAAGAGTTACTTTACGCACGCTCATACGTTGTTGCTCTGTTTTAAGAAATCTGTAGTGGTGTTTTTCCATTGTTGCATTTTTCCTTCAGTGATAAGGGTGCAGGAATAGTTCCAAACGTGAAAAATATTTTGCTATTGTTAGAACCCAACTGATAAATCTGAAAAAATGTTTTTCGTGTTATTTCACACGATGTCGAAGTAAGCGTTGTTTTTTCTGCCCGAATTTCGTTTATGTTTTGTTGCGAAGCAACACTTTGCATGGAAAGATTTGCTTTCAAATCTTCAACTTATTTCTATGCGTTTAAAATAATTGTTGCGAAATAAACCGACATTTGCGAAACACAACCGCTAACAGCAACGTATCGTCTGCTGTTGCGTGTTAAGCATCATTGTTATCACGTGATTGGTTGGCGATAAGCGTCCACTCTTTTCATGACGTAGGAAAGCGCTCCTCCATCTCAGCCAACAAATCTCAGGGCGTTGCCCGGCGTCGATTTTGTCCGCCTGTCTTGGTCTGGCCCGACCGATGACGTGCAGTATTACGTCATTGAATATCAAGCAGCTCGCGATCAACAACCAGCGGTAAGCACCTGCAACAGCGTTATCTCATTGAAAGCAACCTCACTTTTTCTGCGTTACATTCATAGCAGCTGCATTTTAAAACCCTATTTCTTTAAACTACTCAGTTTTCATTCACACTGGTTAGCGTGCGCCAAAATCTGAGCTGCCCAAGTTTTTAGACAGTGGCAGCATTTCCGCTTTTTGTATGAATAGGAGTGAAGTGGATAACTTCTTTTTTTTCAAGAGTCCAACGATACAGATAACGGTTAAAGCGAATAAAGTCAAACTCGTCGTGTACATTTCGTCAACCACTGCCACCATAATTAATGTTAAATATAAACTGCAGGGAGCTTGTTGCACGTTTGTGTTGCCAGTAAGGAGAATAGCGCTTTCCTGACGAGTGTTCAGTGACTACATGGCGTTTTATATTTTAGCTCTGGCTTTTGTGGCATTGTTCAAGGCGCTTTATAACCTCAGTGAAAGCATTATATAAACGCAATCGAAATATTCGAATTTCTATGAATATTTGCAACGATGACTCAGACGTAGGCATTTTCTTCATGGTCCACCACAGCTGGAATATTTTCGTGGCATGGGCGAGACAAGATTCAACGTTGCGTAAATATCCAGGAGATTTATATCAAAACACGGGGACATGACTTTTGTTCTATTTTGAACACAATCGTATTTGAAGTTAGTTTCTGCAAAAGCTGATGTTTTGTACAGACTCTGCAATTGTGCAAAAACTCTGCTGTTTCGCAGTCTTTGTTGTCATGGCGCCCGATTTGATTTATTCGAAACTAACAAAAAATAAACTTGTGACCCACAATCGAAAGATCCTTTGCAACTCCAAGGACAACAAAGTTTGCAGGTCCATTTGTTTAAATATGCTTTTTCAACAGGTAACGAACACAAGAGGTGTGGTTCAAAGTGTGTCCATTCCCAATCTTGTCAGCGACACTCTCTACTCCGTTGCAGTCAAAGCTGTTGGACCAGGTGGTCACTCTGCCAAGGCCACTGATTCTTTCAGAACCCTGGTATGCTCAGATAACATTAGTGTTACATCATAAGCATTTTGCTTTTTGTTACATCATAAGCATTTTTAGTGTTACATCATAAGCATTTTACTTTTTGTAGGATATTTCAACGGAAAATACAAAGTTGCACACCGTAATTTTGCAGTCAGTCAAAAACGCAGACCAGAGCATTGCCTAAGGCCCATCTTCCACTGCATATATTCATAGCTTAGCAGTTGAGCGCCTCCTAACAACGTGATATCCTCGAGTACGATTCTCTGAGAAATCGAGCTCCAGTTTGGGCGATGCTTCTCGGTCTACGTTTAGATGCAATCGTCGTATAGCTTTCGTAACGCCATCATTGATTCTAGTAGAAAAAATCATCATTGGATTATATTATAAAACTTATCATTACTTTAACGCGTTTTTTTTCAAAATTGCACCTTCAAATGTAAACGAGATCCAAATTCACCGAAACCAAATTTCTGAAAACATTTGAAAAACTTGGATTTTGCGTTTGAATGAACCGTTGTGACAATCAATGAGACAATGCAGTGCAAGAAAATCACACCTTGCATCGAATGGACGACATGCTCTGAAACTGCTTGCAAGCAATTGGCTGGCGCAGAAACACTTAGGTTCATGGATATAATCTTTGTGGACTGTAGACTATCATTTGGCGACGTGGTTCCTGTTATTTTTTGTTTCTGATGAGAGCATAAAGCGACGTAAATATTAATGATGTTTACAACGCTTCCTGTTTAAATCCATGACTTTAATTCAGTTTTTTGACTTGAATTAAGCTTTTAATCCAAATTTTTGTACTCGAACTAAGCTGTCATATGTTTTACACATTTCGTGTTTTACGTAAAGGTTAAAGACTTTCGACGCATGCTTCCCTTGGGTGTGTTTAGTTTTATGGAAGTTGGGCGAACGAGAGTGCTTTAAAACTGCAATTTATGTCGCATAAACGTACGCCAAAACTAGAACTCCTCACTGGCTCTTTTTAAACCGTGAAATAACAGTCGCTAGCCTCGTTCTAGAGAGCTAACGCGAGTTCGAAGAAAAAACCGCTTTGTTTGAGGTACAATCATCCGTTGATGAACAGATTGATTTGCAACAAGTTGTGACGTTAGCTCAAAAAATCCGAAATGAGTTTATTCTTTACTTTAGAAGTGAATAGCAATAAACTGCCCCCCGGATTCTATTTGAATAAGAACCACACATGCCTACTCTGTAAGCGAATAGATACTCTGCTAAGATCGCAGTGTCTGATTCGTGGATGGGAAAAGATTCTTTGCGATAGACAGCTACCTCTTGAACATTTCGAGTCATTGACATTTCCAGGTTCTGAATTTCAATCTGCTGGTGCAATTCCTGCTAACTTTGCTTTGTTCACGTCACACTCTGCTAACCCCAATCGTATTGGAGCAAACGATTGCTTGTTTCAAAATTTACTTCAAAACATTACGTCCAGTCGCAAGTGATCCGAGCATTGCACTCTTCGCAGTATTGCCTCAGTTTAGAATAGTTCTGTCAAGACTCTCTGTATATCCAGTTTCGACTATAGTTGCGATGCAGCAAGCAATTGCCAGATGTTTTTATTTTCCAATGTTCCCGTATTTGCTAGAAGAACTCCACAGCTTATATTTTGCGGTTTTCTTTTTCTTTTAGTCGATTGTCTTGGATCAGGATGATGTTGTTCCGGTCGGGGGGTCCTTACCGAGCGAAGCCATCCTTCGGTTGACTCCAAAGGATCACGTCGATTATTACATTGTGCAGTACAGACCGGAAGGTGAAACGGTGAGTTTGAAACTTCAACTTTTTTAAACATATTTTTGATTACTTGCGTACGTCAAGATGCATTAAGATCAAGACGTTATAATAAAGACATTAAGATCAAGACGTTACAATAAAGAATTAAGATCAAGACGTAAATACAGTAATAAAATGAAACACCATGAAATGAACAAAGCAAAGACATATTTGAATTCAATCAATTTGAAATACAGTTTAGAACCGCAACAACACGCATTCCAAAACCTTCAGCCTGAATAAAACATGCCCCACAACAAAGCTATTCTCTCAAAAATACAACATGCCAGCTCTCAGAAAGTTAACATCGCAGTCCAAAGGTACTCGCACATAAAGCTAGCATAGCAGCTTGTGGCCCAACCACTTACTTCATAATAACTTTTTGACAGTGCTAAAGGAAATTGCTACACTCTGCACATTTTTCATGCAGACAAACTTCGGAAACACTTTCACTGCTAAAAGTCTCTTCCATTTTTATTTGGAAACACTGTTCTTATCCATGCAAAGCTTCGATAACATACTGTAGCACAATGGCCTACCCAAAATCAATGACCCACAGTCTAACAAACAAATAAATGCGTAGAAACGAGATACATGATCAACAAACTTTAATGCACCAAAAAGCAGTGCAGACATGACGTCACAGCTCATGTATGAACAAAGAAAATATTTAAAAAATCAAGATCAGACAATAACCATTGCCCACTTCAAAACGCCATCCAACACATAAACAAACTATCTTTGTTTTCGTCCAGCTTTTTTAAACAACTGCCAGTACTACTTGTCACTTTTCAAGAAACATCATTGGTTCTATCGATCTTTCTGAAGTATTAAGTTTTCACCGACGATACAATATATCATGCGTCATGTCAAATTAAGCAGGGGGGTGTACACTTGTCGAAAGTAGTGTTGGCATTCGGAAATTCATAACATAAATGATTTTTTCTCGCAGGAAGCAGAATCTACCACTTTTCCTGGTGGATCAACTCCTTCGAACATCAGACTTACAGGTCTGGCTCCCTCAACAAGATACAGTGTTACAATCATTCCCATGCATGATGGTATCCAGGGCGAGCCCGTGGACGTTGCCATAGAAACAGCGCCTGAGGTAGGAGCAAGACGTTTCTAAGATCACTTAGAGTGTTATCTTCAAGAAAAATGTAAATATGGGCCTCAACTTCGAAAAAGGAGATTTGTTTCTTTCCTGCATTTTTGGGAGTGTGCCAGCCGTCGCTTGCAAGTGGTTGACCACCCGGGAGTGGTCAGCGTCGTACAAGCGTCAGTAAACTTTTTCCATGACCAGCATTCAACAACAGTCGAAAAATTGAATTGATTTTCTAATTTAAATATTTTTCATCGTCCTCGCAGCAAAACCACCCAAAGTTTTATTTTGTGAAAATCACCTTTTTTTGCAATCTTGTTGGTGCGTTAAAAGAAGAATCAGGTTTCGTAAACGTTTTTTTACGAAGTTTTTTTTTTTTACTTTTTGTGGTTTTCATCAAGTTTTAATGACATTTAGAGATTTTATATCCTTTCAGATAATTCGTCCAGTGCAACCATCGCAACCAACGTCCATTCGTCTGCTCGATAAATCTCCCAATCAAGCCACCATTCAAATCGAGGGCCCGAATGACAACGTGGATTATTATCACATTTCTTATAAACCGCAGAATCAATACGGGACTCTTCAGGTGAGTTACCTGTGCTGCTGTTAAAGAGCAACTTGCGCAACTTGGTTTCTTCAAAGCCCTGCGCACCCACGTTACGTAGAAGCTGAAACAGTGTAAAAGATGAGTGCCTTCACAGAGCAAGAACTTGACTTCATTTCTGCTGTATGGTGTTATGTGCATTACGCTGATGTATTAACCACATCTAACAGCAGGTTGCAACATTTAGCTTTGCATTACTCTTAAGTGAAACTATTTGTTCTGAAACGTTTTTTCACATTTCTTAAATCCTCTCCCACAACGTTTTCTTCCCAGGAATTCGATACTAACGGTCCGGACAGTACCGTCACCATCTATGGCCTGGCTCCTTTGACCAGGTACCTCCTGAAAGTGAAGTCTGTGTTTGGAGGACTGGAGTCAAACCCAATCCAAAGTTATTTCATAACAGAGAAGGTGAAGAACTGCGTGGCGTGGTTGGCGTGAATTGCTCCGAAGGTTTTTGAAGCAAACTTACATTTCGCTGATTGGACAGTCGTGACACGAACGAAGAATCCTTATCTTTGTTACTTTGTGGATTATGATGCATCTTGAGTAGATCATCTTGGAAAGTAGAAATTTCATTGTGCTGCAAATAGGTGCGAGTCTGTCGACAGGGACAGTCGGCCTCAACATCAAGTTTTCTTATCAAAATTCAAAGTTTGCAAATTTTCGGTACTTCGAGCAACTAGATGTTTTGAAAGCAAATATCGCCAAATCATAAGCAAATATCGCCAAATCATAAGCAAATGTCGCCAAATCATGTCAACCGAGCACTAAAATTTCTCATTTGAAACAACTGACAAGTAGCCCGCCCACGTCAAACAGATAAGTTCATTTCGGTGCCTCGCTGGGCAAGTGCATGTCGCAACCAGAGGCGTAACTGAAGGCGTAGCAGAGGGACAGATCTCCGCAGTGGCAAGCTAAATGTAAAAACCGGACCTCGTTTAGCTTATATTTCGGCTTTAATATTCTTTTGGTTTTCAATAGATTGATGTGTTTTGCGTTTTTCCGGTGATTTAGAGTTTTAGTATAGCCGTCCACATCCGGATTCACCATCATTTCTCAAGTTTTTTTTCTGAATGTTGGCCAGTGGACGCTTTACAGTGGCCAGTGGGCCCCATTCAACTAAGTTTCCTCCCTGGCCCAAACATCTACCTATGTCACTGTTCGTAACGTATTTAGCTGGGGGGTAAAGGCCATCTGATATTCTGTAAAGATATTCCTAACTTTTCGCATTTGTCTGAAAAATGTAATTGTTTTTAATTTCTAACCTAAGTTCGACCTTACATGCTAATATTGCTTAAATTCATGTTGCTAAAGAAAGAAAGCTCCAGGTTCATGTCTTCGCCTGAACCCCGCTCTTTGTTGCCAGAATCGATGCCGCCACACTATTAATTCACAAGTTTTTAGTTAACCTAGAAAACCCATAAAAATATTTTTTGCCGGAAGCACTTGTAAGTACTGATAGGGAAAATGTTCCTTCAGCACAATCATGCGCAAATGCTTGAGAGAAATACATCAAGCTCTGTTCACGATAATTACTATTGAAGCTAGCAACCTAAGTGGTTCGCACAGACCACTTTGCCATTCATTCAGTTAAACCGGCATCAATAATCTCTCCGAGTTTTAGATAATATTGCAGTGAACATCGGCGGGTTTCACTTGGGCAAGTTTTAATCTTTTCTTAATGGCGCCGAACGTCTATCCTTTCTTTCAATAAAAGTTATTTGAATCTTTTTGAAGGATATCATGCGCATTGTGTCCGATCACGTATCCTGTTTTTGTTCAGCCCGGCACCAAATCACTGACCGTCGCGGAATGTTCGTCCTGACGCGTTAAATCAAGTCTAAGGCGAAGGCTTGGTGCGGATTATATTGCTAAGAATCCCTGTCTTTCTCACCATGTTGACGTCACAGATTCCAGAACCAGAGCCGTCGCTTCATGTGGAGCATCTGGAAATCACCGATGTTTCGCCAAACCAGGTTGGGCTGAGGTGGGATGCGCCCGTGGACGACGACAGCATTCTTCGCTACGTCATCCAATACAAGAACGAAGAAGATGACACTCCGAACGCGGTGAGTTCCTGCGGGAGAGGATGGCGGGAAAGATTGGAAGTTGTCACCTTCGCAGTTGCGCAAGTTTTTCTGCTTCCATAGAAATGTCAGGTTTACGTTTCTACGGACCATAAGCCGAAATACGTTTTTTGATCTTTT
>Ga0210059_1012605_pt1 | contig 12742 bp, 7 predicted proteins | sample Ectturendosymbi2_FD_188042 | JGI IMG/M metagenome (GOLD analysis project Ga0210059, IMG submission 188042) | Ecteinascidia turbinata endosymbiont from Florida, USA - Sample 2 (SPAdes) (version 2) | ecosystem: Host-associated > Tunicates > Ascidians > Unclassified | place: Key West, Florida...
AAGAACACTACCCTGGGGGACCCCACAAGATATCATTTTGTATGAAGATTTAAATGCACCTATCTTAGTGCACTGCATTCTATTGTGCAGAAAATTTGAGAATAGTTTATGAGAAACACCTCTGGAAAACAACATTCGCGATGCAAGGCTTGTTTAAATTGTTTTGTCACAGCAGTTTTGCAAAGTATACTTCATCTCTCTTACAGCAACAAAGCTGTTATGAGACTTGACTGCCAAATATGACTGAAATCCCCCCATAACCTTCCTGGCTGGGAGTACAGCAAACGGAGGGCCGGCGAGCCGGGCGCGCTGGAGGGCCGTGTTGCCACACGAAAAACATGAATTTTCTGTGGGCTGCAGAGGTGAGCATGGACAGGATCAGGATTGGATATTCTGCAGGATACTTGCAATTTTTTTGGATTGGATTTGGATATTTATTTTTGAAAAAAATTGGATCAGGACAGGATCAGGATATTTGTTTGATTTCTATAACGAAATTTCCCTGAGAGTGATTCAAGATGTCACAAATGATAGTGCTTGTGTTTTCTTTACTGAGGTTTTTATATTACAAAAAATCAAAATGATTTTGTGATTATGTGCTGCACTCATCACAATCAATGATGATTCGTGTTACTTAATCGTAATTTTTTTTCGGCGAAGTGGAAGTAGTAAACTGCTCTTATAATGCAGGTATGCTGCTTTGTTGTGCTGAGTGGCATAATGTTATGTTATTGTAGGCTAATATAGTTTATTTCATGGGTGGCCAATTCCTCTTCGAGTGGGGTCGACTGGAAAATTTTTTGATAACTCGCGATCGACCAGTCAGAAATATAGTCCCAAATGCAAAATGCCAATTTTGAGTATCACATGTGCAAATACAGTGTACCATGCCTTAGTAAGTCATGCACAGACAGAAGGCAAAGTGTCTGTTACGCCTAAATCGTGATTGCTACTCAATAATAGAAAAACATATTACAATACGTTCGTGGCATCTGCTCAGCTAGCCTACGATCAGCCATCACAAGAGGCACCAAAGAATATATATGACCAACCAATTAATGGATAATTTTTATGTACTTTCTGGAATGTTAATTAAAAAATGTTCTTGTTAGGTATCTTGTCCATTCAATCCAAAATCAGACGTGATCGACCAAGTGACACTCGGCAATCAACCTGTCAATGCGATCGACCTGTTTGCCACCCTGGTCTATTTCAGTGTTTAAGCTGCATTTCTTTTGGTTAGATTTTTAAACATTCTACCTCAAGTTTTATACAGTCAACCTTTGCTGAAAGACAGTTTGAGGTTGTAGTTTTTGTAAGCTACATAGTTTTAGTATATTTTTTACTGTGATCTCCTCTCAGTGTTACAAACTCTATTTTCTTTATTTTACTAAATGATTGAATGCTGGAGCTCTTTTGCCATTAGCTGCACCAGATTGGTTGAAAATTGGTCACATGACAAGGACTATAATTATCCTTGGATTAGCTGATCTTTGCCATATAACTTAAAATCCTAACCGAAAATGTAAACCTGTGTCTGGTTTTGAAAAGTTCCTAAAAAAGTGCTATGGCTTAGACCTACATAAAAAGTTTTCTCATAAAAAGAGTCGTCTCTTTTAGCTGAGATAAAGCAACAATGCTGAGAACCTAAACGATGACCACTCGCACAGCAGGAATTCCCACTCGACCAGGTTGATCGTACAAACTGCTCGTGCCATGTGTTGCAGTTGAGTGCATGGCCTTGAACTCTTGAGACAAGCACAAAAGAAAGATGGCAATTCGGGGCATTAACTAACACTAGGTTACACTATCATTATATAGGGATAAGTGAACTACGATAATTCGCTTGTGGTGATTATCACAGTGACTTGTATCTTATGGGCACCATCTAGCGGTGACCATTTATTTACATGTGGCGCCATCTACCTCCCGCCACACATGACACGAGCTCAGTGTTATAATTGGACAAAGCCAGATACACTACAGTTCAAATGGAAAACTAATCACAGTAGAGCTATGCCTGTGGCGGCAAAATGCACACTACTTTTCTGTTTTTCTGATTGAAAGCGCACAACAGGTGATGTTATTTTTATGGACTGGGTCAAAAAATGACATGGTGTTTTGTTTGAAAGTGGCTAAAGGTCCGCTGGCGGTGACACGGATAGAATAAACGCTGAGTCTGGCACATTAGCAGCACTGTCATGGCAGTCAAGTAAACGTATCTTACTGTGTTAATGTTTGTCGCGTTGACTCTTGCCATAATCGGGTATCTTTTGTTTTGGTTGCAGTGGTTGCACTTTTCATGGTATTGGTTTTCATTTCTTTCAAAAGTTTCCAAACTTTAGTGAAAGATTTGCGGATTAGGTTTGACAAGTGTTAGGTTTAGGGGTTAGGTTTAGGGATTAGGTTGAAGGGTTACGTTTAGGTTTACTACGTTTCTACCAAGCGTAATGCAGTCTATTGCACACTTGTCATGTATCAATGTCATGGTACAGGCGATGGATGAATACGTTATCAAAAATGAAGATCCACTGGTGGACTTATAACCACTGCCTGTTTGTTTCGTATTTAACCAGTGGCGCATTCGGATTGATATCGGATACTAAATTTCAGAAATTTTCAGATAAGGATTAGATATGGATATTCAAAAATTTTTCGGATATGGATCAGGAGTCAAAAAATCAATATCTTCTCACCTCTGGTGGGCTGGCGAGCTGCACAGAAGGGCAGGCTGCACTACAGGACGGGCCAGTGGGCTGCACATAAAGACGGGCCCGCGGGCTGCACATTAACCTGTGCTGCAGAAAAGGGCGGACCGGAGGATTGCCCTTTTCTGCAGGCATGACCGTCCTTTTCCGCAACCTGCCGGACCGCCCTTTTGTGTAGCCTGCCGGCCCGCCCTTATGTCTTTTGTGCAGCCCGCCAGCCCGCCGAAAATTCACGTTTTTCAATTGGAAACACGGCCCTCCAGCCCGCCCGGCCCGCCGGCCTTCCAGTTAGTGTTATCCCCTGGCTGGATCCGCCCCTGGCATGATGTGACCACAGAAAACCACCTCCTTGTCCAGTCAGAATGCGATCAACACTGTTGCTCATGCGATCACACACAAACGATCACGTGATCTCGAGGCTTGGTACATTGGTTCTTAAATCAGGAGAACAGAAACGAACTAAAAACCGGCGCGACATTGCTTCAAGTCAAAACAATTCTCACGATCTCAGCAAAATCGACAAAAACTATACTCTATGATAGAAAAATTGTTTAGCAAGAGCAGCCCAAAAAAACGCATAACTTTGATAAAACTAGCCCAAAAAAACGCAACCCGCAACAGCAAAAAATTTCCCGCAATGCACCGAAACAAACAGCCCAATTGTATGGGAAAACCGCCCAACTGGCAACACTGACCGCCAGTCTGCCACCCTCCTGCAACAACCTGAACTAATGACCAGAGATGATAACGGTGTCGGTTGCAACCGTATCTCAGTCTTAAGCACCTTTAAATTCTCTACTGAGATACAGGGACACCGGAACAGCGGTAAGGCAGGGGTGGAATAAAAGAGTTGAAGGCAATGGAAACTTGTAAAAAACAAACAAATCGTTACCAATTATGCTTGGTTTTGCGTAGCAACAATGTTGACCTCAAAAATTATTACAGAACTTATAGAAAACCATTATAAATTTTGTGGGTGTGCGACTAGCTGCAATAAACTTGTTTCAAGTCGATCTTTATAAACCATAAAATTACCTATGATTCTGTTATGAAAAAGCATCCCCCATTTTAAAAGAGTGGGGGGAGAAATTCCCTCTCCATATCACCCTCTCCAGCGCCCCTGAAATTACCTATGATGCTGTTATGTAAGGGCACCTATGCCCCCCATTTCAAAACGCAAGGGGTGCAGTGCCCCGTCATGCACCCCGTTCCGCCGTCCCTGCTGAGATAAATCAGTATCAAATCACAAAAAAGACCAGAAAGGCGCTTTATGGGCAACTACGAACTTCAAAGTCACCATCATCATCAGGTCCCCTTCGCACCAATTCTACAAGCATTTTGAAATTTCCATAATTGGAATGAACTTTTACAATACATTCGCAACCCGCCACAATACTTTGGCCCGACAATCCGCTCAAAACACCACCAATTTCCCGCTCGGTTAAGGAGTAATCATTTGCTGTGCCACTGTCTTAATGTACTGAGTTTACAATATCGTTCACATTGCTAGATACGGATAGTTGACGCCTCACGATGTTATGCGCATCTTTGGCTTCTCTTTACCTGTGATCGAAACCTTGATCTTAGATGCTTCATGTTACTGTGCTTAGATGATTGGCTTGTACACTCTGCTCTAAGATGATTCGTATAGCTTGGAAAATGGATGACGAATATATGCAAAAATATTTTTATATGTCTGTCAACGCACCTGTCCATAGTAGCCATCGAATGTTTTCTCACAGAATCACCACCTTCTTTTTGGGCTTTTTGAACCTATCGACTTAAGACATTCAGTGAATATTATTATCTTTGGAAGATTTTCGCAGACTAATTTGATGTTCCGTCATATCCCTCAACGCCTTATTGAGGCCTTCTTAATAAACAATCGTTTTTTGCGTTTACTAATTTAGAAAGTAGGCATGTTTACGGTGGAGACATTAGACCATATGCTAAGGGACCTTTGAACCGCCGGGTCATTGGTCCCTTTTTTGCATAGTTCAAAGGTCCCTTCCGCCTTAAATTTTGGATTTCATGTCATGACAAAAAAAATGTGTGCAGTATCGGTTCTCAACGTCTTGCACTTTTTAAACACTTTCCTTGACCATACCACATTTGCAGAAAATATTTCGAATAAAGCTGCCCGTCATTTGCAAAAACAAAAAAACGCAGGCGCCAAAGTTTTACTTTCTTCCTTCAAAATCAAAATTAGCCCACAAAAATTGATTTGAGAGCCAAATCTCCTTTAAAACACATATGGGCAACAAGAAAGCAATCTCAGCTTCACTGCCAAAACCACAAGAACACACGTTCACTAGGTGGCGAGAAATGGCCTATGGCCATTGAGCCCACCCTGGTCAAAGATCCCACATCTCCCCTACACTGTAGTGCAGGCCTAGCTTAGTAGCTAGTGACAGGAGTTGACGATGCTGTTAGAACTAAATAATGTGCAGTAGTACAATAAAGTTTAGTCGTAGTCACATTGTGCAGATTTCTAGTCTAGCCCAGGCCTCCATAGGCCAACCTCTGCTCACATTTTGGAGCCATACTGAACAAAGTTGGATGTTTGCCATGATAGTTGCAGCTTTAAAGGTAACCTATACTGCTTTGCATCGCTATCGCCTAAATTTGAAAGCGATTGTACCAAGTTATGCGCAATGTAAATGTTCATCTTATTAATTTTTTTGTATGATTTGCTGGCACATTCATGTTAATGGCTCAGTTTAGCAAAGTCATAGTTCAGAGTTTTATATGAGCACATGGTTAAAGTACGATTCAATATTTGTGAACAGGTGATCAGCTCCAGACCTCGGAGGTTTAAAATGAGTCTTTTGTAAAAATTGAAAATGAACACTCACTTCAAATACTTGTCATCTATCTGGTTAATTACTGAAGCTTGAACAACTTAACAAAAAACTAGTGTTTCAATGGTTGCCACTTCATAATTTAATACAGAAGAACCTATACTTTTAAGGTGTATATTTGATAAGTAACGTCTATTTTGCCTCATGAGACAAAAACTGTCGTGAAGATATTTTGTCAGTAGCTGCACACACTTGTTTGAAGTCATCACATGCCAAGATTGGAATGTATGACCTACATAGCTGACCGTAATGTCTAGTTTAAATGTGGGCAAGATTTTAGTGGCTGTTTGTGTACGTTGTGTAAAGTATAGGCTAAGCCATAACTTTAAACCTGAACATGTTGTGTCTTTCTGTATTGTGCTAGTCACGTGACCATTTCAACCACTTGTGTTCTATTAAAGGCAAAATAGCCACGACAAATATTTTGCCTCATGAGGCAAAATAGACAGTATCTTTTTAATAGAAGTTTCTTGGAAGTTTTCGGAGTGTTAACAGGAGTCGGAGTTGATGTTTCACAATTTTTCGGAGTCGAAGGAGGAGCAGGAGTCTTAAAGCATGGAGCAGAGTCGAAGTCTTAAAAATGTGACCCTGCTCATTTCTGCTAATGACTGACTAATTTATTCAAGAGACTAGAGCGAATATATTAACCTAACAATTAGCCGTTAAGAGAAAATTTAACTCTAATAAAATCAATTATCCGACTACTGTAAAAACTGAAATTCTCACTCCTGCTCCAGCTCCGGGTCCGGTTTTCATTCCAAAATCCGACTCCGGGTCCGGGTCCTGCTCCGGCTTTGGCAAAAATTGTAGACACGGTCCGGAGTCCACTCAGGACTCCGGCTCCGTGATCACCTCTGTGATACAAACAACTCAAGATATGTAATTTCGACGGATGTGAGAAACCCCACTGAAGCAAACCAATGGTTGCCACGGATCCGAGGTCTACTCCGGCCTTCTGCGTTTTTCCTTTGGGCGCTGATCCGGACATCAGAGGTGGCCGATTTGAAATTTTCAGACTCCAACTCCGCTCCTGTTCCAAAATTTTTTAATCTGGCTCCAGGTCCGGAATTTTTTTAAATTTGAGAATCCGACTCCTGTTCAGACTCCGGCTACCATCATCGATCCATCATCGTATCCCTGTTTTACATAGTAAATGACCACGTAGACGTCTGCTACTGCCGAAATTGAAACGTGACTCCATATCCGGCGCTAGTTTTTCACAGAATTTTGATTCCGGTTCCGGTCCGAGAGAAAAACGCACAATTCTTCCGGAGTTGACTCCAGCACTACGGATCCATGGCCACGTCTGCTGGACATCAGAGGGCATCAAATAGTGTTACTGATCTGCTGGACATCAAATAGTGTTAATGAGCTTTTATATGGGCAAAGGTTTGTTTTTGCAACGCTGATGTGTTACAGAATGTATGCGATATCTAATACTATTGTGGACATTGAAAATCAAGTGACTAACCCTACTCCTCTAGCCGCCTACGACCCTAAGAATGCACATGTGGTTTTGGAATCTGTTCAAGCTCAAGGTTTCAGTGAGGCAGTATGCAGGCTACAGCTGAACAATACGCCCATTTGTGGTTAACTAGTCATCGTATCTTAATCCAGGTTGCGTTGCTTGCTCATGGCTTTTGCGTGATTGATGGATATTGCCAGCATTCTTAGCCTAGGCTGCCTACCAGAGATGATCGGATAGTGTTTTTTTACTATCCAATCCTATCCCGTTTTTGAAAAATGATATCCATATCTGATCCGAGTCCTGTTTTGGTTAAAATCATATTATCCGTATCTTAACACTATCCGAAACTGTATTATGATGCACAGCATACATTTTTGCGCTTTGGCTATTATGTCTCGTGAGGCAAAATAACTTCAAGAGTTACTTTGCCTTCAGCTGAACACGATTGGTTGAATTAGTCACATGACAAGTTTAGAACGCATGTCCTGCTTAGTTGAACATGACAGCTGTTACAGCTCAGTCCCATGCATGGATGATAGTTGTCATGATTTCAGGACTGGCAAACAGTTACCAGCTTCTTGTTCGCATTAAGTGAACTGTAGGCTCAACCCTAACTCTACACACGAAACCCCTCAACTTAGTTGCAAGCTCTTTTCTGAGAAGGCGACAGTGGTGCGGAAATTAGCATGTGATGGTGTTGCTTCGAAACGATCAATCACTTGCGCGATTCGTGGATTGTTTCAAGAAACCATGGCCTACAAACCGTCTTTTCATGCCTATAACACTATCCTAAATAGTTCCGTTTATACCTATAGCGCAGTTCTAAATCGGGCTTCAAAAATAAATTTGGGGCTCGGACTCGGGCCGGGTTCGGGCTTCAAAATGAGGTCCGTCTACAACTCTGGTTTGCATTGCATTTAATGTTAATAGTGCTTGCCTTGAAGTCTTCAAAGTGTCCACTATTATAGTGGTATGAGCCGAAGATAAAGCATAAGTTAACTTCAGTTTGTTTCCAAGGTATTTTTTGGCATTGTCTGTTTTGCCTCATGAGGCAAACATTATGCTGGGGCAATTTTGCCTTTAGCAGAACACGATTGATAGAATTTTGGATTTAAACAGGATTTGAAATTTGCAAATGTCAGTTCATCAGATTTGGATTGGATTTTGAAATGAAATTGTCGAATTGGACTTGGATTTGAAAAAACTAAATTCGTTCATCTCTTGTATTTTAACCGTACTTTTTCTGATGGATGCTAGATTCGCCATAACAAGATTTGGTCCAAAAAACAACTTTGCAGCGCTTTTTTGAATTCCTTTTGTTTGAAAAAAGCGGCAAAGCACAAATTGTGAGATTTGTGTGCAAAAATTCAAAAATTTATTTGTGAAAAACTCAAAAAAGTTAACTAACGAAGACCAAAGATTCAAAAAAGTTCCCGCTAAATCGTGTTTCTTCAAACACGTATTAGACAAGTTTAGATCATCGTTCAACAAAATATTTTATGTCTCTGTCCTCGCGTATGTACCACATATTGTTGCGATCGGAAATCCCGAGCGGCATGTGCGCAAAGCTTCGTACAGTGGCAGCAAGCAACAATAGAGATCATGCTCGCAATCTCTCTTTGCGTACGCTAGTCGTTACGTTCAATCGTTCACACGTTAATATCAGCAAAGCAACCACGTCGCAATCTCTCTTACTATTTGCTTGCTCGCGCTTCATATATAATGGTTTTATTCTTCACGCACATCCCGTTCGTGGTGAATCACATAATCAACGCAACACCACCGGAGAGGTTGCAACAATATGAACGAAGTTAGATTTTTACAAATCCAAGTTAGTGTGAAGAAGGCAGATAAAATAGGAAGAACAGGATTGCCAGATATTTTTCTTAGCTTTTGGCCAAAATTTTTATAAAAAATGGCCAAACTGACCTATTTTTCAAAAAATTATGGCCAAAAATACAATAGCTCATGGACAGTGCCGTTTCTAGGGTATGGCAGGCATGGAACGTGCCATGGGCGCCACTTTGGCGGGGGCGCAAAATTTGCTTGGCAAAAATTAAAATGTTATTTACAGTTTCTTGAACATCTACCTTGCGCCCCACACATTCATAAACTGCAAAGCTGCATCAACAACACAGCGCCCTTACCTAATGCATTACGTCGGGCGTGTTGTGCCAGCACCACCAAGCATTATGACAAAACTGGGGTATTGCGACGTAACAGGACGGTCAGTCATTGTGATAGAACAAGAACGCTCGCATGCAGTGCTCTCACGTTAGGATTTTGTCCCTAAACTGGAACTTTTGACCCTTTTTAGAGGTTATTTAGGGATTTTCGGAAAAGTTTGAAAATGTGTAAGAAAATTAATCATTTCAGTTCATTTTGCAACTTATGTTTGGTTCTATGTTTAACACTTACCATGGCACTCCGACTTTATGCTGCATCACCACAGATTTAGGGAGTTTTTATTTAAAAAATAGGGATTTCGTGGTACTGTTCTAGGAATTTTTGGAGTTGCAGTTGTGAGAGCCCTGCTCGCATGCCATGTCTACGTGACCTCGTCCTTCTTACGGTATAAGAAAGACAAGTCAGTCCGTACTGCTGCATTTCAGGCAGGACGATATTAGTCAGAATGTGGCTGAGACGAGTTTTAACTCCGTGGCTGTGATAATCGTGACTGTTACGCAAATCATGGACGCAATTTTGTTGCAAAATGTGGGGGGACAGCTTGATGTAAAACCAATATAGTCATCGGCCCGATGCGGAAGTAAAGTTTTGTAAATACAGATTCCCAATCTTGTTTTTAGAGGTGTTTGCTAGGCAACACCAATCACGCTTTGCTTTATCCCTACAAACGATTTAGAAATTATTAAACTTAATTTTCTTGTTGGACATGGTACTGTAGTTCAGCTTGGTTGCACTACTATCAGACTATGGTACAAACAAGCACAGCAGTATAGTAGAACACATCAACTGGGTTTTATCAGAGCTGTCAATTAGAGGGCACAAAATGGTGAATCGCATTGGTCGCACGTGCATATCACTTTTTAAGTAGAACACGTCTATTTTCATGCATTTTATAAGGAGTGTGGGTTACAGCGCGATTTAATGTCTTGTTTGATTTGCTTAACGTTAAAAAAACGATAAATTGCAAGGTACGATATATGTATATATATTGTAAGGTATGGTAGCTAAATATTTTTCTTACACATTTCCGCTGTTTAAAAATGCTACAAATCTATAGCTACTGGGCATCATGCATGCAATCTCACCCCTAGCCAAATCTCTATTGGTATCCTTTTACAATAGCAAAACATACTTGGCCAAATTAAGCGTAGGCTTCTTCACAAAATGATTTAAAATTTATTTTTACTGCTGATGGGTGGATGATGTATCCTTTCAATCTCCCCTTGTCAGCCCCTGCTCTTGGGTACCCTTTCGATTGTCCAAACATCATTTCTCTAATATCCTTTCGCAACATCAATCAAACTCTCAAGCAGAATTATCCAAACCAACTAGAGAAAGTTTCAATATATCCAAAAGAAAACGAACCAGAAGTCTTTCTGAATACACACCCATATACCAATCTAGACTACAATGTGATGCCTGCATACTTAGTCATCTGGTGACCATGTCCGTAACTAAGGGGAGAGCTTCGAGCTCCACTCTTGGAAAAACTTTCTCCCCCTCTGAAAAATGTCATGGACATACTGCATGCACAACCACTGTTTTCGTGCATGCTATCGATGTCAAATTTTGGCCTCCTTCAGAAAATTATTCGCCCCCCCTAGTGTCCAATGCTGGTCACGGGTCTGCTGGTGACTGTTGCCTTGTGACGTCTGTCAGTTATGCCACTCAGCTCAATCTTTTCACAATCACATTTTTCAGGTTGAACATCAATTTTAATAGGCGAAATTAATGTCAACAGTTTTATTCTAGATTTGCACATGCATAACGACACGAAAATATATTTGAGATTAAACAAAAATCAAAATCAACAAGGTGAGTTGGCAAATAGTACCACGTTTCACCTGAAATAACACGAAAAGACTGTCCAGTCAAACTAGGTGTTACCTAGGCTCATAGGTGGCGGAACCAGAGGGGCCTCATGGTTTTAGGCTTCCCCACTTTTTTTCTGGGAGAGCGCGGCCCTCCCACTTTTAAATTTTGAATTTTGCCCAAATACGTTTAAGTAACACAATTCTTATTGGATTCATTTTTAGTAAAGTAAATTGTTTTTGTGTAAGACTAATAACAACTAGTTACATTTATGTGCTCAAGTCAGTGTAACGTGTGATAGATAGGGTGTTGTGTAGATAGGGGTCGTTGAGGGCTCTTTCGAATAAAATTGCTTAAACATGCTGACAAAAGTTAATGACGCCATATTTCAGTCCTCGTGATGTCACAGTTGCCAATTCAAATCACAAAAATTTTCTAGTTTTTTTGATGTGCACGTGTGCCTGCCACTTTGAAAATAGTTCCGCCACCCATGCGTAGGCTACATGTAAAGCAAATGTTTCGCACTTGGGTGAAAACATTGCTGCATTGTGGATATCAATATCTTTTGAATTTGCTGGTCACCCTTGTCGTGACATACAAGAAATAAGGCCAAATGTATGAGCTATCTTTTATTCCTAGTCAAGTCATTAAGGTTTGAGCTATAGGGCAATATATAGCTAGGTTAATACCTCTCTAACGTTTTGATGGAAATCTTGTTTACTAATGAAGACAATCTTTTGCAAAACTGCCCACCCTAAAACTAAGTCTCCACAATAGTGCTGCTGTTTGTCTTCGGCAAAAACTTCGCAGAGGTTTGCCTGAAAATGTAACTTTCTAACATTATACACTTGGATCTTTAAATTTTACGCTATCTGTTTCTGAATACGTGACAACCAACGTTACAGTAAAGCCAGTTAGGCAACGTTTTTGCGCGAAACAAGTCATGGCTGTGCTGTGGTCTCTCACGTGTGCAGCCGTTAAATTTCACTGTTTCAAGACAGTGACCGCTCTTACAGTAAACCACACTGGATAAATGTTGGACAGAGGCAGTTAATAATCTTTTGCGATCTCTAGAAACTTGCGAAGTGCTAAAAATAATTTTTGAAGTAAAAATTTATAAAAACATCAGAATCAGTGATATCAAACTCTGTTTCAACATCAACATTCATGTGCTTTTGCAGCCAGTGGCATAGGCGTACGAGACGGGGTTCGGGGGGGCGGCCGCTTCAAAAACTTCAGGGCAAGCGCAAGTTGCCCAAAACTCCTGAATGATAAAAAATATTTAAATACAGTGAAAATTTTCAGGGCCACTCTGTTTTTCAGGGCAAGCGCAAGTTGCTCAAAAATCCTGAATGTAAAAAGTATATTCAATACAGTAAAAAATTCCAGGGCAACTCTGTTTTTCAGGGCAAGCGCAAGTTGCTCAAAAATCCGGTATGTAAAAGGTATATTCAATACAGTGAAAATTTTCAGGGCAACTCTGGTTTTCAGGGAAAGCGCGATTTGCTCAAAAATCCTGAATGATAAAATATATTTCAATACAGTGAAAATTTTCTGGGCAACTCTGTTTTTTTTAGAGGGCTAGCGCAAGTTGCTCAAAAATCCTGAATGATGAAAAATGCGTATTCAATACAGTGAAAAATTCTAGGGCAAACTCTGTTTTTCAGGACAAGCGCAAGTTGCTCAAAAATTCTGAATGTAAAAAG
>Ga0210059_1012607_pt1 | contig 12741 bp, 8 predicted proteins | sample Ectturendosymbi2_FD_188042 | JGI IMG/M metagenome (GOLD analysis project Ga0210059, IMG submission 188042) | Ecteinascidia turbinata endosymbiont from Florida, USA - Sample 2 (SPAdes) (version 2) | ecosystem: Host-associated > Tunicates > Ascidians > Unclassified | place: Key West, Florida...
AAACATTGGTACAAGGAACAAACGATGCAAATAAAGTGGGCAAGCATTTTTCTGAACCGTCTCATGTGTCTAATGGGGTTAGACAAGGGGGAGTACTGAGTCCATACTTGTTTGCTGTTTATTTAGATGATTTGTCCAATGAACTAAACAACATTAAAGCAGGGTGTTATATTGGTAAAGTCTTATTAAATCACTTGATGTTTGTTGATGATATTTGTGTGTACTGTCCAAGTGTATGTTGGTTGCAAAGAATACTAGATGTGTGCCAGGCATATGCAGAATCGCATGGGATTCTTTTCAACTGCAACAAAACTGTTTGTATGACGTTTAAGGCTAAAAGTGCAAAAAGCAGCCACTCCAGTCTTGAAATTGGGTGGTCAATACGTAAAATCTGTTGGCCAATACAAATATCTGGGGATTTCATTGGATACTGAGCTCTCAGATGACAAAGACAATTAGAGACAACTGCGATATCAATATTGTGCAGCAAACAAGCTGCGAGCCCCTTTTTCCCGTTGTTCAAATGTAGTTAAAAACGTACTTTTTCGTTCCTTTTGTACGCCCATGTACGCATCTCAATTATGGTGTAATTTCAGGAAGTCATGCGTACAGAGATTACGGGTGGCACATAATTTTGGTTGCAGAGCTCTATACAACCTCCCCTGGAGAGTGAGTGTTAGTAGCCACCAAGTTCAATGTAACATTCCTACCTTTGAGGCTCTGCTACGTAAATACAAGTACCTGCTTCTCGAAAGATGCAGAAAATCTAACAACGTATGGTTACGTGCTTTGAAAGTTGGTTTGTAGATGTTTCATGAACATTAAAAATAGCAGAATAATTTTTGACTTTTGGTTGCCCTAGTGATTGGTTTTAAGATAACTGCACGATGGTTACGTGCTCTTACTATTCTCATTACCTTATGACGCCATTTTATGATTGATTGCATTCAACCAGAGCTGGTTTTCAAGCATTAGATGTTGCAACACTTCGTGAAAATCCATGAATGATTGCATAAAATTAATTTGTAGTAGTTAAACTGCAAAGTGTTTTAACATGCATGATTTTGCATGGAGTTGTTTTTGAAGTTCTGGAATTAAATATTTGTGTGCAGAATGACATGACCTAAATTCTTAGCATACAACCTATTGCGGGAAGATATGAATTTCAAATGTAATTGACTTCCTACTGAAGAGAAAAACCAGAAGTTTCTGGTAGAGTATAGTATTGATGAACACATCAAATTTTTTATCCATCCACAATGAATGACAGCACATTCAGTTTAGTTATTTTAATAAATAAAGTTCATTATTATTGAAAGTGTTTTTTTTTGTAAATCAGAAGGAGGTTTAATATGTCTTGTGTGATATATATAAGCTCAAGTACTATGAACTAAGAAGTGTATATTGTATACAAAATCAAGAAAACATTGAACAACATCACGTTTCAATTTACTGAAGTGCTCTCATAGTGGACTGTTTTTATGGCATTTAGCATGTTTAGTTCTTTAAAAAAACATTGGCTGTGGTTACCATTTTAAGACCATTTGCATTTCAGGACAAAGATAAAGAAAGACTACAATGACCTCTCAAGCCGCCTTGGTTCACTCCCTGACAAACTTAGTTATGAGATAATGGTAATGGCCTGTAAAAATGCTGCATGAATGTTGATATTTTCTTATTTCTGGAGATCGATTAGTAGGCACTGCAAAGAAAGGGATAGCTATTTGAGTTGGAGTCATCTGGCTGTTATGGTGTTGATTTTTCATCCACGTTGATGAAATGGATTGGTTTAAAGTAAAACCCTCGTTTGTTTTCAACAGCAAAATTTATATTTGTATTAGTATTTAATTTCAAGAAACTTAAATGTTTTTAATAGATACTTTACAAACACTTAATTGCCAGCCTCATGTCATAATGTACTCTGCATGAGCATTTCAAATTAAAATTTGCATGCTAAGCCCTTGTCTACTGTGCACAATTTCGTTGAAGATGAATGGCACCCTGTTCCAGTCTGATATTGGTTGGTAGTGGACAAATTTAGTATCTTTTTATATTCTGAAGTTTTTCTTTGATGATGTATTTATTTATTGCTAAAGCAATGCCCAAATGTGATTGTTGTCATAAATATTTGTATGTCTTATTCTACAGGTGCCATTTGGACCCATGGCTTTTATTCCTGGTAAATTGGTTAATACCAATGAGTTAACAGTTCATCTTGGTGATTCATGGTTTGCTGATGTTACATGCAAACAGGTAACATTATTTAAATAATTCAACAGATTACTTATTTGACTACCTGATTGTTTGTTGGGATTTGTTAATTGATTGGCTCAGTTTTTTTCACGTACGTATGAAATGTATCCATATATATATCTACAGTATATACAGGGTGGTTCAAAAAGATGTATCCATTTTTGCCAAAGTAGCATTTTGTATTGAAAGGAATACTTTGTAATTTTTTCACAGACTGGTCTTAAAGACATGAAAGCTGTGTGTGGTGTGAGTTTTTACTATGTATTGTTGCAACCTCTCCGTTGGCGTTGCATTGAATGTGCGATTCACCACGAACGAGAAGTGCGCAAAGAACAACACCCATATATAAGTGGCGCGAACAAGCAATAATAGAGTGATTGCGGCACGTGACCTCTATTGTTGCTTGCTGCCACAGTGCGAAGCTTTGCACACTTGCCGGTCAGGCTTTCCGATCGCAACAGTATCCCTGCAGAAAATAATCCTAAGGGGGATAAATCTGGAGAATGTGCAGGCCAAGCATGGTCCGTACGATGGGAGATGAGCGTGTCTCCAGGGAAGTAACAGTGGAGGTGTTAGAGTGAAGCATTGGAGCAATGTGTTGTTGTGTTGTCCTGCTGATATATCACAGCATCTATGTCCACTTCTCGCTTCAACCTCAGTGCTGGGATGAATTTTCTTCTCATTAGTTCAATGTATTACTCTGTGCACACAGTTAACAGATGTCCAGTGGCATTTTTCTTTCATAAGTGACAAATTCTAAAAATAGTTTTGAATTTAATCGCTTTTTGTGGATGTGCTGTGAGTACACAAGATGTATTTTTATGTGAATTTGAGTTGTGAGGAGGCAAATCTTAATAAATTTGGCTTTGTCAAGTGAAGGGTTTGGCTCTTTTTTGGCCTTTTTTAATTGAGTGTTTGGCTTTTTTCAGCAATTTAGTTGGCCGTTTTTGGCCTTTTATTACTGAAGGTTTGGCCTTTTTTGGAAAAAAATCTGGCTACCCTGAACACGACTAACAAAAGCAGTGTTTGCAACTTACGCAAGTTAAAAGCGCAGTGTTTGTGATTGGCTCAGAACTACCGGAACATTGCACAATCATTGGATGCGCATATGTGCTCCTTATCTATTGTCATGGCGACTTGTTCTAACGGAATTTACTTCTGGTGAACGGGTGGTAATCGGTTATAGCCTAATGCTGCTTTTGTTTGGGCTAGGTTGTAGATTACCGGCTAACCTACTGCAGGCTACTTGGTGAATATGCAGAAAAACTGTACTTTCTGCATGACTATCTTAAACTGTTGATATGGAACGACTGAGAATTGACCAATCAGTTGAGGTATTTCATTTCATACCAATGCCAGTACTTCAGTTGCAGTAACTAACGGAACTAGTTTTTCTTTTTAGGACATGCAGTTATTTAATGTCACATTGCATCAAAATTCCAGATTTAGTTCTTTAGGACTTGGATTGACTTTTCAAATTGAAAACCCACTGAGTTGCAGAAGAGTCTGAAAGGTTGATTTGTGAAATATATACAAAAACAAAATTTCACAGATTTATGTAGTACAGTAACTGTTAACAAACATGCTATCAAACAGACATGGGGCGATTACAGCACAAATGTAATCGATTACGATTACTTGCCACCTGCTCGATTACGATTACGAATAAACAAAATCGCAATGTAGTCGATTACGATTACATTGAAAGTAATCACGATTACATTCGCGATTACATTTGTCTTGAAACATCTTCAGAACGACAACAAACCCCATATGCATGGTTTGATGGAAGTATATTTTAAGACAACATACGATATGAATGAATGAATGCAGTAAACGAAATTACTAATCTGTAAGGATCACGCACTGGAAAAATCACATTAATTGTTTAATGAGATATTCGTGGAATCAACAAACCAGTAGTGTAACTCAGCGTTCTTCAACGGGTGTGCACGATGCACCCCAGGTTGCGCCAAAACATGCGTGGGGTGCACCACCACGAAAGGTTCCACAAGGGTGCATCACAAACTTGGCACATTGAACAGATACGTTTTACAAAAACTTTCTCTTAGCAAAAAAAAACATTAACCAACCAATGACTTTCAGAATTTAAACTTTGCACATTGTAAAGCAGGGGTTGTGAGCCTATTTACTGTCAAGGGGGGCATAAATTGTGGATTATCACTGGCGGGCTGCAAGCCGCATAAATTGTGGATTATCGCTGGCGGGCCGCAAATAACAATTGGTTTTATCCTAAAATTCTACCTTTATCGTACTACGAGGGATATAATTTTTATATGACATACTATCTTAAGTACCTGCTTATCGTGGAGCTTCGTTTTGACACGATTTTGTATTCTAAGTGGGTAACAAAAATTGTGATGCGGCCCGTATCAAACGTTCAGGCGGGCCGCAAGTTCCCCACCCCTGTTCTAAAATCTGGTGTGTAAGCATCAGACCATGCCAAGCTATTTGTTGTAATTAGGATCGTTTGTGATTCATAAGCAACAGACAATGAGCCATTATCATTTGAATTATGCAGCGAGTTACTGAATTAGGGTACTTGCTTATTTAGACAAGGGTATTTACAGACACGAGCGCAATTAGGTGGGGAATACGGGGGACGTGTCAGTATATAAGGTGCATGAGTTTAAGTAAATAGGGTGTATGAATTCGTCAAAACATCTTTAAGGGTGCACCATAACAAAAAAGTTGAAGAGTACTGGTGTAACTGGAGGTTTGAGCTAGAAGGGAAACTTAGCTAAAAGAAGCCCACTAGCCTCTGTAAGGGACCTATAGTACTAGTCAACACGCAGAAAAAAAACGTGAGAAATAATGGTGAATCCGGGTGTGGATGGCTATACCAAAGCCCCAAATCAACGGAAAGTGCTCCAAAAAACGCAAAAAGACAACAACCTGTTGAAAACCAGTCAAAAGTATACTAAAACCGAAATATAAGCTAAGGGGGAGCCCGGTTTTTATATTTAGCTGGCCAGGGGAGTCAAATCGACCCTCTTCCCTCCCGTCTGTTACTCCACTGCAATAAACACTTTAAATATTAATTAAACAAAAATGATCAAAGTTTAAAATCTCTGTTACATTTGACAAACATCAACGCTTCAAATCTTTTGTCAGTCAAACGACGTCTATCAGGCTTGAACATTCGTCCAGCAACGCTAAAAATTCGTTTGTTAATAATTTTAAAATTACTGACTATTTCTTCTAACCGCGGATTATGATCGTCTGCAAGTCAGCACATGCATTGTGTAGCTTTTAATTTAAAATGAAATGAACAGTGACGCCAGTATAGCTGCGCATCTCTCTGTTAGACCAAAAGTCAATGGTCAACTACTGTAAACCTCGCTGGTTTCGTTGAGTTTTTTTTACCAGTATCTGGTGGATTACGGTTGACATGCCAGTTATCAGTGTTGTGGAAAAGTACTTTCGACTTGGATTAAAGTACTTTATTCTTCCCAAAGAAAGTTAATTTACTGTATATAAAGTACTGTACTAATTGTATACATTGCCTACTCCAGCACTTACATTAATAAGTTCACTCGGAATATACATAAATAAAACCAACACCTCCCCTCGTAATGTCTCGCTATTCTGTTACCGACATGTCAACCCGCTTTTTTGCAAAGCTTTTCTTTTGTTACTACGCACCTCACTTGACCCGCTACTTCTGGCGGCCAACAGGAAGGCTAGCTGGAACAAAGCGAGAATTCGCTACAAACGCTGTGCTTACCGCTGGACTATCTGGATTTAACTCACACAGACGGGAAAATCGCTTCCCCTGAAACATAACCATGACAAACGATGATAAAGGAGGAAACTCAACCACCACAACCGTGGTTCAGCGCAGAGTGATGTTGGGGGAAAATTTCCAAGTTTAATCGCGAAATTAATCGTCGATTGCGATTAAATTGACAATGTAATCGATTGCATTTCATTTTTGGTCAGTTCAATCGATTACGATTACTCAAAAAAATGTAATCGATTACGATTACCCCATGTCTGCTATCAAAGACTGAAAAAGTTACTGCTGTTTTGGAAATATTTTCATCTTTGGCAATGGTTAATTGAATACAGCGTTGTACTAAATGTAGCCTCCTTAACTTGATGCTCCGTTTTCTACTTCTTCCTTTGCATTGTTCACCATCTTTCAACGTTAAAGCACTGTTTTTTTGTTTTTCGGGTTTAAACACCGCAGGCAGTTCTCTTACATTCAGTGTTCTATTCTTATTGTTTTGTTATTTTAACATTCTTTTTAATTCATGGCACTGTGCTTATTGAATGTAAACAGTGTATACTATGCTAACAAATTCGGCGAATCAAATATTGCAATTGCTGCAATTTCAAAAATTTTAGCTTATAAATCCTGATTTTTAAGTTTTTGAAAAAAAGGTAAGGCATAAAATACGTCATATTTTTGATAATGAAGCACAAAACAAGATTTAAAAATTTTGGAAACATCGTTATCGGCCGATATATCGGTATCGGCCTCAAAAAAGCCCTATCGGTCGATCTCTACATGCTATTGTGCAACCATGTAGGCACACAATGAAGCATTTCAAACTGTAAAAGGGCTATGCGATATACACACGATGCAGTGTTTCGTCTAAGGTTCGCAATTGTGCAGTACCACCAGATCATTTGCGCAGTGAAATCTCATTCTCGCGCACTTGCAACGTTTTCAAATTTCTTATCCAATACCACTTGAAACGCTTCACTCGTTGTGTGTGCACATGGTTGCACAGTTGTATGTGCACTAAAACAAAGATTTGCTCAGTGTTAAATTTTCTTAGAGGGAACACTGGCATGATGTTAAATTTGGAATGTTGCACGTGCGCAAGAATGAGATTTCACTGCGCAAATGGTCTGGTGGTGTGCTGTGCAGTTGCGCACCTGAGAGAGAACATTGGTTAATTTCGTCGCGAAATATACCTCTACAATCTTGATCCCCTCTTGCACGGAATATCTTGCTGCTTGATCCATAGAAGCTGGGAAGTAAAACTTTGGACTATGATTTACGTGGAAAACATAAGCTTGGGCTGGGTTAATTTGATATGAAATGGTAGCGATAATAAAATGGAACATGTTTTTGGACCACCCTGTGTATATATATACAAATGTTAAAGCAGACTTTAGATTTTAGGTTTTCATCCATTGGTCGATTTTGTTCTGCAGAATAACAAATTTTTCGTCTCATTTTATTTCAGTGCCATTGTTTTTTGCCATTTTTTACATTTTAAATATTTTTTATTTCAACCATTCATACTAATGAATGTTGAGTACAGGGGTTCTGTGTGAGTTACTTTAAGTTAGCCCATTAGAAAACAGGAGCACCTGCACACCTCGCGGGATGGCTGATCAAATCTTGATTGGATTTGACTTCATTAAGTTTCTGAATAATTTGTTCATTTGATGGCATCATTACATTACGACCTTGGTCTTCCACGAAACACTGTTATATGCAGTAGAGTTGGATCAACACTGTTATACGCAGTAGAGTTGGAAATTATAATTGCGTTCTGCTGGAAAAATCTAACCATACTCTTAAAATTATAATCAATCATAAAATGTAATTACATTTTTATTTTAATAGAATGAGAAACTGAAAACAATACATACAGATACTGTATATTCGATGTGTGATCAAATTTATGTTGTTCTGCTTGCAATTTCGAATTTATTTTAACAACTGTTGCAGTAAATCTCAAATCTGGTTAAAGGTTTATAAAAATTGATCAAGAAGTGATTCAGCAGTGGTTTCAGGAGAGCCTTTTCGATCATTTGTTTTCAAAATGCTGTAATTTCTGCAATAAGTTGCAATTTCCTAAGATTAGTACTTTTATCAGAATGAATAATGATTGAATAAATAAAGACACAACTCATTTTACTTTATCTAACTATCTTACTTAAAATTTAACCAAATACTGCTTGATGAAAAGCATGCCCGTAACCAGGGGGGCGCAGCGGGGGCGAATCTCCCCTAGAAAATTTTTCGCCCCCCCCTGAAAAAATATGTTGGACATTGTTTGATCCCTCTGGAAAAATATGTTGGACATTGCCTGATGAAAAGTTACCACTGCCGCAGGCCTAAACAGTTGAAAACCCCCGCAAAGCATAGACTAAGAGCAGCAACTTCTGTGCATTACACGCAACACACTGAGCGCACAACGTATCTTTGGTTTGTCTTAACCTTGCGTACGGCATGGTAGATACTTTTACACATCCGCGATGTGGATGCCACAGCCGCATGCTATCTCTTAAATCTTTCCACGTTAGTGTTTTATAACCCTGTGATTCCGCCGGCTTCAATGCTTTATACTACGTGCTGTTTGGTCTGTTTTTATTGACCTGCGTTCTGCAGAGTGTGAGTGTTCATACTATGGACTTCGTGTCTGCTCACAAACAAAGAAATTAAATTATTAGTGGCTGCGAAACCCTGCAACGAACGCTGTCTCGTTCCATAGATGACGAGCTCAGTGCTACCACCTTGCGTTTGACATCCACAGCACAGGAGTTTCATTGAGGAAAAACTAGCGAACCACTGGTTGAGGACTATTAGATTCTTGGACTCTTGCGAAGAAAACTCCGGAAAGATGGCTCCGAGGGTAGCCAAGGAATCAGTTATTGTAAATTAAGAAACAAAATTTGTTGTACCTGAGCCTACCGTAGTGAAAAGTTAGTAGAAAAATGAACGGTAGTATTTAATCTCATGAGCTGGAGCACAATTTGCATTGCATTGTTTTGCATCGGTGTTGCCATATTTTGCTAAAATTACTTTTCGTTCTTTAGGCTTTAAAAATTGTTGATCATCGATTGCAAGCCGTTGACAAAAACCTAGAAGATCTTGATAAAACATTAAAGAATCTCTCGAAAAAAACTGAATATTCGAAAACTCTGTTGGAAAATAAAGGAAAAGACTCTGAAGACATTGTTGAAATTAAAGAGGTGGTCTTCCTCCATTTCAGTTTGACGTAGCAACGTTATTTTATTCCAATGTTAAGAATTGTATTTCTACTACATTATGCAATAACTTTATTGACCTAGATATAACGTCTTTGTTATTCGAAGTTAAACGTTACGAAAGTAATTTTTGTCATTTTTGATACGTTTCTTACAAATATTTTTGTTACTTATCGACCCTATCATAGATCTCGATTCTTCTTTTAACTTCCTTGTGCAGATGATGCGAGAGTGTTCTTCATACGTAAGTGAACCAGCGTAAACAAACTGCCTTGTTCGTGGCGGTACCCATTCGGTTTTGCAAGTATTTATCGTATACAATCCAAGCGTCCATTCATGTTTTTCATAATTACGCGCTTTTTGAACTCTTTTGTCAGTTCGAATGCATCGTGCAAGTAATTTTTCTGTTCCCAGGAAATCCCCGCAGACTATGTCCACCCAAGCAGAAGAAAGCGCATTAGTCGCGTGAAGGATGGCGGAAATCGGCAAGAAATCGTTCGAAAAAAAGCAGCCAATCCTGTCAAGGTACCGTAGTTCAAATGCAGCTATAAGATGCACTTTTTTGGTTGTGTGAACCAGCAGTGTAACATACACGGTACACCCAGTTGTAATTAAAGCCCAGAGTTTTCAACATTATGCCTAGGTGCATTCGAATCAGCTTGTGTTGTGCAGACGTAACGGGACAGTTGTAAACGGACCTCATTTTGAACCCCGATTTAGGCCCGAAAGCCAAATTTACCGTGTACGTTACACCGTGTACGTGAGTCAAGGTGTGCGCAACTGCGGGTTATTTTATAGTCAATTATTTTTTATTGAAGATGTTATCAACTCGACACCAAGCTGCACAAGGTCACTAAATAAAAAGCTTCCTTCAGGCTATCTAGCAACTGGAGTAAGAGGCTATTATGATAAAATCTCGCGTACACGTCGCTCCGCGCAGAGATAGCAGCAAGTTTTGCTGATGCTTCCGGAAAAAATACACCTAGTTTTCTTCAGCAGTGTCCAAACACACTGATTTCACCGGTATACAGGATTTTTGGGGACTTGAGGTTTGTAACTGATTTGGGGGTTTTGGAAGACGCTGAGTCCAAAAATCGCATCCGTTTTTGTCCATCTGGTCAGGAGTAGCCGCAACAGAGCATACGTTTTGCAGTTTTTCGCAAATCTTGAAAAAAACTCCCACCATGTTTAACTTGAAAGCAGATTTTGTAATCACTGGTGGTGCTTTTAAATTCCGAAATACTTAATCAGCTGTTGTTGAACTGCTAAGGCCTACAGGGAGTGAGTTAGCAGTCTCAGCCAATTGATAAGTGGTAACTACAATAAAATCCTATATCAGAACAATCTGTGCCTGGTGCCATAGTTGATGAGCATGACTGGATGATTTGCGGTGAATTAGAAGAATTTGTGCATGTTGGATGGGCAACAAAGTGAATGCACAAAATATATATGTTTCTAGTGTCTGCAGGACAGTAGGGCTGGCCAAGAGCATTGGTCTAGGGAAGTTGCCCATAGAGAGGTTTTGAGATTGGTGAAAGAAATATTAATATACGCTCTCCTTTGATTAATCCACACAAGGTGTTACTTCCTCCTGTCCATATCAAACTAGGGTTGATGAAACAGTTTGTAAAGTTTTAAATAAGGAAAGTGGCTGCTTTTCATATTTGCATGAAGTTCCCTGCACTGAGCACTGAAAAGTTGAGGGCAAGAATTGTGATGGTCCTCAGATACGACGTTCAATACAGGACAAATATTTTCCACTTACCATGACAACCCTGGAAAATATGCTTGGCAGTCCTTTACAGCAGCTGTCGAAAACTTCCTCTGAAATTTTAAAGCTAACTATCACGACCTTTTCAAACAACTGTTAAATTCTTACGAATAATTAAGGTCCAATATGACTGTGAAGGTTCATTTTCTTCATGGTCATTGTAAACTATTTTCCTAAAAACTTAGAAGCATAATTGAAGAGCGAAGAGAGTCCTTCCACCAAGATATTAAAACAATGGAAAAAAGATACTAGGGACGCTGGAATGCAAACATGATGGCAGACTATTGCTGGTACTGAAAGAGAGAGGTTGCTGGCAGTGGCTGCTTCCGAAAAGCACAGAAAAGGCAATTTCAGGATTCGCAACCGTGCAATCTTTTCTGTCATGAAAAAAGAGTATGCTATCATGTTTGGGCTATTCTTTGCATTTTAACGCTTTTTCGTCACCACAATCTTGCATTGCAAGGCCATAATATCTGTGTAGTTTCTCATCTATGTCTTGTAAGACACAGTTGCAAGTGTACAGTGTACACTGCACACTAACTGAAGTTTTGTGTTTGTTTAACCACTGTGTATATTTTCTACGCTGCGCATTGCTCTTCATAAGCTAGTTTACAAATCATGGTCATTACAAGAAGTCACTAGTATTTAAATGACATGTGTTAGCAAGTTTACAAACCAAATGATCCCGAAATCGCTCTTAAACCCCAATCCCCATGAAATTAATTTAAAATTGTTGAGCTGTGTTTCGATATCATATATCTAAATAAAAACATCTGTTATTTTAGCACTTGCTCAGAATATTTTCAAAAAGTTGCTCAGAATATTTTCAAAAAGTTTAGCATGTAGGCCTGAAATCGGCCCAAAACATTTTGACTAACACATGCCCTGCCCACAGGGCCGGCCTTAAGCCGATGCAGCTGCATTGGGCCCCGCGCCTTGGTGCTTGGGTAGATTATTCAGTTTTTTCCAGATACACCTTGCGCTTGAGAATTCAGGAGAAACGCCATATAAATTTCATTGTTAACAAAGAACGCTATCGTCAAAACTAGCAAATTTCCTCTCGAACGTTAGCAAACGTGCTCAGTTCTCGTGTTAATTCTGTACTGTATATCTGCGCTCTACCACGATCGTAACACGGTTGAATAAACACGATGACGCCATAAAATCACTGCTCAGAGGGCCTTGCGCCTAGGTCTTGCATTGGGCCCCGCGCCCAGGTCTTGCATTGGGCCCCGCACCTGCTAGGGCCGGCCCTGCCTGCCCAACTTATATCTCTCCGTAACAAAGAAACTGTATCGTGAGTTGCATTGCATAATGTCAGGATTGCAATCAAACTGGGCATAGGTGACGTGTAGGAGCAGGCATTTTTTTGGGGTGCAAAGTATATTTTGCCCGAACTTCCCCAAATGTGCCCGAAAAATTTTTATGCAGCAAACTTTGCCCCTACAAATTTTCTGTAGCAGTTGGTTACTCATCAACTCTCACAAACTAAAACACGAAGTTACAAGAAACAATTGGTTGATTTTATATACTGAACATATAATGCGTTTTCTACAACATACTATACCTTTTTTGCATGTTTTTTTCAGTCAAACTCCATAACAAAACAGTGTTTTTTTTTATTAAAACTGTTAAAAAGATGTCGAAACTTCTGTGCCCGAATTTTCGACAAATCGAAATTTTGGGTTGCGCTTGCACCCCCCTGCTCCTGTACGCTTGCACCCCCTGCTCCTGTACGCTTG
>Ga0210059_1012609_pt1 | contig 12740 bp, 8 predicted proteins | sample Ectturendosymbi2_FD_188042 | JGI IMG/M metagenome (GOLD analysis project Ga0210059, IMG submission 188042) | Ecteinascidia turbinata endosymbiont from Florida, USA - Sample 2 (SPAdes) (version 2) | ecosystem: Host-associated > Tunicates > Ascidians > Unclassified | place: Key West, Florida...
ATCAAGCCAGACCAGTGACGGATCTAGCCTGGAAAAGAGGGGTCTGTTGTGGAAGGGCAGCTTTTGATATCACTTCTCAGCATAAAACTATATTTTCTCTTAAGACCAGAGATCGACCGATGAATTTCGGTTAATCGCATATTGGTTAAAGGCATAAATTGCTTTATAGCATTGCATAATCCCAAACCATTCCCATTCACTTGTGAAGAAAATTCAACGGTTCATCGCATAAATCGGTTAATCGCATAAAAAAGCTTGGCAAATTGACTATGCGATTAACCGATTTCGACTGTATTGGCAATTTTTGCTCATGAAAGCCACTACACTAGTTTTCTGCACGGAGTGTTCAGAAACCCAAGTTGCTAATTCGTCTCTTGATTAATTAACATAAATTCTCTGCACTGTTCCTTATGATGCGCAGCTTTCCGACTGCATCAAGTAGTGCGCAATATTCAGACCACTCCACAATCGCCCCAATAAAACTGGTGTATGATGCAAGGTTATGGAGTGAAATATCTGACTCCGACCTTTGCAAGATTTCCAACTTTCTGAAATTTCCGACTCTGGCCTTTCCGACTCTGACTCTTTAACATAAAGGGAATGAAATTTGGCTGTTAAATCAATGGAAATCGTGGTGCACAGCAAGAAATCTCTGCTTCAACAAAAGTTTCAAAAGAAACTATACCATTTAAACAAGTATTCCCAATTTAAGAGTGTAATTTTAAAAATTATCCAATTGGACATCTGGAGTTTGACAAATAAATCCACCCTGACTCCCAGTGTTGTTAGGAATCCAACTCCGACTCCACCCAAAACCTCTGACTCCTTACGACTCTGGCTGCAACTCTGCAACACTGCTATGAGGTCAGATTCGCTCCACACATTTTTGTGTAGTAAGCATATGTGTGCCTGTGAACAAATCAGGGTACATGCCATGGTGATTGACCATCTTAGTGACCCAGGTTTGCACAGAATTCTATGTTATACACTTTTATCGCACTGAAGCATTGCCTTTCAACTGTGGTTTGAGTGTTGCAAAATATCCGCATTGGTTATTGGCAATGAAAAATAAAAACATCAGTATTGGCCCAAAAAAGCCTTTTTGATTGAGCTCTACCTAAAACCCAATCAAACTTGGTGGCTAGTAAGGCTAGTAGCTTAACACAAATAATGATTTAGAATAGATAGTGGTATTGATCTCATTGATAAGGAAAGATTCCCAAGTTGTCATTACTTTCAGTCACAGTTCATTTGTTACATCACAATCGCTGTTTGATCCTACGAACATGGTGCTGAAAAGATAGTTAGCTTGTCAGACATTCAACAAATGTCAGCCATATAGCAATGAGAGCTGTTTATCCACACATACATACACTTAACAAATTAATGCTGACAATCAGCTGCATAACTATGTCTGTGGAGTGCTGTCTATCAAGATGACAGTGTTATTATGAATATCCTTGCAAAATCACTGAGGAGAAAAATGATTGAGTTCCAATTGCTCTGATGATTTTACATTGTAATGTAAAAATGAATTACTCGAAATGAATATAGGACTTCTTGCACACTGCGCAACAAACAACATCGTAAACTGCTCAATTCTGAAAGGGCAATTTTCAAAATAAAACACTTGACTGATATTTTGTCCAGATAATGCGATGCGACAACAATTTGAGGCTAGCTGTCGTGCCTTTCAATATGAGAGATTCCTCATATAGCTTCAGTAGAAACGAACCCACATTACTTGGCATGACCCTGCAGAAGGCCTAAACTTATTTAATTTGGTCATAACTTAGTAGGTGTAAACAGCAGAGAAAATGTAGGCCAAAACTGCAAAACAAAATGATCGTTATCCTCTCACCATGAAGCTAAATGTTACAAAACAGATCTGCGTGTGCATGGCAGTGTATGAGCTTCTGACAGCTTTGCTTGTATTGGAGCTGGCACTGCCAGTGTAGGAAATTCTGAAACACATGCGTTTAATGCAATATCGATTTAGAGTGTTCAAAAACGTGAAATGTTTCATGTCATTGAGCAGGTGCTATATAAGCAAGGCAGAGACGTTGTTGTTTCACAATACAGTAGTATTGTGCAAGGTTAGAAGGGAAATGCTGTTGCTTGTTCCAAACTACCCACTTTAGAGACCTGCAGTGACCACGAGTGACATTTTATCGGGTTTAATGCTGAGTACCTGCAGCACAAAGGGGCCTGTTATGAGTGATGACAGCCAAACCGAGCCCCTTTCTGTGCCCCTAGACAGGACAACACGGCACATCAAGTTAGATGGAAGTATCAAGCAAGATGTAAACTAAACTACTGTAGCGTTAGAGGTTGAGGGATTAGTTATGGAATATATGGTTGAGTCAAACAATTGTTGAAATTCATATTTTTCCATGTTGTGTCATTTCTTATATTGAGCTGCACGTATCATAAAAATACAATAACAAGTAGCATTTTTGCAAAGTATTGATCTTGGTATGTTTCAATTAGTTTCAAAAGTTGTGTGGATTGTGTGAGGATGAGTGAACAACTTGCAACAACATTTCCTGCTTTTTAAATGGACATTTTCTTTTTTTGGAATTTTACGTTAAATTTCTATTTTTCAGTCTCAATGTGGACCCGGTAAATATCAATTAAAATTTATAAAATTTCAAAGAATTATTTTTTCCCGAGGTAGAACACGCCTAGGGTATAGCCACGAGGATATTAATATGTTGGGAGCCGGTGTATGAGTATTTCGTACCTTGAAATCACACACTGATTCACTAATTTTGTGCCACTTTGCAACTCTATAACTTGCTAATCGATTGTGCTAGAGAGCTATCCAAACCCTCAAAAGACTTGGTGAGTCTTCTAGGTTGGACTTAAAAACGTTTGGCTTTGGATTTCAGGTTTTTTGTGGGTGATGTCATAAAGGGGGTAGGTTTCTGGCCATTTTGGCTCAAATTACCTAGCCCTGCGCCCAACCCCTAGATGGAAGTATTTCGCTCAAGTTTCTATTGGAAACCAGGCTAAAACACAAGTCTCTTGAGCGTTTGATTGGCTTTCTAACGTTTTTTGTTCAAACGTTAGGGTAAAATTACCAATTTTATTTTTTGGCCATTACTTTTGAACCAGAAATGCTGGAAAGCCAATCAAAGGCTCAAAAGACTCAGATTTTAGCCTAGTTTGCACTGAAAACTTTAGCAGAATATTTCTTTGTTGCGGTTGTGGCCCAGGGCCCAATAACTTTGGCCGAAACCGCCCATACCTACCACACTTATGACATCACCCACAAAAAAAGCAAAACCTAAACTTTTTTTATTGCAAACTAGAAGACTCGCCGAGTCTTTAGAGATTTTGAGCAGTGCTCTAGAACAGTCGCTTGGTGAGTTATGGAGTTGCAAAGACTGGGCTGATAAGGGCAAATTACACCTTTTAAAGGGAAATTTGGCTGGCTCCAAAGGTGTGAAGAAATTTTCAAAATTGTGGGTGGTCTGATGCACCCTGGTAATAAGCTAGTCGTGTTGATTCTGTTTGAGTCTGATGAGAAGAGAATGTTGGAAGTTCTATCATTTTGATTTGTTTTAATAGTTGCAGGTTGGAAAAAAAAGGAAGAGCGAAGAACTAAAGATGTCATACTCAATCCAAAGAAAACCGTGTTTTGCAAATTCTCTAGTGGTTCCAAAGAATGTCCTAAATATCAAAAAGAATTTGCAGTAGCTAATTTCGCAGCATTCAAGGTCAGCCAATAATGTTTTTTTTTTGTTTTATGTAGAGCTGGGTTCAAGTATGTAATTAACGCTTTTGCTAACGGCCAACGCATATATGTTTTGTTTGAATCTGTTAACATGTTCCTGTACGATTTGCCAAGATAATGCCAAGAGTTAACATGTACGATTGCCAAGATAAGTAAGATCGCTAAGATTGGACATGAACATTAAATTGTACTGGATCCAATTTGATAGTGAAGAAAATGTAAAAGTTAATTGCAAATCCAATTTCTGTCCAAAAATTTAAGCAAGTCACAACTTTTTAACAACAAAACCCTGCAGTGTCTTTCAATCAATTTAGTCAAATACGGTTCTGATCCTGGCTATATTCTTTTGAAAAATGCAACAGTGTGGATCCAATCTGAAAAAGCATTTTATATTGGATCCAGTACGATTTAACGTTCCTTTTTTATTTTAGCAATCTTGGCGATTTTAATGATCTTAGCGATCTTAGTGATCTTATCGATTTTAATTTTGATCTTAGGAATCTTAGCAATCTTAGCCATCTTAATGATCTTAGTGCGATCTTAGTGATCTTGTGGTATTTACAGGTGTCACTTGTGGATATTGCCACTGGGAAACCACCCAGTATCAAAAGTGTTAAGCAATCTATTGAAAATGTTTAAACAATAAATATTTGTTACTTGTACCCAGCCCTAGTTGTATGATTGTCACATACTATATAGAACTAGACCAATGTATCGGCATGTCGTTATATATCGGCCGATATGACGATGTTGCCGATGTATCGTATTGGCAAAATTCCGCCGATCTATATCAGCGATATTTGATTGTAAAATTGTTACACTAATGCTCTATTGCATACAGTGTTCGGAAACCCAAGTTGCTACTTCATCTCATACCCTGACTGATTAACGCAAATGCTCTGTCCTGTTCCTAGCGCACAGAACCTTCAAGCATATCAGACCACTGTGCAGTAGTCCAGACAAAACACTATGATGAAACATTTGCACTCAGGTTTTGGCGTGGTAAGCAGATGATTGTCTGCGAACAAACTAAGTTACATGCATTTGTGTTGGTTGGCTGTTTCATCAAACCCTCTAGTTTAGGCAGCCTTGTATTCAGCTTGCATCAAAAAAGTGCCAACATCACAGCGAGCAGTGACCCAGGTTTACGCAGAATTCGATGTTGTACAGTTCTTCATCGCAGTGACTTGATGGTTTTAATGTGTTGTGCATTGTTTTTTGCTTACTCATAACATCTGAGCGCAGGCACAGATGTCTACACAGGGAGTAGGCCTATTTATATGTAACACATATTTCCCGGTTTGTGCATTTGTTCATTTACAGTTAGACTACTGTGAGTCCTAAAAATGGACTGTAGTAGCCACACTGGATAAAACCATCCTATTAGAGGACATTTGACCTTTAGTCAAACACACCTGGTTGAAATTGTTGTGTTTTTCCCTGACAGAGTTTCAAAACTCAGAGCACCTTGTACAAAATGCACTGTACTTTATTCGGAGAAGATAACGGCAAACAAGGCAGACAGTTCCACTTACAGCTTTCGTACAGTAATGTAGAGCTGCAGAGCGCGTATCGAATAGCATAAGTTACCAGCAAAGGTGACAGTATTTAGCGACCGACCACGAGGTACAGAGCTCGCAAAACAAATCAACGTGTGGTGTGGAATAAAACATTTGCTGGCAGAAACAGTGCAGCAATCAGCGCCGTGGTGATCGTGGCAAACTTGCACCAAGGAAAATTCGAGAAAACACCACTCTTAACAGAAATGGTCATGTGACAAGTACAACACATAAAGAGACAAGGGTTTACGTTTAGCCTACGGTTCTCACAAAGCAAACAAGAGGCTGCTGACAGCTTGCCAGCACTGAAACCATGACATTACGTGTCTATCAGACTGAGCCATTTATAGATGTCACAGTGAACTGAGACAGTCATGCTGTCCAAACTTGTTATGTGACTAGTTCAGCCAATCATGTTCGGCTGGTGGCAAAATAGCTCCAGGAGTGTATATTTTGCCTCATAAGGTATATTTTGCCTTGCCACAAAGTATATTTTGCCTCATAAGAGTGTATATTTTGCCTCATAAGGCAAAATAAACACTGCTTGTTCTTAACTTATCACTGTCACAATCTGCTTTTTCAGAATTGTAACTTGTGTAAATATTTTTTTGTTTATGTGGCCTGAAGAAAAAATGCACTGTAATGCCTTCAAGCTGTAGTTTGAGTAATGAAAAAATATCAGCCTCGGATATCGGCAGTGAAAAATGAAAATCATCCGTATTGGCTCAAAAAAATCTTATCGGTCGAGCTCTGATACTACAGCACAACTTTCTTAACTTGCAAAATATTTTGTTGTCAATTTTAAAAATTCTAACCTTGTTGGCAGAGTAGTGCCTTTCTAAAATTGTTTTGTCAGCCACAGTCTTTGTCTTTTATAACTTCAGCAGTTTTTTTAAAGAAATGTTAGGTACCTGGTATGGACCTGCAGGGACCTGAAATCTCTGATTCTAGGGATCCGATTCAGTTCTCCGAAACACCTTAAAAAGCCCCTGACTTAAGGTTTATCATGAGTCAACTAACAAATGAACTTTGTTTTAATGCATCAGAAAGTGTTTTGTTACCTTTTTTTGAAAAATGATCAGTTTTTCATACGTGTATGACTAGAAGTTATACATGTTGGACTATAAAAAGCTGGAAACTTGTTGGTCTATGAAAAACTAGAATAGTGTCTGCTTAAAAAATTTTTTTGTTTTGAAAAAGTTGATCATTTTGATGTCAGTAGATTATATATTTTGCAAGCTGAATGGACATGGATATGATTTTTATGAAGTGCATCACAGAAAAAAATGATTTTGAAATGCACCAACTTCTAACACCTTCAGTGTCGGTGTGCGAAATATTTGTACTTCAAAATCCCACATTGAGCTGCCATTTTTGTGCTATTTTCCCACCACTTTACAACTCCATAACTCGTCATGTGATGGTGCTGGAGAGCTGTTCAAACCCTCGAAAGACGTGGCAAATCTTTTAGATTGCACTGAAAAAATTGGAAAGTTATGGATTTCGTTTTTTTTTGTGGCTGACGCCATAAGTGGGTTAGGATTTAGGCCATTTTGGCTCAGGTTACCTTGCTCTGGGCCTCAACTGCTAGAGGGAAGTCTTTGACTCAAGTTTTTATTGGCAACTAGGTCAGAATCTGAGTCTTTTCAGCCTTTGATTGGGTTTCTAGCGTTTCTGGTTCAAATGTTATGGTCTGAAAGCAAGAAAAAATGGATAAGTAAGGGATCAATCAATAATTTTGTTTACAGACTCACAATGAAGTGCCTCCTGGACAAATTAGGGCAGATGGCAAGTGTACATAGGTCGGAGTGGCTGGCCGTGGTCAGTCAGGACAAAAAATCATACTGTGACTGTGAGACAATGTTTGGAGCAGTCTCTAAGGAAATCCGCAAAACATGGGTCCCATGAGACAGATCTTTCAAGGAGTTCACTGTTGTAGTGTGATTTATCAGCAGGATGAGCATACTATATTGCTCCAATGCTTTACTCTCAAATACCTCTATTGTTACTTCTTGGAGTCAGGCTCATCTCCCGTTTTGCAGACCACCATTGTCCTGAACATTCTCCAGACCTATCATCTTTGGATTAGTTTCTGTGGGGATAAATAAAATAAGACAGGGTCTGTGCTAATAATCTCCAAACTAATGATGTGCTCAAGAATTACATTTGATTGGAGATGGGGAGAATTTCCCATGAGTTGTTGGACAGGTTCATCGCAAACTTCAATGCGCGAGAAGCCGCAGCTATTTAGCACCTTGGAGATTGGTTCAAGCACATCATAAACCGGAGTGGGGAATTAGCAGCCCCACAGCATTTTCAGTGGCCTGCAGAAGCATTCAGAAAAATCTTCAAATGTAAAAATTCCTCCAACTCAAATTTGAACCAAGACTTGCTTCAATTTCCATTAGAAGATGTACGGCCCTCTCCAAAACATGACCTTCTCAAAGTGGCCCCTGAGTCAAATTAATTGCCCACCCCTGTCAGAAATTATTGAGCTGTGCTCACAAAATGGTGGTGTGTGAGGAAAAAACTCACACCACATAAAACTTACATGTCTGTAAGACAGGGTTATAAAATAAATTTCAAAGTAATCCTTTCAATGAAAAGTGCTATTTTATCAGAAATGGATACATCTCTTTGGACCACACTGTAAAAATGTCTTTAGAAATGAGAAGAATTGATACTAACCACCCCTGTTCACATCAGGTTGGAAAGTGCCATATCAGGAAACACCTATGCAAATCAAAATTTTCATAGTGATATAACAAACAAATAGACTGCAGTGCATTACTGCAGGGTTCCCCAATTTTTGGACCACAATCACGAATCTGTTTTATCTCAGAACACAATCTTCAGTTGCATCAATTTTCTACCTTACTAGCAAGAAAAGATAATGCAAAATTAAAAATGACACTAAATAATGTTTCATTGTGCAAAACTGATATCGTTCAAACATCTGAGCAGAAATACATTGGGTTGCCAGACAGTAACAGGTGGCCGTCAACACTGCACTGCTGCAACACTCAGCAAAGCTTTTCACAAAGAACTCGGTCATGATATGCTTTGCTGGAGAAAGAAAATTTGTTGTGTAATGTTACAGATATGGCAGAAATTGCACTTGGTATCTTCCAGTTTTGGTTCAATTATTTCGGGGCATCTTTTTTCAAGGCATTTCGCATACACTTGCAGGGAGGCTAAAGAGGGTACACCCTAGCAGTTAGTGCATTCTCTCATGTCTCCCCCACAGGGTTGATCACCCCAGTTTGGCAAGCTTTCGTGCCCTACAAGAACCATTTGACACACATGAGTCAGCCAAAGAACGCTTTCTTGGTTCAAGGTTTTGAAAATTTCACTTTGAATTTCATCACAGCCTGCAACCTTCCCAGCCTTCCGTCCGTGTTTTGACAATTATGAAGACTTCATCTGCTGTGATGACATTATCCTCCCCCAAATGCACCTCCTATGCATCCAATGGTGTGGAAGTGACTGGGTTTAAAACAGGGGCGGCCAAACTACGACCTGCAGTCTGCATCTGGCCTGCCAAATACCTTGCGCATTTTTTTCAAGCACCGTGTTTCCAACCTTGTGGACAGCAGTGTAACAGCATTGGCTGCTGTCTGCCACATAAATCACACTGTATCTGGCCCTCCTGTGGCCAGGTAGTCGTGAACTCAGCCCTCGGATTAAAAGGTTTGCCCACCCCTGGTTTGAAAGCTCTTTGAAATACTCTCTCCATCTTCCAAGGATGTCCTCCTCAGTGCCCAGTAAGACACCGTTATGGTGTTTGATGATCTAGTATGAGATCCTTTGCTGTGAAGACTGCATTGTTTTCCAGATCACTTTGTTGGCTTGCCAGCAATTGGAATCCAAGCTTGAAATTCTCGCAAGATTTCATTTTGTACTTATTCACTGCAAGGGCTGTGGACTTTTGAGTGTCAACATACTACAAATGCAAAGAGGATTGAGCTTTTGTTCTGAAGCCATACCTTGCAGGCTGCTTTCGTTGCTCAAAAAGCATCTTTCATGTGGTTTCAGCAAGGGTTTACTGTTTTGCCACTATTTGCTACACCAAGTCATTTTCATCCACACACCAAGCAGCAAATAAACTGCTGCTTTGAACGGCTGCCACTCCACCTCTGTGTACTTTGTGCATTTTGGAATTTCTTGGAATAAGGACGGTACACTGTCGGCAAATGTATTTCTCAGATTCTCATCCAACAGGACTACCCACTTTATTCGGTAAGATTTCCTAGACCTGCATGTTTGCATCCCTGCCACCCATTTGAAAAAGTTGTTTCTAACTTTCAAGGAACATTTGTGCAAAAAAACATAATGCCCTAGTTTCTAGATTTTATTTTGGGCTTTTTCACCATAAGGACAGTGGTGAAAAAGTCCTTAAAGCAGGGAATGCATGTCCAACCACAAGTGTCATATAATGCCCTAGTTTATCAGTGATTCCTAACCTTGCTGGAGATGCTGAACACTGCAAACTTCTTCTGGACATCCACCAAACCCTTTGTACTTTGAAAAATAGAATATGATAACCTTGAAACACATGCACAGGATGTACTTCATCAATGCATGAAATGAATCATGCATCAGACCTATGTCAATCGCTTGAGCTATTCATGAAACCCTTAGTGTTTGTTCAAACCCAGATCAAGAGCTACTGGTAGAGCTTAATATTAAACTGAATTCATTTTTTCGAAATATAGGGGTTAATATTGATGAATATTTGTATGATATGCTGTAGATTCATCTGGCATGATGAGTTGCTGTGTGGTTTTTCAGTTAGAGACTTAATTTGGGCTTTTGTGGTAACAGGAGGATGTCAGGGAAAAAAATGGTGTTTGCTGCAAACGCATTCATGTGTTTGAGCTTCATATTCCAGCTGACTACCACGCTGAAAAGCACAAGCAATCCTTCAGGGTTTTGGAACAAACAGCTGTACTTAAAGACAATGAATTGGCTAATAAAGACTCAAATGAATACTTTTTTGACAGGTGCATTGTTTGTTCAATGTTATTTTTTACTTCCTTCTTAGTCATTGCTATTTACTGTGAAGCATTTAGTGCTAGCTTCTATTGCAGGATTGTCGTTGTTCATTTTCATCGTTATTTTGTGTCACATGTGTCATGTGATTGAGCAGATATATTAGAGTGTTGGGATAGGCTAATTTGTGTTTATGATATTTATGATTTGTTTTTCTTGGATCAAATCAGATCAAAATATTAGTGTCGATGTTACAGTGGCTAGAACGAAACAAAGGCTCTCTACAGCTACTGGTCTCGCAATCTGTCACAAAGTAACAGCCATCTGCACTCTGGAAAGAAATCAAACAGAGTCTGAAAACCTTGCCACATGTCACATTCTGTAAACATTATAAGAATCGTCTCTTAAATTATGAATAGGTTTGTCCCTTTTTATGATAACATCTGTCTTCTCCAATAATGTAATGCTTGTATTTTTCTTTTTTGTCAGTTTGTGTGCTTTGTGCAATTGTTTTTTTTTGTGTTGCGACGCTTATGATATATCTATGCATTGTGGCACTATGTTTGTTTTAACAAATTTTTGGGGCGCCTTGACTAGATAAGTTTAGGGTTTTTCCAGCGTCCTGGTTGCGAGTACATTTCTAGCAGTGTTTACTTTTGTGTGTTATGTTCTATCGTAACAAATAAACAACTGTATCTTAGTTGACAAAAAGTTATGTAGCCTGGTACTGTTTTAAGCCATCTTCATGTGCTGTGCTACTGTTTTGAGGTTATTTTCATTGTTGAAAGTTCAGAAAGTTTTAAACTTTTGGCATTTCTTACACTGAAAAAAATAAGCTCTCTTCAAGGATGTTAGATGAATGTTCTTCAATTGTGTTTTTTCGTGATGGTGTAGTTCAGGGGTCACCAACGTGGTGCCCGCTGGCGCCAGGTCGCTCGCAAGGACCAAGTGGGTCGCCCGTGGGCATTTTCTAAAAATAACATTAACATGATTAATGTTTTCACAGTAATGAATATCAATATTGAAGGTAAATTGATCAAAATTTCTATTTCAGAAGTGTGTATCAAACTAGTAGCCCTTCGCATTAATCAGTGCACAAGAAGTAGCTCACAGTTTCAAAAAGGTTGGTGACCCCTGGTGTAGTTTGTACTAATAGTCTCTAACTCAAGGGTCACCAACCTTTATGAAACTGAGAGCTACTTCTTGGTACAGATTTATGCGAAGGGCTAACAGTTTGATACACACACTTTTGAAATAAAAAAATTGCTCAATTTGTCTTCAATTATGATATCATTAATGAAAATTAAAGATATTCATGTGAAGACACTGATCATGTTTATGCTATTGTCAGAACAAGCCTACGGGCAACCCACATGGTCCGTGCGGGCGACCTGGTGCCTGCGGGCACCATGTTGGTGACCCCTGCCCTAACTTGATGTATGATTACTTTTCTTCGACAGTTGCTCACAAGCTTTGATGGTCATGCAGCAGTTAGTTGATGGCAAGAAGGCAAATCCAAAGATGCAAAGCATATCAAACATACCTTACGCAAAAAACGTAATCCTTGGCTCTGTGAAACTAAGAAAAGTAAGGGAGTTGTTGAAATCGTTATCAATCGTTTGGCGGTTGTTTTAGTAACATTGGACGCCTTCGGTGTCAGTTTTTGAGCATAAGTAGAATTGTTTTCAGAGATTTTCCATGCTCGTGCAACGGATAATTTCAAATTCGATTTGGAATAATTTTGTTTCAAGTCTAGTTTACACAAAGCGTTTGCATAGGATGCTCAGCAGTTTGCAGCAGTATTTTCCACAACGCAGATTCGTCTACTCCAGGGGTGGGCAAACATTTTCTGCGAAGGGCCACATTGAAGTTTTTATTGCTACCGAGGGCTGCATGCTCGTATTACATATATTACATCTATAATCGCTTTGAAAACTTTGAAAAAGTTTTATACGAACTACCACAAAATGAAGGTAACAATAGTCCGGTTGAGTAAAAATGCGGTTTCGAATGAAACGTGTGGAAAAAAACTTGATAATTCTAATCTAATCGATAAAATCTCTTTAGCATAGACCACAAAAATGTACTATGTACTATCTACGTACGTGTGATTGCCCTGCGGGCCGCACAAAATGCCCTCGCGGGCCGCAGTTTGCCCACCTCTGGTCTACTTTATAGCTTTCCAACAGGCTTTCCGGTCTTTTACAGGCAAGATTGGGTGTTATGATGCAACAGCAGTTTCATGCGCCGCAGCGTTTGCCAAGCATGTAATACGTTCATAAATAGTGTTTATGCTTGAAGTTAAGTTTGTATATAAGACTTTATTACCAGTTTCTGCGAGAAAGTCTCAAATTTATTAACGTTTTCCAATTACACAGAAATTACGGATGCTATAACAGTGCTTGAAACTCTCTGGTCTTTTTTGCGGACAGTGGCGTAGCAGGGGGCCC
>Ga0210059_1012610_pt1 | contig 12739 bp, 13 predicted proteins | sample Ectturendosymbi2_FD_188042 | JGI IMG/M metagenome (GOLD analysis project Ga0210059, IMG submission 188042) | Ecteinascidia turbinata endosymbiont from Florida, USA - Sample 2 (SPAdes) (version 2) | ecosystem: Host-associated > Tunicates > Ascidians > Unclassified | place: Key West, Florida...
TCATCGCCCTCTGGGCCTCCAATAACGATTCGAACTCCCGACAATGTCACTAGGGTTCAAGAGTCAGTCGGTCGGAGTCCGAGCAAATCTCTGCGACGAAGGAGCCAAGGAGCATGTACTCTAGGACTCTTCTTGACATATTATTTCTGATTTGAGGACAAACAGTTGCAGATTATAAAATGTTATCTTTTCACCTTTCAATAAATGTAATCATCATTGTGGTATCATTTAAAATCCTGGCTTTGTGCCCAATCGCTTTGTTTCAACAATTGTGAAACACCCTGCACATTATTACCTGCGCAAATGAGATTAATTTTTTTCGCATACTTTTTGCTTGTTAATTTGTCGACTTAATGCCAGTACTACGGAATGATGTTGCATGCAAATTTCAAGACATGTTGTAAATGGGATAAAAAGTAATAATTAGGTTTTGGTGGGAATTAGGATTACCGTCTGCATCCAGAAACCATCTCACCACATTTTGCACACCCTTCGTCCACCACGCATGTTTAAGATTGTGTTCCGCGATAGTTCAGTTTATCCAAAACGATTGTCTGCTATGGCTGAGCAGCGCATGCGCTGACAGCACTGCCTACAGTATACCAATTTCTGTAGCATGATAGAACTGTTGCACGAGCTCAAAAACAGTAGTCCTTAACATAAAAGCATTCAGGGATTTGATAATGTTTCAGCAAGGAAAAAGGGAAACTAAAAGTTTGCTGGACTTCTATACACAAAAACGAAAGTTTTCTTGCGTACCATACACGCCAGTAGTTCTTAACCTTTTTTATATATCTTACCCCCTTTTATTAAACAAGATTGTCAGATTTACCCCCAATACACTCAATGATGCTTATTTCTTAAAAATATGAAATTAACCAACTCCTACAATTTAGAATGTTTCATAAAAATTTACATTTGCTGCAATTTATGGTTCAGTAATTTTACCCCCTTGGAATATGAAATTCATCCCCAGGGGTAAATTTAACCCAAGTTAAGAACCACTGATATACGCATTCTCAATTCTTGTGTAGGCTATAGTTTAGCAAGATTCGATCTTGCAGACCGGGGTGTGCGCCAGCCAGTCCAGCCGCGCACCTTCTATGTTCAACTGTTCATATTCGACGAGACATTAGCGCAGCCTTATTTTGTAGTTGTAAATTGCTCTGACATAGTGATGAGTGTGTTTTATATCCCTGTTTCAACGCACAGTCTGATATTTTTGCAAGTATGAACTGCTGTGTCAAAGCGTCGAGTTCCTTTTCCTGCGATATCGTAACTTGGAGCGCTAATAGTTTATATTCAGTGCAATGACATATGAAATGAGGAGAGTGCGTGTAGAAGAATATGCGTACTGTGTCAACAAACTTCGTCAAAACGTTGGTTTGAAAACATGAATATGACGTCAAATTGTGACGTCACAAACAGCGCACTCTAAATACAAATGACCACCATGTGCTACTCAATGAAAACCCCACCCATGAAAATTTTCTGCGCACGCCACTGGACACACATATTAGTTACCGTGTTCAGCGGAAGCGCGCTTTGTGGTTAACGCGAGAACTTACACAAGCGACCACATTCACGCGACGCGTGGGTAGATGTAACCACAGAAAAGGCAACGAAAAAGGTGAAACAAACGTGGGGTGGACATACGTACTGTGTACTGTACGTGCGGATAACTTGCCTGGAACTACAGTGCAAACGCCTTGCGCAATGTCGTGCGAGAAAGTGTGTCTCGTATGATGCTGGATTCAAATTCAAGGACAATTAATGCAACTTTAAAAGTTTAAGAACCTTAACGACTTTAAAATTAACGAAATGCGAATGCGACAATTAATGCTTAGTAGTTAGTACAGAACTACAGATGGTGATTTTTTTGCCTTTTGATGGTCATGCATATGGTATGCTTCAATAAAAACACCTCTCATTTTTTGTACCATTTTAACAGAATGCGACTTATCGACGAATAAATACGGTAATTTGTTTTTTAGGATGTGTGCCCAACGTGTACGATGTGGCTCTTTGCGGTAACACAGTAGGAAATGTGACTCTTCGTCTCTGACTGGTTGCACACTCATGGACCAGAGTATGAATTTGGAACTCACAGCTAAACTTGTCGAAATTCCTGATTCCTTTACCATTCTGTTGTCAAGTATATTACTGTTACTGTATGGCAATTAAGTCTGCTGGTTCCTACCATAACTTTACCGGGCCTTGATAAACTACAATCTACCTGTGGAAACCTGCCACGACGACTTCAGCAGTAAGCAGTTTTCACTGACGTATCACACTTTCACCAGTTTCAGAACATGTAGCCAAAGCTCCCAAAGCTGAAGATTTTAAATAATCGTACTAATAGAGCCGATCGTGTTCTGCTCCTTTTCTTAATTTAATGTGTATTGAAATTACCAAGAGCAGCTTCTTTTACATTCGAATACTGTTTCGCTTTTTGCAAATTAGATTATGCAAGAACTCACTTCACAAACAAAGCATATGAACTTGCTTGCATGCATTCGATCCAATCATTACGTGCTATGCCAAATAAAGGAAAAGTTGTATAGCAGCAATAGTGACGTTAGGCAAGTTTTCCTATAACAGTGACAAGCAGGTTATAAATAGTACATTAGTTAATCGCGCGCGTCAATAGTGATTTCTGCATTCCACTGAAATAAATAGATATCAATACATTTACACTTCGTTGTGCGCTGCACCACCAAATTGAACATGCCCAGCACGTTGAGGGTAGGCGTCAGATCGCATTAAAGTGCAGTGCAAACAAAACAGCAGTCGCTTCACTTAACAGTGCAGCAAACTTATACGGGTGCGTGTACAAACAGTCGCTAAAATCCTGATAAAACCAATAAAAATAGCACTGGATATATTAGCGCAGGACTGTATGTACCCGACTTACTGTAGTTCATCAAACTGCAGGCGTATTGTTCAGTACTGCAACAAACCAAGAACTACCTATGAAACATGTCTACTGGGGAGTTTCTACATTTTTGCAATTTTGGATATCAAGCACTTTAACGTGTCTTCGTCAACAGCAGCTTCTTTAAGTAAACCATTGGCGCTGCCGAATGTAAGACGATCAAATTCGGCTTCTGTTTTAATGGGAAACTGTCCTGCAACTTCCACGCAAGCGACGTCAAAGCAAGGTGAAGGTGTTAGGTCTTTGGTCGACTTTCTGGGCCACAAGATTGCTCTTGTGCTGGTAAACTCAGTCGCTCTCGTAATAACCATCGTGTAAGGAATTTGCATTTCATGCAAAATGTCAACGATCTCGATCATACTTTCCGCAAGCTGCGCAAAAACAAAAATTTGTGTTACGCTACACTGAAGCAAATGCTATCACCTTAGCCATTTCTAGACGTAAAAACGAGCCCACAAACCTGGGAAACAAAGTATAGTCTTTGTTTATTGGGACATTGAAGTTTGATGGAATGAATAAGATTAAAACTAAAATGGGCGCAACCTCTTTCATATAACTTCGCCTTATCAAGTTTTTTTTTACAGGCCATATACAGTATTTAAGGTAAAAAACACCAAGATTTCTGAAAACAACAGTCGGTTTATAACTCTTAGGACGTCATTTGACCAACCTGCAATCACAGACTCGTTACCAAACCTTCAAAAGTTTCAGTTAACCAACACAAGTTAAACATCAATCGCAAAACCCGTTACCTGCAGAAGTTATTATATTTCAGTACCAGTTCAACTGCAGAAATACTTTTGCCAAATTTTCAAAGGGCAGCTCCGTTCCTTTTGTTTTAAATATCTTGATTTTCCAAAGAAATCCGCATTATTTGTGAACGATTTCAATGTTTTGACAAAATTATGTTGATACCAGGCTAAAACGTTTTCAACAAATTGGTTGCACAGGATGATATTTTTTTTTTCAGAAAAAGTTATTACTTTTTTCTCAGCACCACCACGTCACACATCGTCCCGCGAGAGGGCAGCAGCCATTTGGTGAAAATCCCTAAGGTTCTGTTGCGTTTTCTGATCTATGAAAATGTTTGTTTTGAACAGACCATTTTCTGAGTACACCGCATAGTCATAATGGAACAACCTTATAAATGACACGATTAACGTACAGTCAATTCTATTATCAAACCGCCTGTGAAATAGGTGCTTTCAATCGGGACATGGATACAGGAATCTACAGTTAATACGCTACTAAGCTTATTCATAGAGCATGCGGCAACCTGAAAACCTTGTGCGATTTCTTAATCTTCTTAATAGCTGGTTAATTTTTTAGGAACGATATCATTTTGAATCACCTGGGTGCTTAGACCACTTACGGTGACATCTCACCTTGATTCTTTCGTCTGCTGGATTGGGTATATTGAACAAGAACCCTGGAATCATTACGTCGTTCCTAATCAAACCACACTTTTCTGTCAGTTGCTTCTGAGGAATGACATCATCAGCGCAAACGGGGTAGTTGAAACGCATGGCATGGTAGTGCAGATGATTGACAGAGGCCCATGCATGCAAACTATTAAAACCAACTCGGAAGCCTAGAACAAAATAAGCTTGTGAAAACAATGAGTTAAAATAAGAATTTTTGTGATAACTCAAGGGTCATTAAAGCATACTTTTACCAAAGTTGTTCTTTTTTGGTAGTTTTCAAATATTTCGAACATTAATTTTACGTGCGTTCGCAACCATGGAGGTTGCAACAGCCCCACAAACCTCAGGCATGAAACTAGCAGTTAGTTTTAGAACATAAACGTGAGAAATGTAAAAATCGTGCAGGCAGGCTTGGTATTAGAAAATATGAAATAAGGTCACAAGCTTGTTTTTTTACAAATTAAACGATGCAGCACTCTGCTGAGCCTGCTTGCCCGAAGCTACCCGCGATTTTAAAATGAGGCTATTTCAAATCACGCTCACCAGGAAAATAGCTTAGTTGAGCCAAATCGAATGCTAACAACAAGGATGCCAGATTCATTCTCTGCGGATGGCACATGTTCAGTTCCGGTACAAAAAGAATGTGGCAGTCATCGATTGGACTAATATTTACAATAATGTAATGCTTAGATTCTTTGGTTGGCTGTTTGGCAGACTGGCAAAGTAATGTCACAGCTGTATCTTTTCCTGGGATCAGCTCCATCAATACCTCCTCAGTTTTTATCTTCGTAAAATTGAATCGCTCATTGGAAAAGGAATCATTCATGCTTTGAAATGCTTGTCGTGCTCTTCTGTTATACGCGCGTTGGGGATTTAACTGAGCAGTGTAAGAAACTTCATCGCATTCGGAATTCCGCAGTGATTTGTATTTGCAGTCCGACAAAGAATATTTCAAAATACCTGAAAGCAAAAATGCAATTGGGGTCAAGGTTTGAGAAAATCAGATGCGTTTTAAGAACTAAAACAGACGTTTTTACCTTCACCACTAGCACCTACACTACGATTAACCGCAAACAAAATATGCTGTTTGCTTTATGTATTTTGCCATCGATCAACCGACAAAGCAGCGTTGATGACAGCGGATTAGCGACCAATTCTTTCTGCAGCTGGCAGTTCCTTTCTTATAATTCTTATTTCGTACAACTGATTTTTATTGGTAGCTTTTCCTGCAACATGTTTCATAAAAAATCAATACTGATCAGAAAAAACATTATTAAAAGTGGTGAGATAACTAGTTTTTCTCCAAATGCCGTTTTTACAATAGAATGTGCATATTACTCTGACACTTCAGATATGTGCACGGATGAAGCCTTACTTAATCGTGAGGCAGATAAAAATATAGAAGTCTATGCGCAATTATCTGAACGGTAAGAGACAAGCAAAGCAACAAAAATAGCTGGGTACACTTTCACGTCGCTTGCGGTGATACTCTTTAAATCCGGCCTGCATTGTTACGTAATGCAGTAACACTGCTTAGGCATATGGCAGACCTAATGACAGGAAACTGGCTTTAATATACAAAAAACAAAGATTACGTTAAATGCAATGCTCTAGTGCCTGAATCATTGAGATTATCTTGGACAAATGCCTATCACGTGAAATGAGGCCAACAGCGTCTCAGGTTATATTGAAGTCAAGGCTATGTTGATAAAAGTTTCATCTTTTTCCAAAGGGCTGCAACTTTGCAAGTTCACTTGGTGCAGAGCTACTACCACTAGTCCTTCGATACAAAACAGCTGCTACAACTAACAAAAAACACATGCTTTGTGAAATAATGTGACAAACAACTGCCAAGATCTTCATGATCTCAGCAGCCATTGAAGCCTTAGGTTCTTCATTTTCATAGACGAAGCAAAAGCTTTGTAATTTGTGAAAAAGACATTGTTGCACATCATTCGCGTTGGACGGTGGCTGCTGCTTGGAAGTTACAGTGATAATGTTCCTTGTTAACAGAAACACGGCACAACCACCGTGGCTTGTTTTAAATGATGAAATACAACAACAATTTGCATCTGGTTTGCTTTCCCATCTTCCTAAAAATCTCATCTGGGTACAATGTATCCAGACCACCAGATCATTGGTATATCCGATATAATGATCACAATTCCAGTGGTTGCAACCTTTGATACTGTTTCACTTCACAAGCGAGCTCCCATTTTCATGAACCTGTTCAGCACTGTATGCTTGCTAGAGTCCTGCGTGGCTTGAAATTTTTTTGTCTGCTCCCACTTCACACAGTCTGCATAATTTAAACCCGACCTGCACCTACAGGAATTTGAAAAATCTTGCCTGCTCCCACCCTGCAGACTTCTAACCTGCCCATAGCACCCCACAGTTTCTTTCCCAAGCTTGCACCTGTCACCGTGTGTCTGAAAACCTCTAAAATTAATGCAATGTCTTTCATCGCTAGTGGCAATTTATTTAATGGTTCATTTTGAATCCAAGAGGGAAACTCTTAAAAAACACTGCAAATTGAAAATATGAAATCTTGTCAACCTTGAACACTTCTTTCTTAGCTTTTAGAACACTTGAAAAAGAGTATGTCATTCACTAAAATGAATTCCTTATATTTGTACTTCTGCTATGCACAACATGCCCAGCCATACTAAACACTCCTTCACTAGCAGCACTAGTTGCCATCATGCAGAGCGTATTTCTTGCAAGATTACTGAGCTGGAAACTCCGATATGTGGTCTCGCCATTACTGGATAATGTCGCTATACCCTTGTGCCACAAACTCTTTATGGGATTGAATTTCTTGTTCATGTCACTTTCACATGCATTAGATCAACATTCAATTACCCGCAGAAAGAATTTCATATCCCATGCCACCACACACAGTCTGGTTGCCAAACCCCAGATTTGTGGAGAACCTTGCAATACAGTTTGTACAAACTTTTTGCTGTTTCTATACCTCCGAGGTGTGCTCTTTAAAAATCTGAATGATGCCACTCTATCATTCTTGGGCATTCCCCCAATATACAAATTAAGGCCACCATTACGGAAATCCTTCTTTCGTCAATATCTGTCACTATGCATGATATCAAAATAATTTTGGTGTCAGTCATTACTGAAAATCACATTTTTGTCCATATCTCAATTACTGCACATTGTCTCATAATAATCGTTGAGTCTGTACGTGTTTACTTAGTAAATAATCAGGTTAAACAATTGAAGTACTGATAACAGCAATGCTGTCTGCAAAAATATCAAAGTAAGGTCCACTGTTTTTTATAGGATCAGCAATGGCGGCCTGGCAAAAACGACTCTTCAAATGACTTCACAAAGGGTATCCCCAAAGCTGCAGATGAAATTTTGAGAAAAATGCTGAAGCAATAAATATGTTCTCAGCAAATAAAACATTCTTACCATTGAAAGCAAGAATGAGTTGATCAAATCTGATTTAGAAGTAATTGTTAGCAAAACGCAGAAGCTTCTGCATACAGATAAACTTGATTGAATAGGCTTTTAGCTGAAAATGGTGGCGATTTGAACATGTCTCGCATTGCGACAACTTACGAACCCCTAAGACTCAAACAAAAAAATTATTGGGGTGTGTATGGTCACACTACAAACTCCAGTAAGTGTCCAATTTGACTTGAGGTGTTAACTGATATTTAACATGGATGCTCAAACTGTTGGTCATTAGCAATGGTAGACTTGAGCCAAGTCGAAAACACTTGCATTCCAGTTTAGGTCCAAAGAAAAATTTCTGCATTTGATAGCAACAGATACCAGGATTTTTCGTAGCATGAACATCAGTTAGCTTTTGTAACATATTTGGCAATGGTCATTTTTTAAATTAATTAAATGATAATTGTTCTTTTCAATGGTTTACATGAATTCAGGATAGACTCTCTGACTTGCTAAATCAGCTGCAACCTATAGCTGCTGCAATTTACATTTTGTTTCAACATACTTTCAATGTTCGGGGCAAGTTTCTGGTTTTCAAAAATGTTACTCGTGAGCTATATGAGTTGTTTACTGCGACATTTAATAGCTGTTGCTGGTTGTTGGTAACAACAAAGATTACTTGTCTAACAAACTATTAATTTTTCAGATTCACCTCACCACAAATAATGGCAGTTCATTAACAGCAGAATCATGTGATATCAACATTTTGTTGACACTTATAAAAAAACAGGCAGATGGACACAAATATGAACAACTAGAATGACAATAGAGAGGCAACATCAAACGTACGCTGCTGCTTTGGTGACCAAAAATGGCAAGCAAACTACAAACATGAGATGGCTTGCAATTGAAATGAATTCAAGAAATGTGGAAATGCAATATCAATTCAAACAACAATAGGCCAATTGTGGTCTCGCACTGCAAAACTTTCTGCAATTGCAAAATGAAGCTACAGCTCATGTTCCAAGTGCAACAGCTTTCTTAACATGATCCACAAAAACAAACCGAAGTAGATCATAACCTGCTCGCCAGCCAACCGCAGACAATACAGTACTTCAACATAGTTTAAGATTTTCGTTCATTTCAACATTTTGTTTGTTTCAAAAGGCGTAAATTTGTCAAAAGCAAAACTTGGACATCAGTACATATAAATAAGAACTAAAAGAAAAACTCATACTATTGCAGTCTGATTTTGAATGCTTGGTATCTACAATTCTATCATGATTTTGTAATGTTCTTGAAGTGTTTGTTCATGATGATGTTCACATATTTTAATACAGAAAAATGTTTCCAATGAAACTAGTTTATAAATGCTTGCTGTAAACCCCAACCTCAAAACCTAAACCATAAATAACTTGTACCTGGAGCAATCTCATAAACGTTTTCTTTCAAACTCTTTCATCAGTAACTTCTGTTCTTCATGGTTTTATTAATTAATGTTAAATATACTACATCAACTATTTCTCGTATTTACAATTTCGAACATCATTCTGCAGTTACTCTTTTGAAAATTAGGTGTCAAAATTGCTATCAAGGCACAGCACATATTTACAGTGTAAAATCAATGGTATCTTGATAAACAAGTATTTTTACAATAAGAACGATCCACACATGTGACCAACTTATCATAAATCAAGAAATAAAAAGGCAGGTCTGCATGATATGTTAGCTGGCAACACCCGGAAAGCAAAAGCTTGGCAGCTAGTCTATGTACCATAGGTCCATACTGTAAAACAATTTTGTTTAATAGAAAAAATCTCATTTTGCATACCTACACCGTGCAAAGAAGTAAAAAAATATGAAAAAACAGCTATGCAAATAATTAAACATAGTTAGAACCAGCATTTGAATTTACAATATAATCAAGATCTCATGTGTATATGAACTCTTCATGCACTGATGTCTATCCATGTCAAATACATATTAGATATTAATATATAATTAGCGAACATTTTGTATACAAGACTTATAAAAATTCCTTATATTTGTTAAGCTTACAGGTTATCACAAAATACACGTTTTTGAAACCATAAAGCTTTATCTGACTACTCATTAAGCTTAAACTTTCCTATATTCATTTAACTTACTTGTTGCAGAAAACATACATTTTTGAAAACGTATTGATCCTCTAACATTTTCTTTTTACAAAGTAGCTATTTGTTGTAGCTATAGTCAAATAGTGATGCCAGTCTAATCATTATAACAGAGTTGGTCTTGTTTTCAAACAAAGTTCTCACCAATTTGAGTTCAATCACTGGCAAGCTTCAAAATGCAGTAACACTAAACTTTATTTACATGAAGCTTTGCGTGAACAACAGGTCATTACTATTGCAATGAGTAACCTGGTACAGTGTGAACATAATAGTACAAACCCATACAGCTGAAACACAGTCAGCTGCATTTTGAAAATATGAACACACGCACACACAAGCATAAAAAATAGGAATGCGTCAGAGTGAAGAACAAGTGCACAAAACACATTGTCTCATGACTCTATATTGAAAAAGAAACTCAGCTTATGCACAGAAACTTCATACAAAACTATAAAATGCACATGATTATCTTTCACAAAAATATGGGATTACATACTCATCTGCTATCTGTAACAGGTTCTCAACCTTTTTGCTGAAGAGAACCAAATCCAAACCTACAATTTTGTTCAAGAGTCACACTAAAAATATTTAACACAAGTCAATCTACACATTTTGTTTTATGGCAGAACAAAGTCTGTTACACAAAATGTTAGAGGTGTTATTGAAAGATTACTGAGAGACACACAAACAGTGTTTGAGAGCTACATGCGGTTCTAAAAGTCACGGTTGAGAATTACTGGTCTATAACGTCAAGAAGATGGCTTGAACACATTCTAAAGGTTTTGCTACCTCATGAGGCTTGAATACTTTCTAAAGGTTTTGCTACCTCATGCCGCTAACCAATACGAACAACTTTCTCTCTTTTCTAAATTATTTTGTCGAATGCAATGTTACACATAAATATTTCTAACAGTGTTATGAACAAAAATGTATAAATTTTAACGTACACACTTGACTTGCTGCCTATAACACACAATCAATGAACCAGTTAAAGGGTACTATCTTGATCTTGTGAATTAACTGAAAAAAATATAACAATTTATTTGTTAATCATCACAGGCTGCATATTTCATTATTAAAACTCTCAGAGTACATTAATGTCAAGCTTCTAAGTAGATTATACAGATACAGGCTAGGCCTTAACTAAGAGGTTTTGGTCTTAACAAACTTTATACAAAATATATCACTATGAGTCCAGGTATAATACTACAGACAATTTAGTTGTTATAAAACATATGACACAAGCCTGCTACTGAACATACACTATAAACTACAGTCATGCAGTATTGTAGCCAAAGGTTGTGATTCCTACCTTCAGCTTCACACTTGTTCCAACCTCTTTGTAAGTGCTTGTCAAATTCCGATTGTCTTTTTGACTGATTGTTCCATAGGTCAGGCCTTTCTATTAAATCAGCTGCGCCATAGCAAAAAGTAGGAATTACCGTTGCATCCCAGTCCATGACTTACATGTTATGGATAAAATTTAGTCTATTATGAAAGATTAATTATCTGTGATTTGGAAATGAAAATTATGAAACGTGTTATCTAGTTATTGCTCAAAATCTTCAATAGGGTATTTACATTGGTTACTCCCCATACTCAACAAAATGTGAAAAATCACACCAGATCAGATAGTTGTGCAGTGCAGCTGATATAAGCGGACACTTAAAAGCACTAGTGTTTCTGTATGCTTTCGAGGAATCAGTCAGCTGCCATCTGCTTTCGTCTTTATGCGATGATTCAAACTTGCACATATCTCTATTCAAGTATGTAGGGGCGGAGCTAGGGGGGTACCAGGGAGGGCCACTGCCCCCCAAAATTTTTCAGGTCTTTTTCTGAAAGTCCTACACAGACCATTGACAGCTCCCCTTGTTGCAAAACTGGCCCCTCCAGCGGCCCCCCAAATGAAAATGTCTGGCTCCGCCCCTGCAAGTATGTACTTTCCACGATGGGTGTAAGCAAGGAATCAATCAGCAAAAAAACATTTTGGTCAATGGTTTATTGTTTCATATGACTCAGCCAACAAGCAGAAGCATCATAAAAGCCATCGCATGCAGTAAGCCAACCATTAGCGAACATTAGAGCAAATGAAAACACAATGGCACAATAGTCGATCAGTGTAAACAGAGGGGCGTTGTGTCATATAGGATTGGCGAAAGACTGTGGCGGTCATCTAGTCAACCAACCCCGTTTATCATTTTTTGATAAGTGTTGAGAAACAACAGTTGGACATCATATAAGCATAATGAAAAACAACAAAAAAAAACGAATGAACGCAGAGCATGGTGAAGAAAATGTACAGGTGAAACCGCATGCCTATGTACACAGATGTGTGGATCAAATTTAAGTGAAGGATTTTGGTGTGGTTAAAATATTTTTAGCAATATAAAAAAAATTAAAAAACAGTACTAATAAAAAAGTAAAAAAGTTACAAAAACTAAATTAAAGAGGTACAGAAGAAAAAAAGCTAAACAGAAAAAAACAAAGGGTGTACTTATATGTCGAGAAGTATAGAATGTGCACACAGAAAATATGAAAAAGTAAGTGTTCACAAAAAATAAGCAGAGTTGCAGAATACTAGAATACTCAGTATTTTGTTCTGGACAAGGGAAATGTTGCTAAAGTTCATAATTGGGAATTTTTTTCATGTAGGAGGTGTTTCTTAAGTTTCCATGTAAAGGTAAAGGTGGTTGAAAATTTAATATCGTCTGGTATTGAAGACCATACTTTTGGGCCTATGAATTTAAGAGAACATTTTCCTGAGGAAGAGTTAACTCTAGGTAAAAACAGATTTTTAGAGGTTGCTAGTCTTG
>Ga0210059_1012611_pt1 | contig 12738 bp, 6 predicted proteins | sample Ectturendosymbi2_FD_188042 | JGI IMG/M metagenome (GOLD analysis project Ga0210059, IMG submission 188042) | Ecteinascidia turbinata endosymbiont from Florida, USA - Sample 2 (SPAdes) (version 2) | ecosystem: Host-associated > Tunicates > Ascidians > Unclassified | place: Key West, Florida...
CACTGTACGTCATAACAGTCCACGCCGCCATGGAAAACGTGATGATGTTTAATCTCCATAAAATCTTTGTCAGGAGGAGTTGCAGCACCCCCACCAGTCACAGTCACGAGTTGACACTAGTTGTCCGCCAACTCCGCGTGGATGGTGATCCGCCCTGTGCGCCGCACCTGTGTTGTAGTCAGACAAACTGATGAGTTGTTGTGGGGTGGGTACAATCGTGTGTCTCGATTTGAAACGCCATGCATTCGCACTCGGTGGACTGGCGAACGCTGAGTGGAGAAGGTGTCCAGGCTCCATGAGTTTGAATGACTTTTTGTTAAATGTTTTTTGAGTAATAAGCAAAATTGGCAAATGGAGACTTCATTCAAAACTCGTATATTGCCAACCATTGATTTCTGAATGAAGACATAGGAAACAATTGCCCCCAATCACTTGATAATCTACTGCAAAAATTTTGCACCAACAGCGTATTCAATAACAATGCGTATATGGACGAAACGTTGCAATGGAAAATATATAAGCATAAAAGAAACGAAACAAATAAAAAAACGACAGCTCCGACAACTTGACTCATGGTGACTCAATACACCCAAGTCATTGTTTAGCTCCCAGTTACCGGACATTGATTGATCATTGCACGAAAAATATTCCCAAGTGTCAAGCGAAGTTTTGCAAACTTAAAAAATCGTGGAAAACACGAATTTCATCGAAAGACTAATTGAAATATGTTTATGAAAAGACTTGCTTTGTCGGTGAAATATTTTTCCAGCAATTTTCATTTTCTGCACAGAGGCACCGCCAGGCAGGAAGTTGGGTTTTACACAAATGTCGATTGTGAAACAAATATGACAAAAGGCATTAACCTGGCCTTTTCGTGGCCGAATTATGAAGATTGGCCGTTTTCAGAAGTATTTTGGCCACAAAAATTTTGTTTGACCTTTTGGTTTATTTGAGTATTTTGAAAAGTTTGGTTGTGGCTCCATGTGCATGTGGTACCACATTTTGGAATTTAAACACTGAAAATGTCACCATGTACACTCTCACAAGCACGCTTCCCTTCCTGACAGTTGAAATGAGTTTAACATTCCAAACCCACAAAATAGAAATATGCCGACACAAAGTGATCATTGTTATTGTAATCAATCGACCGAACTTCTAATCTGCAATTTATTTCCTGAACTCACCAGCCAGTGTTGCTATTTTAGTATTTTTTAAACCAAATCTGGTTTATTTTGCAATCGTTTGGTTTATTATTTTTTGATTTGATTTATAGCTTATTGTTTTATTTATTTATTTTTTTGGTGTGTTTTTAGTTTTTTCAAAGTTGTTTTAAGTCAGGTATCAGCTGTGTTCCATGTAATAATATACGAGTAGGCCTACGTCTGGTTTTGGCGTTTTAAGGAAAACCCAAGCAAGCTTTTGGACAGTATTATTTTTACAAGAGTCTGTTACAACATAACGTTGTATCGACAGGAACAGCTGTTCTACAACCCTTTACATGTCATGTAGTTAATTTTTTGAATGCCAAACCTTATTTAGGTTGTGAAACTGAAACTTTGATGAGAGACATGGTCGTTCTGAGTCAGACGTGGAATCCATGAGAAATCCAAACGATGTTTCAATTTTAGTTTGTGCCTGCAAGTGCAGGGTAGCAGCTCATTCAAATACAATGTCTGTTTCAAATGCTTTATGAAACCTTATGTTATAGGGCCTTTATTTTGGTATTTGGATGAATTTGGGATAGAAAATGAAGTCATTTGGAAAACTGAATACCAGTGGCAGCATTTGATGATTGTACGTTGGCAAAATGTTACTCACACAGTAACATTGGACTGATTCTGAACTGTAATTTGTGGAGATGCCATCGGAGAAAACCCATACAAAAAACTGGCTGGTTATGCTCAACGCATATTATGTAGCCTATAACACATTACGGTATAATGCAGAAATGGAACGAGTATTGAGCTAGATAAACGTTTTAAAATAAAAATTGAAAAACAGAATCAGTGCAGAAAACTGGTAAATGCAATTTCGAATATCCGAACTGGATTGAAAAAAGACGATATTATGAAGCATGTTCATGATTGTATCTGAGATTCCAGAAGAAGTGACAATGTGAAGTTTTGTTGGCACTAGTTTGGTATGCAACAAAAACAATACTGCTGAAAGTTGTGTTAATGTATATAATTGTGACTGGTTTGGTAGAATAAGATTTCAATTTGCATGCATACATTCATCATTATGTTTTGTTTTTTTGGTGTTTATTTCTGTTTCAGTTTGGTTTATTCTAGTCTTTTTCAGGCTCATCTAGTTTATTTTAGGGAAACCAAGGTGGCAACACTGGCACCAACTGAAGCTCACACTTATTCTCTTGAGCAGAATAGTACGTTGATAATGGGTTGTTGGGCATTGAGGTATCGGTCAACTGTTTGGTCCCTAGCATATATAGATCAGGTATTTGCAATGGCTTCGCGGAATGTCGCCTATGATAAGAAAAGAAAGTCCAAGGCAAAATGGGAAAACGACTTTCTATCGGCAGAATGGCTTGTGATGGATGGGATTGAAAGTGCTCACTGCAAACTATGTCCTAAATTATTTCGTCCTAAGAAAAAACTTTGGGATGGCATGCGTCATCTGCCGAGCACAAGCGCAATGAAAAATGGAAATGCGGTTAGCGATACTACGCATGATGTTTCAAAATTTAAATCAACTTTCTTTGCAGATGACACAGTTCTTTTTTTTAGGAAAATCGGTCATCGATCTAAAAAACGTTAACGAGGCGCTAAATTATATTGATCACTGGTTGAAACATAATGAATTATTTCTAAATTACACAAAAATTCATTACATGCTGATTACAAAACAAAAAATACCTCAAGACTTTAACATGAACATTAACATTAATTACCATGTTATATCCAAAGTTATGAATGTTAAATACTTGGTAGTATGTACTTTCCACGATGGGTGTAAGCAAGGAATCGATCAGCAAATTGATCGATTCCTTGCTTACACCCATCGTGGAAAGTAAATGCTTGAATAGAGATATGCGCAAGTTTGAATCATCGCAAAAAGACGAAAGCAGATTACAGTTGACTGATTCCTCGAAAGCATACAGAAACACTAATGCTTTTAAGTGTACTTGGGAGTAGTATTAGATAAGCTACACTGGAATTTGCACATATCTCAGTAAAAAATCGAATATACAAAGGCTGTGAATCTCTTTCAAAGCTTAGACATTACATTCCCAATAATTCCTTCATAGTTGTACATTATATAGTGGACACTCATCTTCAGTATGCAGTAACTAGTTGGGGAACAGCTTACTTAGACCATATTTACTTAAACCAACAAAACAATAAAGAATGAAATTAAACGATTGGTTACATTTAGTTCATGTAGAGCACATGCTGAAAAACTGTAGGCTATGCGCAGTTCAAGTTTTTATATTTTAATGACATTTATAAGCTACAAATAGCTAAAATGGTGCACCAATTCAAACACAGGTGTCTACCATCAGCTATTCAAGTTGGACAATACACATTCATAAAATACTAGACAAAAAATATCTCAAGAATATATAGTTCTCAAGAAAAGATTGACTATTGAAGTAAAATCTTTTGCTAACATAGGAGTTAAGGTTTGGGAGTCTTTGGATCCAAATTTAAAACTAAAAACTTTATTGCCAGTAACCTGAATTGGATTTTGAAATCAAATTTCGGTCAGTCAGGCAATATTGATTTTCTAAATGATGTCAACGAAACTATTTGCTTATAAAAAATAAATGAAACCACGTTTGACTTTAAGCAATTAGAAGATTTGGCCGTTTATAAGAGCTCGCCTGGCCGTTGCGTTGATGAAGTATGTACCAAAATTGCCTCCTCAGGAAACCTCTAAGTCTAAACGCTACACGAGTCGAGAAATGGAGGGTGTTAATTCAACCCAAAATTTGATTAAATTTCTTGGGACATGTGATATCCGTTTTTTTTCGAACTAAACTATTTTTGACATCACGACGTCCATTTTTACTCACTTTCACAACAAAATTGTATCTGCGCACCTAAACACACAAAGCAGACAAATTTTATACACTGTGCCCCCATAAAAGTGCTTTGAAGAGGGGAAATTATATTTTTGCGTAAAAAACGTCATGCGCGTTTTAAATCCGTATTTTCTTCATATCAATTCATGGTGTAGTTCTAGTCTTCACATATAAGGTTTCCGAGGTCATATCTGGCGTAAAACGGTTTGCACCTAAAATTCCATTGAAATTTTAGGTTAGTAGAGTGCACAAAATTTGCTACAAATCAGGTAACCCTGGGTAGCAGTACTCCAATTTTCCACATCTGCACCTGCCACTGTGCTTCTGAAAACCATGAAAGATTTATGCAACGTGTTTCATCGCTAGTGGCAACTTAGTCAGTGGTTCGTTTCAAAGCCAACAGAAGCTCTTAAAAAACACTGTAACATAACCACGTGAAACATTTTTGGTCAATCTTGAAAGTTTCGTTTTCAGATTTAGAGAGAAAAAGTTTATGTCGTTCACCAACGAACTCTTTAAATTAGCTTTTCTTCTATTCAAGACATGCCTGGCCATACTAAACACTCGTTCGCTAGAAGCGCTAGTTGCCATGATACAGAGAGTATTTCTTGCAAGTTCTCTGAGAGCTGGAAATTACAAAGTATTGTCTCGTCACCACTGGGAGAATGCTGGTAGGCACTTGTACCACACGCCCTCTGTAGCATTGAATTTCTTGCTCGTGACGCTTTCACAAGCCGTGGGTCATCATTTAGTTATCCGCGCAAAGAATTTCTTATCCGGCGCTCGACCCGATCCGCACTAGTTCAACCCGCACCCGCCCGCAAATGGGGATACCTGCAACCCGCCCGCACAGGACTCTAATTGGTGGCGGCTAAATGGAAGCACCGCGCGAATCGTTCTCTTGTAGGCTACCCACTCATCAGCGCTAAGCACGAAGCTGCATGGCCAGGCTGCAAGGAGCGTTTTCCAAGTATGCGGTATGATCCAACCTGTAATCGAACCCAACCTGTCTATTTAATTGGTAAACTAGATAAAGATGTTCTTAAAGGCATTATTTTATTCCTCAGATTTTTGGTGGTAACACTGACCGACAATCTCTCAAAGTCAACAGATTTGATAATCCGGTCACGGGCCGCTACTTCCGAATCACAGTTGTAAGTTATCACGGCCATCCTACCATGCGCATGGAGCTGCTCACCTGCTGAGGAAGAAAATTTCAGCTTTTTCAGATTGACGGCAATGATCTTCTACTGAAGTACTACTTATTGTTTCCGAATAATGCTCATGAAATAAAAGGTTTGAAGCATTTTGTTTTCGTTGAAATGAATACACAGGATACCTAACAGAGAGTTGTTGCGAAACGGTACGTGCTTTAACATAAATTTGATACCTATGAGGTTTCTCGTTACCAAAAACCGATGCAACGTGTGAAGTATCATGTGAGACCAGGCAAGGCGGAGATTTTTTCTCCGATTATCAAACTCAATTGCGAAATATATAGAACTTTCTTTTCGTTTGAGATCAATCTGGGCTAAAAAAAATATTTCTGTCAGGTTTTGCCTGTACAAGCCTCCCCATCCAACCATGTCGCTAGCTGTCAGCAGCTACTCCAAACAATCAAGCGTCAGGCTGTATACACACCATCGCGAAAGCACAACAGAAAAACATTATTCTTGAAAATGATGACGTGATTGACTTCTGATTTACAGGATTTGAAAAGAATTGTTTGGCGACACAGACAAACCTTACGAGATAAAAATTTGAGTCAACCACATGTTAGAAAGTGTGTGTCACAGGCACTTTTTTTAAAGGTTGTCGCGGAAGCCAAGTTCGTCTTCTGTTGGCAATAGCAAGCAGGAAGCAAAATCAAACCGAGCCGAAGTTTCACGTGCTGCTGTTTGTGCGTTGACTAACAACTTAGCAATTTAGCATTTGATGATGAAGACGTTAAACGCTGTACAAACAATATTTCAAGTGTGCAGCACACGGAGAGTCCACAGCATGAATACTTCCAAAAAAAACTAACATTCATTGGTTTATAGTCGCCCAGATCTCAGGTGTTCAGCCAAATTTCATGACGACAACCACGGGCATACAATATTTGTTCTCCAGGCAACTGAGCCCTCGATAACTGGGGGCAAGATTCCTTGTATTGTGTGCAACCTCTCACGCCCGTTATACAAACAGAAGCATCATAACAGTGAAGATTTCCTCTTTAAGCATTTCAAAAGGTTACAAGATTTCCTCACTAAGCATTTCAAAAGGTTGCTTATCTCCAAATCATTGAGCAATAAAATCTCCAAATTACTGAGCCAACTAATTTCAATTTTTGTGCATTGGTGCTATCTTACCACTTCCACACTCGTTGATATCTCTTGTAACAGTGGAGGATAGACCAGGGTTGTGGATTCGCTGAAGTACGCGTATGGAGTTTAAAAACCAGCTCGGAAAATAGAACAGACCAAATATTTTATTATGTGAAATAGGTCATTGCAATCCAAAACAATATGAAGCAATGCGGAAACAAGCAGCTAAACTGTGTTATGTAAAAATCGTTTATACAAATCGTTATACAAATTAGGAAGCCATGTAATACCTGAAAGTGTCACTTGAGAAAGTGTTAACAGCAGCAAGTTCCATAATTTGTGTAATTCAAAATGACCGACACAGGAAATAGTTGTAGCCTTTGCTTTTTTTCCATAACTTTTTAAAGGCCTAAACACTTTGACGAGCTAAGCAGTCGAAAATGTACCGTGTTAGCTTATCAGTTTCAAGCAAAAGTTTGGTTAACGCACTGCGCTCTGACACTAAGAACATACGGTGACAGGTAACACACCTTTTTAGTTTTTTTACGTTTTGTTTGGCCAGTCTGCATAAACTAATCTAGCTTCCTAACTTAAATTCAGGCCCACATCAAGATAACCACAAAATTCAGATAATGCGCGTAACTACTTTGTTTCAACAAGCTCACGGCACATGATAAACGAAAATTATGGGACACAGCCTTGTGCTGCGATGACCTTATGTCCTGTCTCAGAAACAGCCTTATGCTGTGGCAGCCTTGTGCTGCAAAGAGCTACACAATATTTACTTTTTGTTACATTGGGTAAAAATGGGGTTCGACAAAAGCTTGGAAACCTACGTAAGGGTTCGGCGTGTTTGTGAGGGTTAAGTACCACTGCTGCAGGCACGTAACCAAGGGCGCGCAATGGGGGCAGTTGCTCCCCCAATGCCGAAAGTAGCGCAAGCAATTTTCATGTTAATCAATCTTTTGATGTGAAAGCCAAAGAATCGCGTCAGTGCAAATCAACGAAACTGCTTAAAAAATTATTCTACTTCAACTTTTAGTCGAACCTGACCAAAACAGTATGGTTTATCAATTCCCCATGATTAATTAAACATTGTGTATAGTGTAAATGCTTGAGAATTCATGCCATGGCTGACCTTTACCTGAGGCTTAAGCTCCGTGTGGAAATGGTGATAATGAAATACAAACTTGTATTTACGCGCTTGTAATCACTAACCGAAAGTAAAACAAGGAGTAACACTTTTCCCAGCTGTTTCCGACGCACCAGCTTGCTGTATTCCACATAATGGTGATGCAAATTTCATTTCAAGACCATCGCAAAAATTCTTTGCTGATAACTCTGGCATGCTAAAAATGCTACTTATTTTGCCCTTGACTGCAGCATCAGCCGTAGCTTTAAATGAACATCGTAGATATTGTTTTTGTACAGTTTTACAACTAAATGCATGAACATGGTGGTGATATTTTGTATGTCTTGAAGCTCAAGCATTGACTAAGAAGCAATTCAGTTTCAAGGTCTTTTTTATTACGTAATTAGGCCATAGACACTGCTTAGCAACAATAGCAATTATTGTAGATATTTAGTTGTGATGGCATGTAGACCTACTGTGACTGTTCAATCACAAATATGTGGAGCCTTAACGGTTTCATCAATGATCTTCCATTACTTTACCGACGAGTAAAAGAAGTGTTTCGTCAAGTAATCAGAATCCGATCTGTGCATAGTCTAAAGTGTTTCAACATTCACCTGATGTTATTTGCCACCCAATGCCACAGTAAATTTGAAAGCAGCGTTCAGCTGCAACGCGAAGAGACAGCAGAAAAATCTAACGAAAGTAGAAAGATGCTTTTTATTTTGTAATTGTTAAGGCCATTGACACCGCCATTTACTTACAGATAGCTTGCAATCTTTTTGCTTGATAAATCGGAAGTGACCAAAATGAAACTGAATTTAATTTTTTCCCAGTCGTTTGAATATTTTATTTAAACACTAATGGATTTAAAGAAAGACTTCAACCGCTTACTTCCCTTAGTTTTTTGAGCGCGACCCAAATCTGAGTTTGGTGAACACCTGCCGATCCAAGCCTGAAACACCATATCAAAAAAATACTGAGTTTGTTGATGATTTTTGGCAGCAAGTTGCTAAGTTCGTTTTTAATGTGAGCAATCTACTCTTTTCTCAAGTACGCCACAGACAGACAAGCAGTGGTAGTTGAAAATCTCCGGCTTGGATCGCCTCTGCGCGACCCATTTTTTGACCTTTCTCCACCCTTCTTTGGGTTTTGATTCATACCTTGGAAACCACTGGGTTAGATCAACTAACCAACCGTTGTGTTAAGCTACGGCTACAAGTAGGCCTATTTCTTAACTTATTGCAGATTGTAGAATCGTGGTAAAAATCGATTGTGGCTTCGTTTTCGCAAATACACAACCGTTTTCACACTTATCGTAGACTGTGTGGGTCAAACATATGAAAGTTTCTTTCAAGGCGCATGTATAACTTCTCCAATTAAAAAAATTGTATTTATAGCATCTGTGAATTTTATTGTTAACTCTGCAAAGCTAGATAGATAAATAACTCATCGTTTATGGAAGAAGACTTGGTGAAAGTAGCATACAAAAATGCTACCGCAGTCGCATTTCATAGCGTTTAATGACATAAAATCCAAATTTTTTCAAACGCGTTGAGGGCCTTTAGCATTTATATTATCAGTTGCGCAAGCCAACCAGTCGCTCAAGAATTGGACAAGATCCACGTCTTCGGGTAGGACAAGAGACCTACTTCGGGAGTCGGTGTCTTAGAGCAAAGTCCTTACTCGGCTTCAATTGAACGTGTGTTGGTGTATGTCAGGGGCGTGTAAATATAAAAAGTGCAATCACAATGACGGCCACGACGACTTCTTGCTCAACTGCAATATTGGCTGAAAAAAGCATATCGCAGATCTTGCACTTACGAGTATAGCATCAAGATTTTCACAAACGCTTTCGCAAGAAAGATTTACGAGAAAATGGTGGCTTTTATTCAAAGTAGAAACTTGGAAAGTTACTAAAAATAAACTTTTAATAACTTGTCAATTCAAGGAAAACAGACTTTCTATTTGCCGGCTTAAATCTGAATAGTACTATTCAGAAAAAGAAGTGTCTTTAAAATGCACATTTTGTGGATGATGCTTTAAAAACAAGAGGCGTTGTGTATTTAGTGGCAATTCTAGAATGAAAAAAGTGGGGGGGCACTGCAGGGCCAAGGAAAAAGTAGGGGGGCAACATAAATATCTATCTTGCATGGTGATTTGTCATTGTTTTGAAGATGAAGTTGCTATGATTAACCCTATCAAACCCAACATAGGCTTGTGAATATCACTAAAAAGGGGAACCAGCGATATTAATCACTAGAGACATCTAAATGCCACTGTAGATGCAATCACACACGTGTACTGCTATGTCGAAAATTCTGTGCTAACCACGCAACTTCCACAGTATGCAAATGTAAATCGAAATACCGTTTTCCGTACGCAATTGTGCCAGCCTCACATGAACGAAAGCAGCTTAAGAAAGTGAATACAATTCACATGAAAGCGAAAAGCGAAATGTGGTTTCGTGGTTCCAACCACGAATTCAATCATGACACAGAGACAAGTAGGCTGTTGATAGTCAACTAATTTCATCAAAATATTCTTATTACAAGGCACATAAAAATAAATCATCTTCCAACGGTTTGGTGACTACTGACTAAGCCGTTTTTGTGGTAGCTTATGGACATTTTGTGATTGTGGTGTAACAATAACAATGTTATGCAACTACTATTACGAGTGTGCAGCTTGGATAGGGTGAGGACTATTCAATGCAGTATGCCATGGGTGGGCAAATAGCGGTCCGCGGGCCAAATGTGGCTCGAAACAGCGTTTTCAGTGGTCCGCAGAAGCATTCAGGAAAATCTTCAAATCTGAAAGTTCCTCCAACTTCTAATAGTAAATATTAGTGCTGAGGCTATTAACCGAGACTGCTTCTACTCTCATAAGAAGGCACGGCCCTCCACTAAATGCGGCCTTCTCAAAATGGCTCTTGAGCAGCAAAAATAATTGCCCACCCCTGCAGTATGCAGTTCAACAGCAACGAGGTTTCGGCACCAGTTGTATCTAAGTAGCATACCAGCGCCGCAGATAAGTGTGCATCAGCGTGTACGTGACAGCAAGATGTAACCGTAGGCGTAAAACTTATTTTGCAGAATATTCCCAACAAAGTCGTTCATTTTATTCGTCACGCTGAATTATCCTCGGACTGATCCTCAAAAGCTGACTTTTCAACCCTGCGTTGATTTCTGACTGTCCTGTCATACGCGAAACACGCGCTAGCTCTAAACCATAAAAGATTCAGACAAGTAGACAATGAGCAACATAACTCTCACACAGATCTCTGCACAGGCTACGTTAGAATTTTATATCATTATCAACTCAGTGTAACTGAATCCTTCGATTGTCATGTCGACTGTCAAATTCATCAACGAAATCATCTAAACCTATTTTTTCAGTTCGTACCCTTCAACTGAAAGTAAATCCACCAGTGGCGTATCTATGCAAACTGGCGCCCATAGCAAAATTTAAATGTGCGCCCTTTCTAATTATTTAAATATTAGATGTAGGCACAGTTTTTACAAAAGATAAACCATGAAGAAAACAAATTTTTTGAGACAGAAAATACTTGCGTTTATTTATGCTTTAAATTTTTCAGCAAATAAAATATAAATAATCCATAACGTGTACAACATACTTCTGTGCTATACTCATTCATTCTTGCTATGTTGAATATCAAAACGTTTAAATAATATCAAAACATTTAAATAATAACGTTATCGTAGCTTATAGGTCTGCATGGTGTTGCCTGACAAAATTGTATATCTTACAAAAAAATCAAACAGCATATTTCAATTGCAAACGACAATTTTTTTAATGGAACACATTTAGTTTGAATTAAAAATAAATTAATTAATGCAAGTCATATAACACTTGTATTCGAAAAATGCAATTCCAATGAAACAAATATATCCAGCTTTTTCCAGTTAAATTACACAAAAATGGTAATTAAAACAACGCTTTCAGCGGCCTTGATCGAAGTAAAGTCATTTATTATTTCATCAAAGTGAGCTTTCGCTGTTTATCTTCTTTTTATTCTCATCAAAGCTAGATCACACAACCTGCCCTGACTTACTGCGAATAAATGAGGCGCGGAGGTACGAAGGACCAGTTTCAGTTTGCTGAAAGATCGTTCGCAGCTTGCAACACATATAACTGCCATGGTCAGCATTATTTGCAAAGCAATTCGAAGAATGTCAGGACTTCAGTATGCGATAATTTTAAGTTACACGACTTGAAACCAGCATTGTGCAATCTAGAATCTTCTCGTAAAATTGCTAGCCAAATACATCTCAACTGTACACAGCTACTAAATCGTCACACGTAGATTTTAGTTTTTCACGGTCAGAGACCTTTTACAAGACCTTGAACATCGAACAGAAAGCCATATTTGGACAGAAAAAGCTAGCTCTGAACAAGACTAACAAATCTCTTGCACGAGTTAACATTTTTTGCTCAACTGGTATGGCAACGATACCAACTGCTGGTTTTTCGACTAACTAATGTTCTCAACCTTAGTTTATGGACTGGAGCATTGTATTCAGCCTATTTATCACTAGTGGCCATCGAAGAAGTTCCATAAAGTCGAAGTGGGCCGCAGCTGTTCAAGTAATTTCTAAATCTGTACGACCTCAACAGCAATCATTTGCATAACAGTCAGATTGTCATAGCCACGGACTTAAACTCATCTCAACCAGATTCTGACAAATATCTGCTTGCCTGAAACGCAGCAGGACGGACTAACTTATCCTCTCTTATAGCGTGAGAAGGACGAGACCTCGTGAACATGGCAAGCGAGCGTTTTTGTTCTGTGGCAATGTCTGCCCTCGTGTTATGTCACAATACCGCAATTTTTTCATAATGCTTAGTGGTCTTAGCGCAACACGCCTGACTTAATGCTTTAGGTAAGGACGCGGCGTTGATGCAGCTTTGCAGTTTATAAACGCATGGGGCGCAAAATAGAGGTTAAAAGAACTGTAAACAAAGATTTTAATTTTGCCAGCAGTTTTTGCGACCCGTCAAAGTGGTGCCCATGGAATGTGCCATGCCCCCCATACCAGTGGCGAAACTAGCACATTGGGCCAGGGGGGTCAAATCGCTGTTGTAGGGGCCCGTGTTAAAACCGTAAAGTATATGACGTCATCGTGCTCATTCAACCTTGGTACGACCTTTCTGCAACATTCCTTTCCTTACAAGTTACGACCAAATCCAAGACCACCAGCGCTGTGCTAAGAAGTTGTGAAGTGTTCTGGTTAAAC
>Ga0210059_1012612_pt1 | contig 12738 bp, 10 predicted proteins | sample Ectturendosymbi2_FD_188042 | JGI IMG/M metagenome (GOLD analysis project Ga0210059, IMG submission 188042) | Ecteinascidia turbinata endosymbiont from Florida, USA - Sample 2 (SPAdes) (version 2) | ecosystem: Host-associated > Tunicates > Ascidians > Unclassified | place: Key West, Florida...
ACAAACTTCGTGACAGCTCGTCCGTCAACCTGCAACGCGAAAGCAGATGCTCCCTGCAAAACAACACATGTTGCAGAATCTTCGAAACGTACCGCGGCAAACAATCTCACTGAGTGCGCAGCGACCGTTACGTCACGTGGTTGCAGGCCGCGCAAATGATCCATAAGAAAAAGATCTCGGTTGCCACGTGCGAAGCGAAAGCAGGGTAGAAAAAGTAACGAGTGACGCCGTACGCAGGCAACCTTGAAGGGCAGAACAGGACAGTGTTTTTTAACCGCGGTATCGGGCCAAAGATCATTCTGTCATTCTGTGATTCTGCATCGAATGTCCTATGCTGACGAACGAATATTGCATCTCTGCGCAACGAACTTCTAAGCAGATTTGGCGAGACCAGCTGTTGCAGCGAACGTAAATTGAAGATCTTAAGCAGAGTTTGGCTGTGCACGTGGCCGAGCTAAGGGCCACAAATCTCGGTGAGGCCCACCCCAATTTTAAGGGCCTCGCTAAATTCAGTTAAACAGCAAAATACCAAAGCGGTTGGGTTTGCCTGGAGTGTCTCTTAAGCATTTTTGCGACAAGCATAATCGTGTATTAAGTGCGTCTGCGTACGCTGTGTTTTTTTGGTGGCATTGAGCTTGCCAGGGTGTGGTTGTAAAATCTAACGCGTTGTGTGTCAGTGTTTTAATATTGCCAGAGTCGTGTGTATTTTCGGCCGCTGCTAAGTTTGTTTTAATTCGGGAAAAACTTGCCTTTGCGCCTCACAGTAACCCTGTCATTGCGTGTTTTAACGAACTGCTTGCATACAACGATCGCTGATTTCGCATTAAGCAGAAAATACTACTCAGAATAAAACCGAATTTCAAACCAGCTTTACACTGGTTCGTAAAGTCGGTTTCATCTCAGTTGCTTAACTTATGAACGGCGCAAGAGAGAATCTTTCCCCTAGCGCCTGCTGGGGACAGGTAGCTTACACGAAATACTTCGAGTCTCATCCGGATTATACGATAAATCCGGGGGACATTCTGGTTTTTTTGATAGCACGGTTTCCCGTGGATCTAACCGCCATACCTGTGTGTTTTCGCCCCCCACGAGGATTCGCAGTTATTATTAGTTGGGTCCTATAATCCAGAGACGCGCCAAGCGCAAACAGGGGAGATAAGCCCGTCCACCACGCAGTATCCCACTTACGGTGTTTTCAAGTTGGCGTAAGGTTTTCCGCATTAGTTCGTAGAGGGGTAGAAATCGGTTACTGAGGTCAACTTTAATCCTGTCGCTGATCTTATGAACTTAGAAGTACATACATTTCGGATTTGAGGCTTATTGCAAGTATCTTGACGAACACCCCGAATACGAAATCTCCGAAGGTGATTTACTCCTTTTTGTCGTAAGCCGAGTTTCAGGGGAGCTCACCCCTTGGAATCTACCGCCTGGACGGAGGGGAAAGCCTGGAGAGGTTGGGAGTTTTTAATCCCGAAACTACGCAAGGCGAGAGTTACGCGTTCAAGTTCCACACTCTGTACTACCCCATGATTGGCATTTATAATTCGTAACCCCGGGTTTTCTTCATTAGTTCATAAAACGCCAGCGACAAAACATGCATGACTTTCTGAAATTCCACCATAATTATGATGCATGCATGGCCGTACAAAAGCAACGAAAAAGTACATTTTTAACTGCATTTGAACATGGGGAGAAGAGGCTCGCAGCTTGTTTGCTGCAAAACATTTTTATCGCAGTGCTCTCTGAATGCCTTTGTCATCTGGGAGCTCAGTATCCAGAACAGCTCCCAGATATTTGCATTGGTTAACAGATGTTAGATTTTTGCCACCCATGCGTCAGTAATGGAGTGACTGTGCTTTTTGCACTCTTAGCCCTAAACGTCATACAAACAGTTTTGCTGTAGTTGGAAGTACAGTATTTCCATGTGATTCTGCATAAGCCTGACACACAGATAAAAATTCTTTTCGCAACATTTCCGAAAATGAGAACTTTTCAGTTTTAATCAAGATGCAGACCGAACGATCAGGACAGAGTAAAAATTTGTATTCTCATACAAACACCTGGTTCCCTACCAACCTATAGTGCTTTAGTGTGCCAGATGTATAGGCTACTACAGTAGAAAACCTGCCTAATTTTCGTCTAGTTTTACCCAATTCGTTCTAGCCCTATTCTTCTAGCATGTGTTTGAATTTCCATCACCTATGAAAATGAGGATCCCAAACTTGAAAGATAGCCTATGTCAGGGGCGAGGGGATCTTTGAATGCTACCATTTCGGGCAAAATGGATCAGGTGTCTTGTGCCTTTGGCGCATGACGGATCAGGTGCGTTCGGGAAAAAAGGCTTTTTCTGACATCCGTGAGTTGTGTGAAAGCTTTTAGAAGCACGTTTAGGGCTACGAGCTTTTAGGACTTGCACTGGTTGCAAAAGTTAGGGCCTTGTAGAACGTAATTTGGAGCCAAAGTGGTCTAGTAGGTACTGTAGATGAGTTCAACATTTGACTAGCACTCATATGGAACTTTACTAAACCTCTTTCCCAAGCCGTAGGACTGGAATCAACCCAGAAAGACACTGAAACGAGAAACAGTCCTCAACTTGAATTTAGTTAAAAACTCTCAGGTTTCGAAGCGAAAATGCAGCTAAAAACGCTTTCTAAAGAAATGTACTACGTTAATAATGGTGATCCGCTTTGCCCCTAACAAAAATAAATCAAACGGTCATAGAAGAACAAGCGGTTTGACAAGGCACTAACTGCTATGTCAAGATTTCTCTTATCGGTTTGAAAGTTTCAGCAATTTGCACGGTTTAACAGTACGCGAATGTTATAAAATTTCATGTGGGCAAGTTGAGGCCTGTCTAAGACAAAATAGTACACGAACAAATACATAAAAAATGCCTTAAAAATACGAACAGTTTAAACTATCTCCCAAGTTGACACTTGCAGCATATTTCTGGTTGAATACCAATCATTTACGAAATTTTTGATCAGATAACCTGTCTCAAGATAAATCTTGCAAGGAGAATAATTAACGAGCAAGACAAAGAAAAGATTCTATTAAGATTTCTTAAAAATGATTAGAATATAAAATTTCATCCGTATTTTTTGAAAGTTTCTACAAGTGTCGAAATTGCTACGCCATATTTTGAAAATTTCGGGGGGGAAAATGCCCCAAATTCCCCCCCCCGGTTGCACGCCTGTGCGACATTGATCTAGAACATTTTTAGGTCTGACAAGAAAACTCTCTGTAACTCATTAAAAAATTTACTGCAAATTTCTGCCTCTTTCACACAAATATATCATTTTGATAAAATAGGGAAAATGCTTCACTCTGGAAGATCTGTTGTGATATGTGAAAATCGGTTCTAAATTGGGAAATAACTTACAAATTAATCACAATCAATTGTCCAAATGCATCCCAGAAATTTTGTGCAAACTGATTTATCGAATCTAGCAATGTATTTCAGATCCTATATAAATTGGGTATAGAACGTCGCAGGCTCAAGCGAATTTAACATTTCATTGCGCAAATGGCATCCTGTGTCGCCTCCGCGGTCTTGTCTACTTTGGCTGTAAATATGACAGCTAGGTACTAAAGGCGTTGATGAACATTAACATTCCTGAATATCCTAAATATGAGCAGATACTTGTGTTTAGAAATTTGACATGCATAGTTGCATTCGCCAAATTTCTGTATCCGCTGCAGTAATTGCCAAACACTATGCTATTTGGCGATTTACCTGATCCTCGGTTTGATGCCATTGTCTTTTCTCAGGCTAAATATGTGCAAAAGATGAAGTATCAGAAACGTTATCCAAAATTTTGAACGGATAAAAATTTACCTGATTGAAACGTTTTACTTAATTTAAGACTACAGCACATGAACCTTATTGGAACACTTTTTGGAAACGTTTTTTTATAACAGTGGTAACGTTGATCGCGGTGATTGGTTTGCGAAATTACGAGTGCGGTTCGGTGCAGTTTTTGACGATGTTTCGTAAAAGTTCAAACTATAAAAGGTTAGCTTGAGTTGAAATTATCTGTGGGGCGGTACATTTTATCCAAAGCTTTCAGTAACATCTGTTATATATATTTTTGGGAATTTTCTCAAAATCAAGTTTGCTTTGATGCTTGGATTAAGACGTTGAAATTGTTGGTGATAGGGTGTAATTATTGGACAAATAATTGGGATCCTTTTACAAACCTGGATAGCCGTCTGTGGAATCATATATGGAAAACCTCCAGAAAAGTACAACTTTTTGCCGACATCCACTGATCAATGTGATTCCACGACATTTGCGAATTCGACTGCTGTTTACGTTTCTACCGTTCAGACTTTTTCGAACACAACGTTTGACTTGCATTCAACTGAAACAACAACAACCAGGTAAGTTAAATAGCTAGTGCTCAGATGGAAATATAAAATCGAGTGCTACCTCTTGTGCAAAAGCTTAACAAGATATCCTGCTCCAACTTCCGCAGCTAATGGTCCGGACTTACGTGCATTCACAAAAAAAGTCAGTGGATTGCTTCTATTGAATTTGAATCTTGCACTAAACTTATACATACTCATACACGGACTGAGTGGAAAACCTTGAAGGTTGCTTAATATGCAAGTTTGATTTCGTAAACTATGGATGATAAATCTATGTAAGGTTGTGAAAGGCTTAAACTGCCCATGCCCTTGCAATGCAAGAGGACTATATCCATTCAGGCAACTTCGTGCAAATTTAAAATAAAAACGTATTCAAACGCGAAGTTATAGAAGTTGTTGATTTTGCTTAGGATAGAGCACTGCGATTAAAAATCCACTGTGCTGACAGCACACAAAACCAGTTGCTTTGGTCATGCTGTAATGTTCGCTGCAGCATCCTGCTATCATGGACTTGCCAGAGTGGCGACTTTCCCTTCAAACAAGCCTTTTACAGATAACATGTCGATATCAAAATTAAACTCAAGTAGAATAGAAACAGTAGCAGGCGTAAGACTCTTTGCTGCTTTGGTGCTTTCACACGCAATCAGACAAATGACTTTTGTGAGTAAGTCGATATAATACTTTTTGATTAAGTTGTTAAAACGCAAGCCAAGCTCTTTCTACTTGACCTATTCAGTGTGCAACGCGTTTTGCTTATAACGATCGTGACCGGACGATGCAATAAACAATGTTTACCGGTGTTGTTCAACCAGGTGATTAAGAATTCCCAAGGAAAAGTTCAGATACGTTTTAGCTGATGCTGGCGTACGTGAGCCTGTAGAGAGACACGACTAAAGCTCATTGTGGTGGTTAATTGACATTTGTGAACTTAGGGGGTCATTATCATTAAAAAACATTCACCTTTTCCGTTCATTGAGATGAACCACTTGCTTGCATGAGTAATAAAAATGCATAATAAAAACATTTATTTTTGCTGCTTAGAAGTTTCTTGCTTTGACTGAAACATTTTCTGCATTTTTTGCAATCGTGTGTAGGTTACCCTACATTTACGTGTTGCTATATAGTGCTGATACATATGGGTAATCTGGCTAATAGACATTGCTAATATGACATACCTTATGTATATTCGTAACATTTCAAACTTTGCTACACCTTATGGCTAAACAATATTTTCGGGTAATAAGTAGCTATTAAAAATAGTTTTATAAATAATAACTAGTTTTTCATTAGAAATGCAGACAAAATTTTGTTTAAATGAAAAATAACGAGTTTCAATTTTCGCAAAGGCATTACCATTACGAACTCATTTACTGTCAATTAAATCATCCACAGTTTCTTTTATTTGCTGTACACCCTTTTCAACATTTTAGTCATCGATAAAGGCTAGTTCTATTTAAAAGAAAGGGATGGAAGTTTATGGGAAATAAGTAGTAAAACCCGATTTTAATGATAGGATAATGTGACGTATCTCAATTCAAGCAAGTAGATGTTACACATTCTGTGTAGCCTACTCTTTGCAATAAATGCCTTTAGCTTCGAAAGCATATTTACCTAATGCATATACGATTTTTTCTACCTTCAAACAATGTATTGCAGACCTTTGATTCAAGATACTTTGTATGCTATATCTCCGCTCTATTACTCCATGATATCATTTTCTTTTACTATGATATTGGGAATTGTCATCTCATTTATCACAGGTAGGTGCATATTTGGCAAAAGTCTTGTTATAAAATACTGCATTCCTTTGCGAAGTCTAAGAGAAAAAAGTATACGTAGCCAGTTTATCTTTGCATAGAATGATATTAGCAGTAAAAGAGGAAAACGGAAGGATCTTCTAACCTGTGAAAAAGAAAGAGTAATTTTTGTGCAATTACAAAACAGTCCTTAGTTCCTGTATGTACGTCTTCCTACTTCTCATAATAAACATTAGTTTGTGTTACTTCTCATAGGCGGATCCAGAGGGGGCTAGAGGGGCTGAAGTCCCCCCTAAATTTTTTCAGATACGTTTTTTGATCGATGTTTCCCGACGCAGAAACGACCATTGTAGTAATTTTTTTATAACTTTCAAATAAACCATTTCTTGCACAGGGATAGGGACGAAAATAATAAATGCCAAGCTTATTTTTCTGAATGTGGGCAGTCCGATTGTGTTTATTTCACTATAAATAAAACTTCTAATAAACAAATCTGTATATAAAATATATGATCTCAATGTCCTCTCATTACGCAAATGTTTGCATAAAGTATTTACATCACGTATATGTTATATAAACCGCACGTACATAGGGGTAGCCAGGAGGACATGGCCACTCCAAATTTTTAGAATATCTACTCATTTTGTGCTTTGAGAGGCAGTATCTTAAACAAAATACTGTTGCTCGCCTAAAATCAAACATTTTGACCCACCCACAACTTTGGGCTGGCCAATACACTGCGCACGTACGTATTTAAACTCTTGTTTCATTTGAGTAAAATTGGGCTTCTTATGAATAAAAGATGAATAAACAGCAGACTCAGAACCGTCGCTAGAAAATTTTTAATAAGGGGGCGGCTTGACATTCTAAAAATTGACAAAAATCCACTAATTTGCAGTGTTTCATGTTTCAATTTGGGGTACTTGGAACTTTGTTCGCGGGGCTTAGCCCACCAAAGCCCCCGATGGCGACGGGACTGAGCAGACTGTGGATAACTGTTGAATAAGCTGCAGATCATACTATTTTTTCCTACAAGCTTTTATGAATGAGTGCAGCTCATATTAGTCAAGTGAAGGCATTAAAATTACGCTAAAATGAACTTACAAGGTAGTTAACTACAGGCCAGGTTAGAGCGCTCAGTGACAGGTGAATTCCAAAATAGCAAACCTTACCGTAAAACGAAGCCTACATGTCAGGTAGGCTTAAAATGAAGTGCGCTAGATATTAGCTGTAGGCTATGCTAAAGATGACTACTGATTAGAATCAGACCTGCCAGCAACCATTTTTGGTCAAAGTTCAGCTCAGCAGAAATCAGATGCTTTTATATCGATCAAAATTCTGCTGTCCCTAATAATTTTTTTTAAACTTTCTGTACAGTATTTCTAAAATTGCGTCACAACGATGGAGTCTCGTTTCGTATGCACTTGTGATGCAACAAACATCTTCCAGGGCAAAGTGCCAGCATAATTATTGCTTTCGAGTTTTTTGATATGTTTGTCTCTACGCGTGCCCCAAGCGTTTTTTTCAGGGGGTGGAAGAGTTCTGCTTGTTTACAAAATAAAATACCTTTTTTCAACCTTCAAGTTATTTTCTATGGTCAAATGACTTTAATAATCAACATAATTTTGCTTAAATTGTTTGTGATTGATAGTTTGCCACTGATGGTCAGGCGTTTTCGTAAACAAACTTCGCCCTTTTGGCTAGACAATCGTGATGTGCAGGGCTTAACGAGGTTAGATGGCGCCTGGGGCATGAAACAAGTTTGGCGCCTCCATGTTCGAACTTGGGGTCTTTCGGAAATAATCTACTGTATTGAAGAAAATGCTTACGACATTGTGACTTCTTCGCCCCTGCGGTGAGTTGGCTCCCGGGGAATTGTGCCCCCTTGCCCCCACTCGTGATGTGCAATAAAAATCGGAAAATTTTCAGAAAATAAACAAATTTTGAAGTCCGAACCTCATGAACTTCTATTCCATGAACATCTGTAATTTTCGAACACAACACGGCATGGCCTTGTACACACTGCCAACAAAGGTTACTGCATTTCAGGATTCATGGTGTAGTTTTTGTGTCACATCTATGCCTGTCCCACGCATCTTTTCGGCGTGGGCCTGTGTTTGTTTTGCTAAGAAATAAAATTTTTCCGATATTCAACAAGTTACTCTTTCAAAGTTAGGTGAGTTTGAGAAAAATTTCTGAATTGTTTTGAATGTCGCTTCTGCTTCGGAAACGTCCCAGTAAGCCTGGGAAGTGGTGTGTATGGGATTTAGCCGTGTTTGTTAAAAAATCTTACTGAGCAGCTGGGTCTTCATGTGTTGTCAAGCATTTTGGTTCGATCTGATTAGAGGTATTGAAGATTAATAACTTTAAGGACCATGGAAAGGCAGCTTTGCTTAAACAGACTTTAGTCACACAATTCTGCGGCAATTACGATGTTGTTCTGTTCGTATGTAACACGGGTCTCCAAAAGTTTTTTGGCAAACAGTAGCATGTGCATAAAGAGTTTTATTTAATTTTATTGCGAAAGGCAGATTAACGTATTAACTTGGACATAACATAAAACGTTCGTCTGAACAAACTGAAAATTATATTCGTCAGAAACAGGAAAACAGCCGGCTATATGCTTTAAACAAGCAAGGGAAGGAAAATACCATCACCGCACCCGAAGTTTTCCTTGCTGTCAAAACACTGAAAGCTGGGAAGGCTGCAGGCTACAATGAAATCCGACCTGACATGCTAAAAGCCATGGATCGGGAATTGTTTATTGGCTGACTCGTGTGTGTCAAGTAGCACGGTGTTTTGGGAGAGCATGGAAAGACCGGCAAACAGGGTGATCATCATCCCCTTACACAAGAAGGGAGGCAAGAAAGAAAGGACTAACCACAACGGCATCTCTCTCGTTACGCTCCTTGGAAAAATGCGTATGCCAAGTGCCTTGAATATAGGTGCTGCGACATAGCTAAACCAAAGTTAGTGGATACCCATTGTGGTTTTCGTCGTTTCATTCTCTAACAAATTCTCGATAAACCTTGGGAGTATGCCAAAGACGTCTACATATGTTATGTCGACTATGAGAAAGCATATTTCCGAACCCGTTAAAGCTTTGGGGGAGATTAGCGGTAGTCCGGTGTTAGCGGTAGCCTGTTACTGGCGGTCAACTCACTGTATTCCTGCTCAGACGTTTGCGTCCGGGTCGGAGGAGCTAAAATCGCAACCGTTCACAATGGGTGTTCGACACTTACAAGCGTGTGTGTGTTGCATCAATGCTCTTCATAGTCTTTACAAACTGGATAGACAGTCAGAGCCGAGTCAACGAGATTGTCAATGTTGGAAGCTGCAGGATCAAATTATTTTTCATTCGATTTTGGACTGATTACACCGTCTGAACGAGATCTTCAACATGCACTTGATCGGTTTTCAGGTGCGTACGACCAAGTGGGAATGAACATTAGCATTTAAAAAATCGTGATAGGCTACTGTAGGTTTGCAGAAACCCAAGGTAGTACGCGCTGTAAGCAGCAGGTGGAGAATTTCATGTAAGCTACATTGGGGTGGTATTCACGGCTGACCGTGGACGGAAAATGAAGATTTATGCACGGATTGATAAAGCAACTGCAGATCTGTGTGGGCTTTATCACTCTGTGGTGACAAAGCGGGAGCTTCCAAACACCCCAAAGCTGTCAGTTTTCAAATCGGTCTTTGTTGCTATCAGCGGCGTAAGGGCTTTGAATACCGCAAGGGCAAGAAGCATGTTTGGCGCTTCCATAGTCGAATTTGAGGTCTTTTGCAAGCAAATGTATTGTATTGAAGAAAGTACCTGTGACCTTGTTGGGACTTTTCGGTGCCCCTATAGTGATTCGGCGCCCGTGGAATTGTACCCCCCTTGAACCCCGTTCGCAGGGCCGTCGCCAGCGGGGGGGGGGCAGTGGTGCCCGGCCCCCATTTTAAATCGGTGCCCCCCATTTCACGTTTGGCCCCCGGGTTGCTACATACATCCGATACTGTATATTAAAAATGTGCCCCTCCTGCTTTTTGACTTCCCCTGCTGCTAAATCCTGGCGACGGGCCTGCCGTTACGCCCCTCCGATCCTCACCTATAGTCATGAATCTTGGGTAATAATGACTGAAGGGGTGCTATCAGAAGTATATGAGACAAAAATGTTTTTTTGCGAAAAGTTCACAACATGACGCTGCAAAGACAAATTAGGCAGCTGGGAAATTCTAAACTCCACTTCTCCTCCGAATATAGAGATCACAGCTATGATGGTTCGGCCATGTGACCAGAATCCTCCAGCAAATATCGGCGAGACAATTCCTGTTTGTTACACTCACGCGAACGCGGGACAGATATCGACCAGGGACTAGATGGCGAGATTACATCGCCGACCTTGTTTGCTCCCGTCTTGATGTGCAGTCAACAGGACTTTCAGAGATTGCTGAATGTCGTGAGGGATTTCGACGAGTCCTCTTATGGCTACTACCTCCGTTATGCTCCTGAGAGGAAAAGCGTGTATGGCAATGAATGAGTGAAATTCTTAATGCACGTTGGGTGCTTGTTGTATGCGCCGAAGTATATACCTTGTGATATTTATTTGGACAATAGTTTTATCCTAGGAAAGACTCACTCATCAAAATATCACTTACCAGTTGTTTGCTCAAAAAAAAGAATACTTCTCTTTAGTCATTCCCAAATTTTAAAAGTCCGGTGTACAGTGCTAGTTAAGAACAAAATTGAAACGTAATGTAAAAGTTTCTTTGCTTTTCCAAATATCTTTATTCTTGTATAGTTGGGCGAAACACTTCTGCAGTTTGCAGCGTCGCCAAATGTCCTGTTCGTGTGCCTGGGGTGAAGCTATTGTAATCTGAAACGTCTTCAAGTTTGTTACTTTAAACCGACGTCCACATGTACAAGATTACCGGAAATTGTTTGTAACAGTGATTTACACCTGTGTTATCGCTATTTAAAACAATAGATTAATCTTCAACTTCACCTATTGGTTAATTTGTTTCCACCTAATAAAATCTGTTTCTATAAACTAATGTAATGATTTCCTTTTAACATTTTTTTCCTCCTGAGATACCAATTACGGTGAAACTGCGAATGTTGTATAAATTATTATCGCAGTTTTTGTTGCAGGACCGAACAAACCCGAAAATATGGACCCCGATCTATTCATTCCCATCATCGAACATCAGTGTTTTCCTGAAAAGATTCGCAACTTCTTCCGGTTTGGTGTTCCTGAACGCTCCTTCGATTCAAAGCAAAGGAAGGACAAACTCCTTGAAGATGATGATGATTACCACATTTCCCCAGCTGTTTCTGATAGTGATTTTATAATTAGAACAACGGTTATTTGAATTCATGTTCCCCGTCAACATAATTTTAGTTGAAATATTTTTTCTGACTGTTTTGGCATCTTTATTGGCCAATTATTCTGAACACTAGTTTTTTTTTTCTGTACGCATAGTGGCAGGCTAGGAAGCCCATTAAGCTCCTTAAATCATCGCATTTAACTTTAACAAGCTATAGCAATAACCCATTTCATGTTTTACATCTTGCATTTATGAGTTTACACAAAAAACTCAATAATTTGCACCGTTCCTGCGCGTTGCCAAAATTTAGAACCGAGCCCGGTCTTCGAATAAAAATGTGCCTAAACCCCAAGTTAGAAAAACAGGACTGTGATAGTGTATGACGTTTTGGCATATCTATGTGATGGTGACGCAACTGTCTTCAATGTGTTGGTTGTGCTGTAAAAAAATTGACTGCATGGTTATTAATCGTTTGCGTTTGGCCGTTTCCGAAGTGCCAACTGAAGATTTAGTAACAGATAAGTGATTCTCAGTAGCGGCTCGTTACTGTGGTTCGTTTGAATGCTGCAATTTCTGCTTATGAAGATTTTGTAAAGACTGAACACCATCACGTTTTCCTCGGCGGCGGTGATTGTTATGACGTACTGTGCATGACATCATTCTTCCAATAAATTGTGTAACTTCTGTATGTTTCTATGCTGCAGTGATATCCAACTGAGTGCATAACAGGTTAGGCAATGTTATCTTTTAAAGAGAAATGTACACAGTGGTGATTCTAGAATTAAAAAAGAGGGGATCCACTGCAGGGCCAAGGAAAAAGAGGGGCCTACATACACGTCCATCCTGTATGTTAGTTGTTATGACGATTAATTTGTTAGAGTTAAACCTATCAAGTCCAGCATAAGATTGTTAATATCGCATATGACCTAGCGTTATTATTCACCGGAGACACCTAAACGCCACTGGACGCAATCGCATACTTGCACTGCTGCGTCGAATTTTCTATGCTAACCATGCAACTTCCACAGCACTACACGTGTAAAATGAATTATATCCCGTACACCAGGGGTGGCCAACTTGTCTTTGACTAGGATCGACAAGAAAATTTTTTTATAACTCGCGATCGACCGATCGGTAATAAAGTCACAAGTACAAAATGTCATAAAATGCAACGTTTTTCATTTTTATGTACTTTCTGGAATATCCATTGAAAAATGTTCTTTTTATCTAATTTGTTAATTCAATGCAAAATCAGGTGCGATCGAACAACTGACACTCGGCGATCGACCGGTCGATC
>Ga0210059_1012613_pt1 | contig 12738 bp, 12 predicted proteins | sample Ectturendosymbi2_FD_188042 | JGI IMG/M metagenome (GOLD analysis project Ga0210059, IMG submission 188042) | Ecteinascidia turbinata endosymbiont from Florida, USA - Sample 2 (SPAdes) (version 2) | ecosystem: Host-associated > Tunicates > Ascidians > Unclassified | place: Key West, Florida...
AAATCAAGGAAATTTTTGACTGTCAAACACAGCTCTGGCCTTCTTAGTCAAAAAGCTATCCTTGATGTCCTGTGTGAGCAGGGCGACCTGGTCTACGGTCGACCTCCCGTGTCGAAAGCCTGCCTGCTCCGGAGTGAGCAATGGGTTAATGATTGGATTAGGGATGGCATTTATTAATACCTAAAGTGTCCGAATGCAAAATGCTGATTTAAACCAGGTAATTGGATTCGGTTTATATCTTCCATAACATCAGCAGTGTGCTTGATTTCACCACATGAAAGTTAATGCGCACTAACTGACATTTTTTTTCAGTCCATACAGGTGCTTTTTTCTTTTGCACTGTGTGAAAATGAGCACTGCTGCGAACGCACAGATATTTTTTCAGTCCATTCACATTTGTTTTTCTGTTGCAATGCGTCGAAACAGCACTAAGTACGCACACAGACATTTTTTCATTCTGACTACATGAATTTGTATATCGTTGAGTGCATTGTTTCCTGCATGTTTTGAAATCAGTTGTGTTTGTTTCGTAACGTGTCAGCTAGAAAAGTGTTCTGGAGAGAGGAAAACTGCGAGTGATCAGTTCCCTTTGCTTGCACAACTAGCATGAAAAAACATTTGTATAACTTGCCACGTCAGCTTCTTCTGAAAGATCTTTGTCCAGTGCATAATTAACTACCACCAAGTTGCGATCACGGTTAACGTGCCGGCATTAGGAAAACCCTCTTGCATTGCACTACATCAGGCAGCGGCTCATTACTTCCCTACCATTAGAGGCCCCCTTGTGCCGTAGGTACTCAGCAGTAACGCTGATCAACTATTTGACGCTGCCACTGGCGGTTTCTAATGCGAGTGTTTTGGAACAGGCAACAGCATTTCCCTTCTAATGTTGTATACGATTATTACAGAACAGTCACATCGCCCAACATGCGTGCTACCTGACACTGTTCGTATCTGCAGCTTGACAACGAACCGAACGCAGATAATTTCATGAACTGTGGACAGGGCCCCGACATGGGCTAGTGCTGCACCAGGGTGAGTCGAAAAGTGCCGCCCCCCCACGACCACTGCCACAACCTTCCACATCTGATGGTCGCTAGCACGATTCACATGTAACTTGAGAACGAATGTGGCCGAGTGGTTGAATCTGATCATTCTTCCAACAGTTTTGAATTTTTTTTCATGAGTAAGATCATGCAATCGCAGATTCAAAAGTAACAAAAATCGAACACTTTAAGTAACATTTTCCAGTCCTTTTCCATAGCAAAGTTGCTTACCAGTTTGATGAAATCCACTCTCTCCAGCTCGTCATGCTCAGTAGAGCAAGGTTCGTTAGTCTGTCCTGTCGCATCGTACTTCTTAAATATGTCTTGCTGAGCTGAAGCTCGCTTCAGCTCCCTTCACATCCCGTGATTGAGCTGCCTATGGTAATGAGAAGTTTGATGGCGACTTTCATGTTGGCAAAAGCTTCTCCGTATTTTCCCATCAACATGAGAAGGTCTGTAGCCGATGATGAGACTTCTTTCTGTCGGACCACACACTTCAGATCATCCATCTCCCTCACAAGCTCTGCTCCGTCGAAGTTCTGGTATTTGTCGCTCAAGCTCCTGGACACTTCCTTAACTTCGTATTGAGAAGCCTTGATCAATTCGGACGGCCGAAGGAAAATGTAGAACTGAAAGGTGACTTTCTTCAACCTTTCAGATCTTGATGCATTTTCCTCTTTAAGGGTATCAAGAGCTTCCAAAAGTTTGCTTTTCACATCTTTTCGTGTGAGAGGCTCATCCAAGGCTTGCTCACCAGACATTCGTTTCTTTCTCCGCGCTTGTTTCTCAATTATTTCAACTCCCCAAAGATCTCAGAGTTCTCGGTTTGAATTGATGGTGTCCATTGCGATGTCTGCTCTTTTCTCCTCGATCCAAAGCTGAAGGTTTTTGAGCTCATCGTGTGCTTCAGTGAAGGTGATGGATGATGACTAAAGCCGTTCTTGAACAACGTTGATCTTGCGGAGAACGGCATTCCAGAAATGCAAATAGGCCAGAAATTCAAATGTCAGGATAGCATTCAACAGCGTCTCAGCTTCGGAACATGTGTCTGCTGTGAAGTCAATTGAGGTTGAAAGTTCCTCCAACGTTGCAAAGATGACATCCAGGTCAAGCACCACTACGTGAACATCCTCCGGTCGAGAGCTCCAGCGAGTATCGGTACTTCCCTTAACAGAGAGCACAGCCGTTAATTTTTTCAGGCCATCCCACTGTTAAGTACTTCTCAAAAAGGACTCGAACTGTGCATTCAGTTTGTTGAAAACGGTCACAGATGGTGTGTCGCACTTGACGGCGTGAACACCAGCAACGTTTAAGCTATGTTTATCACAATGAATGAACACTAGTTTTTCATTCAACTCACAAAGTCTCTTCTCAACGCCTGTTTTCACACCCACCATCACACTTGCGTTGTCGAATGAGATTGCCCTGCAATCCTTGAACTTCAGTCGAAGTTTCTTTACAGCGTCCAAGATTCCAGACACAATTGACTGGCTTTTCCATCCATTCAAAAAATCCGAGGAAACTCTCCTTCACTTCCCCTCTTGTCACGTGCCGGGTGACGAGAGCATGCTGGTCGCGATGTGAGATATCTGGGGTTGAGTCCCACATGAATCCAAAGTACTTCCCTTCCTCAACCGCTCGAACGAGATTTTGACAGACTTCATCAGCAAGAAGTGCAATGAATTTGTTTTGGGTTATGTTGGAAAGGTTTGTCGCACTTCCTTTACCACCAAACTTTTTCAGATGGACTTTAAGAATTGGATCGAACTCAGCGATGAGCTTGACGAGGCTGAGGAAGTTACCTTGGGCTGTATAATCATCCACTCTGTCACTCGATCCTTGAAACGCCAGATTCCTCTTTGCCAAAAATTTGATACAAGCCAGTAACGCAGTCAAAATGTGGCGGCCATTGCTTCGTTTGTTCTCTGTTTCTTGAACCAACTTTTCCTTGACTGTATCTCCTTCACACAAGCGCATCTCCATTTCTTTCCATTCGGCAAAAGCCTGTGGATGCCACGATGTTTGCTCGTGTGAGACGACAGGACTGCTGTCTTTCCACTTCCTGAATCCTGCTTCATTTCAAACAATGACACACTGTTGGCAGGAGTCTTGCTGAAGAGTATGCATGGAATGCAATAAGCAGCTTCAATCTTCGGGGAGTAAGCAATCCAACTCCGATTCTGTTTCCTACCATCAGGAGGAGTTTTAGAAAACCACACTGAGGTCATCCAACGTCTCTTTTCGTCCATGGTGAAAAGACCGTTCTTGTTTTGGAAGTGATCGCTTCCCTTCTTAACTATTTCCTCGCGCTAATGCCGTCGATTCTCGTCTTCGCTTCCGAACAGGTAACAACCAAAGTCACTGATCTTGATGAATTTCTCCTCCGGAATCGGCTCTTCAACCACCTCGTCTTGATCATGGTCTTTAGCTTCAGCCTCGTATTCGGAATTAACCTCTGCATCCTCTTCACCCTTTTCCAAAGCTTGTGATGGACCAGGAGCAGGGTCCTGGTCCATCACGTCTTGGGATCACCTCGACCTCACTGATCTCTATTTTTGATGAACTTGTCCAAACTACCCCTCATTTTTTCTGCTGCTTCCCTTTTTTTCCTCAGGTTGGCGTACTACTGAGCACCGCTTAGTCTGGCCCACAGACGTTTCATTCTGTTTAAAGCAGGGGTGTGCAACATTTTTTGTCGGTGGGCCATGCAACCAACTTCAGACATCTAACTGGGCCACACGAAAAATTTATTTATTCATGTACACGATGAATCAGAGTGAATGGGAAAAATGGGAAAGAGTGGGGAAAACCAGGGTGTTGGTAAGGGCCACACTAAATGCCTTGGTGGGCCGTGTTGTGGCTCGAGGGCTGCCTGTTACACACCCATGGTTTAAAGTAATGAAGTCTAAGAACGAAGATCTGTCAAAAAAACGGAAGTATAATGTATAATCAATCACAATCATGCAAAGTGACAGAACAGTGAATCACACGAAATATATTATATAAAGTTTTGGAATGTGGACATTGACATCTACCAAGCAGTGTGATACAAGGCTACAAACCCATACGAACACACATCTGCTTAGCAGTGTGTAGATTTGCAATTTGGATTCAAAAAGGCCGTAGATTAATTATCTGTGGATTTGTTAAGTGGTGTCTACTGTACTGCTTTGAATTCACATCATTTGGTGCATACTTTGTAATTGTAGTTACAAAATGAATATAATATTGCTATGCGTTTAGAGAGTTTGTCTAAAGTTTGTTGCAGTAAATTTCATTAACCAGAAAACCTTCAGCACTATTGTTATGCTGTGTGTTGTATGTACCTGCAGATAAAGATGCTCAAAACTATAGCAAACCTGAGTTAGTCAAGCAAGAGTCTAAAGCTAAACTTACCACAAAGACACTGCGTGCTGATTTTCAGAAAAAAACATGCTTGTACTGGGCTTAGCACTACAAACGAGACGTAAAATACAGAGGTTTTTGGACAGCTGTTGTAAAATATGTGGGAAGTGGAAGAATAGACACAGCATGTACTGTTAGTCAAAATTGCAATTTTTTGTTTGCCGCAAGGCGATCACAACTAACGGAACTTTTCGAATTGCCCACATTTCATTCAGCAACTGATAATGCCTTGATGGCACTGTTTTTTTCATTTAACATCAAAAACACAATTTTACCAAAGAATTAAGAAACAGTGCAGACCCTCAACCAGTTCTTTGCACAGGTGTAGTGGAAGTACAAAAAGTTGATTAAACTGGAAATGTGAGAGTAACTTCATCGCATTCGAAGTGCATTGATGAAACAAATACGAAGTGGCAAATCTATCTAAAAATTTTCGATATGGATTCGTTTTTGGCTAAAAACTCTCCCGTCCAATTTGGATTTTTAAAATTGTTACTGTGGCAGTGCACACCGTATACCTTCCGTTTAACTGCAGTTTTCATGCAAAATTCGCCAGAGCGTTTCTGTTTGAAAATATTGAAGTATATTGTATGAAGCATGTCATAACTGTAAAACCAGTAGAAAGCCATTCCTTCTGTTTGCTCGCCTCTGCCAATTCCCAGACAAACACTCACTAAATAAAGGTTTAAGACTAAATAGTAACATTATGTGTGTTGCTGATTAAGCAACCCACCTGCTGAGAAAATTTATCTATCGTTTCAGACAATGCGATTCTCAAGATTCAACATTAATTCCTTCGAAAGCTTGAGAAGCAACTCCTCAGACAACTCAATTGTGAGTTTCAATTGGTCCTTTTTCTTGTTCGTTTTATGCAAAGCTTATTGACGACTTGCTTTTGATTTCCCCCGCGTGTTCGGTACTCCCACATTGCAGCTTAACAGTGTCATTTTGCACCAGTTTTTTCAGTAACATACACCAAAAGTTGGCACGACTTTTTGTCATTGAATACCTGACTGCTATGATCTCAAGAATATTCTAATCGTGGGCGATTCAATCAAAGTGTACTTGAAACCTACAATGCAGAATGGAAACATGAAAAGAAAAAATAAGTTTGAAAACAAGACGCCTTCAGGTGTACTAGTCCTCTGCATATATTTTCTCCAATGTAACATGCTTATTACATCTTGTTTGTTACGGTTTTACACTAGCTCAAGCAAACTAAAACGCAGGGTCGCACTGAACTAATCCCGGGGGTGTTACCATGCGTATTTGATTAAAATGTTGTGAAGTGTTCAAAATTGTCATGAAACTTTACAATTTTTGATCTGTTTGTAAATTTTTTTGTTTTCTTGATTTGCAAAAGTGTATGCCAGAAATCGAGGACATTTTATGTAAGTGCAATTTTTCACGAAAAGCCAGCGCTTTGTTGTGCTTCTAGGTGAAGGAGGTAGCCCAGCTGATAAGTCCTATGTACTCGTTCAAGAACTATCGAGCACGACAGGTACCTGGGGACATCCACTACTTGCATAGCCTTCCATGTACAAGCAACAAACTGTATTCCGTTCAAGTATTGGTTTGTGTTTTTTGTAGATGTACCAACTACTTCACAGAGACACTCCTTTTTCTTCCGATGCATCACAAAGCCCATCGTACGCATATTCAAGCTCTGAAGTGGTGCGAAGAGTTAAAACTAACGAATCGACCATCCTTTTTGGAGACTTCAATGCACTCACGTTGAGAACGATATGCAGGGGTATGATTGACCGAAATTGTGATGCTGACGTAAATGATAACGGAAGACTCCTGCTATAACTGTGCTGTAACAAGGCACTGTTAATCATGAACACTCTTTTACAACACAGAAATTTGCACACGTGCACTTGGTGCAGATATTCCTCAAGTCAACAGTCACTCATCAATTTCTACATAATTTCAGCTGACTTGTTCTAATCACCGTTATATATTTGTGTCAAGCGTGGTGTTGAACTGTCTGCCAATCACCACCTGCTGGTCTGTAACTTGCATCTGGAGAAGCCCCCAGTTTCTACTTAAGCGTGCAGGACCAAAGGTTCCTACCGAAAAATGTAGAATACATTGGTGGTCAAAGATGCAAGAAGAGACTTATAGCTTATCGTCCTTGTTCCGAGAGCCATTGGAATGCACAGTGGACGAGGAGGTGGTGTGGCAGCTGTTGAAAGGAGCTTCATCTGGTCGTCGGGTATGTGGATGGAAACAACTCGGTGCAGCGATTTAAATGACGAAAAAGTAACCACGTGGTGGAACCAATAAGTAAAAGATGACATCCAGCATGCAAAGTAGCCAAAAAAGCTTGAACAAAGCCAAACATGTTTTGCATTCATTGCGCAAAAGTTTGCTGTCACCACAGTGAAAAAATCCAAGATGCAATCTTGATATAATTTCGGGTATAAACTAGAATCCATATACTGGCAAGCCAACAAAGTGTCTTGGTAAACCATTCGACTTCTTTGCGGCAAAAAAATCTCATACTGCTAGATCAATCAAAGATCAAATTGTGTTTTACATTGCAATGTGTACATCCTTGGCCGGTGAAAGGGAGTAGATGGGCACAATCTGTTTTGTGTAATTTTCTGATTGCTATCATTGAACTGCACAGATGGGGCAAATTCATCGAAAAAAGCACTTTCAGACCACTTTTCAGACACCCCCCAAACACCAAAAATTCATGGAAAATTGCACTTTTAGACCCCTTTTCTTACCCCCCATCAAAAATCCCCCAAATTCCCTAAAACAATCCCACATACATTATGAAAACCGAAACGAAAACTAATGCAATTAACTCCCCAATGTGTACTTCAAGGATGTCAATCCGAAGTAATCAAAGCTGGTTGTTCCCACCTACTGAACCTCACATCTCCCAACATCTGTGAGTAACACAAAAAAAAACTTATTTTCCTCTCACCACCACCCACAACGCTGAACCAAGTATCTACAAAATCATCCATTTGCATTGTCGATAACCTTTTTGAAATCTTTAGAAGTTGCTCTTCAAAATTAGTCTCACCTTAGAAAAATCTGGGCTTCAGAGTGATGGCTGTTTTGACCCTGGTGGTGGTAATACGTGGGGTGGTAATGCGTCATCTAACCTCACAGTTTTTTTAAATTATACACAGCCCTCACTTCAACAGTCTTTGGTTCCGGTGTAGTCGGTTTGCTGTACAGCTGTTGGATGAAAGATTTATCGCTTTCAGAAAGAATGTTGTTTTTATTGGTGGTCGAAAACCAATGTTCCCGAAAAGTTGTCATCACAGAATCATTTTCAATGGAGTGATAAAGACCCAAAGCATGACCTAGTTCGTGAATTGCTGTGGAAAGTAATGATATTTCCCATCACCCGTTTTTGTTTTTTCATTAGAGAAACTTTCATTGTCAAAGTGAGTATCTCCACAAATCTGTTTCACACCTGGACAAAATGCATGAGCATTTGGTCCGTTTATCTTAAATGGACAAGTTAGTTTATGAGTGACAGTGAGGTCGTCATTGTCGTTCAAAAATGAAATTTTTATTTCACAGTCTTCATACGAAGAAACTTCTTTGGAACAAGGAGAGTGATACACGGATTGGTAAACAAATGCAGTTCTGCGTGAGCTTTATCGCTCCTGGGTCACAAAACGGAAGTTTCCAAACAACACAAAGCTGTCTGTATTTACATCAGTCTTTATTTCGTTCCTTGTCTATGGTCATGAATTTTGGGTAATGACTGAAAGAATGGTACTGGTTGTTGAGTACGCCCCACCACAGCTGGCAGGTTATACTGTAGGTTCAGTTCCTGATGTGGTCATACCAAAATCTTGAAAAACAGCGGTTGCGGCCGGTCCAGCCTCGTGCTTGGCGTTTATGGAGAGTGCAAGCAAAAAATTCACGTGCCGTGCTCCCATTGACTTGCCACCAATGCACCATTTACTGCAAAAACAGCAGCGATGGTCCCCGACGCAAACTAGCTGAACTGGACAGTGAAGACCGAACATGAAAACGTCTTTGATATCCGGTAAAAACAGAACTGTTGAGAAGCGCCAAATTCCCATTACCTTTACATTGAAAACATGGCTTGCTACAAAGAAAAGCACACGCTGTCTCTGACGCACAAAGGAAGATATTTATTGTTCGAAGCAGGTATTTACTTTAGCGAAGGGTGGCCAGAGTTGGCCAAACCATGGTATTTCAGTCATGTGTGCATGCCTCTTGCGACAAACATTCTAACATACGGGTTTGTGAGATGGCTATTTGTGTTTCATGCAAGTTTGATTCTTCCCTGGTTGACTCGTCGTCCTCCCAGATATTTCCTGCTCTCTGACATTCCCAGATTTTCATGTGTGGCTATATTTTTCAGTGCGTGTGGCCAAAAACACTCCTTTCGTATGGTAACCCTAATACGTTTAACAGCGATTCGGGTCAACTTAAGCCTTACGGTGGGCTCGACCCATCCGATCAGCAGCCAACATCAGTTTCTTCAAACGGCAAACTGCTTCCACCTGCTCTATGTTTTCATGTGCAGGACAACTGAGCCTCCGAAGGTCGTTATTGCAGTAACTCATCGTGTAGTTCATGTAAATTTTTTACAATATGGGAGGATCTCGCCTTACTTGCGCATCGCTTGAATTGCTCATGGAGCCCTGCGTTCCGTCAGATGAAACAGAACCGAATCCTGCAAATCTCAAAGCCTGAAAGGAAAGGTACTTTTCACGTACGTAAAGACTTTGACAATCAGTACCCGGAAATAAAGAAGCTTGTGCTTAGCCTTACCGGATCGATATGAGGAAAAAGATTGTGAGCACTGAACAACAGTACCTAAGGGTGGTGAACCAGCTAAAGTCAATTATAAATATGCGAGGGAGTCAAACTGCTACCCCTGCATAAATGCAACAACAGAGGGACTGATGGAACGTACTAAGGGAGTTGTGATGCTAAATGACTAGGTTGCAGCAACTGTTTGTCGTACAAGATTCTATTGCTACTGCTGCGCCAAACACGGTATGAGACGTACAGACAACACAACATGCATTAACAACATCGGTCACTTACAGAAGAAGAATCAGCTAACTCCGCCAAGTAAAGAAGCTTTGAGTATGAAACGATTGATCTGAAACAACATGCAATCTGAACTGAACTTTTTTGTATCACTCACCCATTCTTGTCATAGTCTAGTTTATACATGATCAAGGCAGACTGCAACAATTCCAATGCACTGTTTCTTGCTTTACAAAATATTGTAACAAAACCGTGGAAAATTTGTTTCTAGACACATTGGATGCATATATAGTGTATCCAGCATACTAATCCGATTCCCTTCAAAAGAACTTGACGAACTAGGTATTGGAACCTGTGACGCCCGCAGAAAGAACAAGTGCCTTGTTTCATGGCTTTCCGTGTTTCGTTAAATAAAAATTTGCAAAAAAACAGGTAAGAAACTTGTTTCGAACCAATCCCGGTTACCTCAGTATAACATGCTCTGCACGATTACAGGAGTACAATGGTAAAATGAAGGGGAAGATCCCTAATGAAAACAGCCTGGAAACATAATCTTTTCTTGTCTTTCACTCGAAGCATAAAAGTCAGAGTTAGCAATGAGAGTTCTTGCAGGTATCGGCAACACCCTGTAAGCTGGAAAAACATTTTGTGGATATCCACGTTAAAAATAAGTTGCCGTGACTACTGACTAGCATAAACGGGAATACTTGGCAGAGTCCATATCTTACTAAAGGCGCTTGATCTCCCAGAGTTCGGCCAATACTCCGATATCAGACAGAACACAGCAACTACCTCAACACAAGAATTGAATGAAAAACAAGAGATCATAAGATTTTGTTTCAGAGGGCTGGGCTGGTTATGATGGTCTCGATAAATAGAAGCAAGAAATCTTTTAGCTTGCCTCTGAAACTTTTTTGTGAAACTTCTCTATGTACGAAGCAGCTCTTGCTTCAATTTCCTTGGAGTTTTCGTCCGATTCATCTTCCTGTAAAAGTGATACACATGCAGCTCAATATCATTGCTGTCGCATGGAACAAGTTTTTATCGTTTGCAACATAGAAAACGTTGGAACGGGATAACTGGCAATGTCACACAGTGCAACGCATCGTGAGGACTGTACCTTTATTTTACATGTTCCTAAAACTTAAAACTCTGTGTGTTTGTTGTAGTAGTTGCTGTACATGTTTGATGGACTCATGTAAAGTCGTCATTGTGCGACGGAGCGCGCAGGCAGGAATGCGATGTTCAAGCATTTACCTCATATCAATTTTAGTTATCTACAGAGTTCTGGTTTGCACATCCAGGCCCAAGTGGAAATGTTTGTTCGGCTCGCGTTCGTTTTACGATCGATCGCACACGGACCGCGTTCGAGTTTATGGCCAAACAGCACTTCAACCAAACTCATGCCAGGGATAACGTTCGAGGTATACTTGGAACACGAACTGAAATGAATGGTTGGCCCACATGTGGCAGACATTAGACAGTATCTTGGACTCGTGTGTTTGCCTAACGTTTTTCGAATCTGACGCGTGTTGACCGGACACTGACCAAACATCAATTAGACTTCTGAACCTGTCGGCCAGAGCGTAGCAGCCATTTGGCACATTCGGACTTCCGAACGTCTGCCTTGCATCTCGCAATCCTGACATATGACACCAGCACGCTGAAGCAGCTGAACCTTCTCGCACGCAGCATATATCTTGCAAAATCGCAACACAACAATATAAGCATGCGGTTTGGAAACATGTTGAGCAGCAAGTACGATCTGATCACAAAACAGGCGATGGCGCTGGAGAAACCATAGTCAAATAGATCACCCCCTTGTATATACATGCATTGAAAAGCACTGTGGTCAGAGGTAATATGATTAGCGGGAGTTAACAAATAAGAAATATGAAGAATATACGAGCAGAAGGCATGTTTATAATCCACTTGATACAGCACAGAAAACAACACTTTTTAAGGTATGCCCGGGACGAATACTTGATTGAATGGTTCCCTACCCAATTCTTGTATTGAGTTTGTGGGAAATACAGGAACAGCAAAACTCCCTGCCCAAAACTTTGCCATGTGCGAAAGGAGTACACCATAAAAACGTCATTTCAGAGATTCAGAAAAAAGCTGTCGTTTCCCATACCACGTTACGTAACAATAGCAAGGCAGTAGAGCATTGTAAAAGGTACATGTGCAAGGGCACAGAATTTAGCAACGGCGCTTTTGACAAGAAAAAGTGAAGTACGTTTCAGAAAGAACGCTGCCGATCTGCTAAAAAAAACGTAGGTTTTCAAGCGTATGGCATAGGCAGTGGCGTAACTACAGCTTGAACCAGGGAAAAACTTAGCTGAAAGGGGTCTACTGGCCAACAGTCATAAAAAACATAATAAATGATGTTGCATCCGGATGTGGATGGCTATAGCACGGCCGTAAATCAGCAGAAAAACGCAAAAAACAAAATACGTGTTTTAACAGCTCCGAACGATATTCTTTTTGACAAAATTACTATATTATTTTGTGATCATTTTCGCAATTGAGAACAAAGAATATATCGCCAACCTTCCACGCCCCCCAGTTTGAACACCCAGGCTCTCGTGTTAGAATCGGAAAATATTTTGAAGACGAAGTTGCAGATTGAAATAGCCTAGCAGGAATTGGTCTACGTACAAAGGGGGAAGAGAGATAGGATGTAAGGCCTTAAGATGAGGATGGTACTGCTTCATCTTTCTCGGGTCACTTATCTTAGACTCGCATGCCCCCTCAGATCCATACAGTATGTGTTAGCAGCCTTACAATTCAAATAAACATCTGGTCATAGGATTTTAATAAAATGTAGTTCTTGTTATTTCACTCCATGGAAGCCCCCTGCATTAGATGCCCGGGGGCATCGCCCTGCCTGTGTACAGAAAGGAATGGATCTAGATCATGGGTGTGCAACCTTTTTGCTACTGCCGGCCGCAGTACGTTAACTTCTAAAAAGTACGGCCGCCAGTAATTTGAAAACTCTCATGTTGCGTTATGTAAAACTATGTCACACTATTTTCAGCAAATTTATTTGATACAAAGAATTTATTAATTACAAAGTTCGCGATTTATCATACATTAATGACTCCCTTGGTCTTGCATACGACCAGCTAACATTGCAAAGTCGGGTGTCTCGTTAGATACCATCAGTCTTAGTTCAGACTCCAAATTGCTGTCTAGTAATCGGGTTCGGTACTCGTTCTTCAAATACTTCATCTTTGAAAATGCTGATTCGCACACGTAAGTGCTTCCAAAAAGAGCA
>Ga0210059_1012614_pt1 | contig 12737 bp, 10 predicted proteins | sample Ectturendosymbi2_FD_188042 | JGI IMG/M metagenome (GOLD analysis project Ga0210059, IMG submission 188042) | Ecteinascidia turbinata endosymbiont from Florida, USA - Sample 2 (SPAdes) (version 2) | ecosystem: Host-associated > Tunicates > Ascidians > Unclassified | place: Key West, Florida...
ATTCTGAGATAGCGCAAGCTCCACCCGCCTGTTTAGCTATTAACTTCGGGGAAAACTATCAAAGGGTAATGTTGACTTGGCATTACAAAATTTTCCGTCTTTCCTTAGCGGTACGAGGCCCCCTCGCGGATAAATAAATTTCAAACGATAAATTTCAACAAAAAATTGGACTAAATTTCGTTGAAGAATCTTTATGAACAGTTGAAAATCTTACTTAAAATTCTGAACTTCAAGCTATATCGTGGTGGAGGTGTAAGAAGAGCTTTTTTCATTTCAGTTGTTCGCGATCGTTCACAAACGAAAGGAGGAAAACAAACCTGTGTGATAACTGTAAAACAGAAAGCTGAACAAAAAAACCATCCACACAGCTTAACTCCGTACCTTTTTGTAACACAGATTACCAAGAAACTTGCTTTTGCAAACGCAACTTTCCGCACAGTTCGAAAAATCTTACAGTTCGCTTTTGCAATTCAGCAGAACATCCCGGCAACTCCGGAGCGCCGAGCACATGGCCTGTGTCGGCAACAAGGTTATGTTATATCTATTGCAGTAAATACGATTCGCTGGCGTGGGTCTGATGCTAAATCAGTACTCCAACACGGGAGGAAAGTGGTAACTGAGGAAATCCGCTGTGATTGCTCACATCCTTGTTCCGTCTTTGCTGTTACCACATATCGTGACAGATTTTGATGCTGCAATTTGCTGAAGATCGGCTATGCAGCGTAAAACGCGTTGTTCGACACGTAGTTTCGTGTTCTTTGACATGAACAAAACTGAATAAGTCGGGTGGCTTTTGTTTGCATGCCGCGAAGGATGTATGCAAAGAGTCGCAATGTGTGTCATGTTAGCTGTGGGTTGTGTGGACATGATTGAAAGAAACACCTAAAAGTGTATGTTTTTTTTGAAAAACCCGGCTTCAAGAAAAAGAAGCTCTCCGGTTCCTGTTAGAAAAAAATTCCACCATTCGGCTTGACTTACGTCATCGCGGATCTTTAAGAAATATTTCGTTTTATGTCGGTGTCGCACGCTTATGCTCGCTGAGCTTTTCTTGTTGATGTATAGACTGAACTTCAGTAGCCGCAAAATCAAAATTCAGACAAGATGTTTTCTCAAGAATGTTACTTGCTGGTTTGTAATGGTCAGCTCGATCGCCGTGGTCAAACTTAAACGCGCTCCCCAAGATGCATCTCACAAAAATCTTCAAGACCTCACTATCCAATAGAAAATTTGCACGCTAAATGGCGCTTTGCCAAATACGGCAGTGGTTCACCTTGAACCAGTAGGTCAGCGGTTCAACTCTTAGACAACCTTTTAAATGTTGACCTGGACTAGGCGATCCCGTACTTTTGTGTATTTACGATGGTGATCACAAACCATAGTATCAAGATTCTGCACAACACAAAGGATTGCTTAGTTAAAACACCTTCTCTGTAAACTCAAGATCAAAGTCAAATCCGTAAACTTGCTGTAGGTTGGACTTGTTGCAAAAACAATTTAAGAAAAACTTGCTAGGCGGCAGTTATCCAGGTACCAAATTTACGTTTTATGAACCACTACCCAAACTTTCCATTCAAAAAAACACTGGATGCCTCACTTGCGCGGTTGCCCTACATCTTTTACGTGATTTTTGTTGTGTAAGATGAAAGGAGATGGAATTACAGAAACTTTTTTGAATTTTCTGTTTCCTCATTCAAGAGTCACGATTTCAAGCCCCACACCATTATCAAGCACACACTCAAAGATGCGCAAGTGCTCGGTGACCGCCACACTACTGAACATCGGCAGCACCTTACCCTGGTTCTAAATTGCTTCAAACCGTTGGGTGCTCTGCTGCAAATGCTCTACTTTCCAGCTCCTTTATCCGGACAACCTGGCATTCAAGACCGTAGCACTCTATGCAAATAGGCACGAGAAAGCCAACAATAGTTCAGCCTTTTTTAAGTCAGTAACAACGCCATATGAGGAAGTTATGCAACCCCATAAACGGTCGAACTGTGTCACTGAACTTCAATGCTGCATCTGCCTCGGGAGACGTTTCCTGCGCTATCACACCTGTCCCGTTTCTACAATATGCAACAACATTCCCCCGCCTAACATTGCAAGACTGCGCCACGCTTTCTGCAAGCGTGCGTGCGTCGTCGATCCGAGGAAACCTTAGCGTTTCCCGGTTTCGCGCGCAAGCAAGAGCGTAGCGCGTTAGCGCACAATGCGAACTGGCAGCATTAAATATAAGAAGCCTTTTCCTGCTGACACCAACTCATTAAAAAGCCACAGCACCGGCTTGGCGACGTCACACCGACTGATCGCGGTACCCGGTCTCATTCCGGTAAATGTTGCGAACCCAAGTGGGAAGCACTGCGCTGCACAATGCCCGTCCACGGCGCGGCTCACCCATTCGGGGCTAAGTGCTTCTGGCAGCAGAAAGGCGGCAGCCCCGGAAATCCGTTCCTTATCGAGATCGGTTTTCAATAACCGCGCAGCTGCAACGAAGCGCATAAGCAGCACGGAGTGCATGGTCGAATGTGTTTTGACGTCTTGTGCGGCGATCTTGTATGTTTTTCAGTAAGATAACACGTTTCAGGTGCCAGCGCAGCCTCGTCATTTGAAACATAACTATGCTTGGCTTGATGATGTGCACGATACGCCAGTGGTGGTAGTGATTGTAAAAGAAGTGGGGAGGCATTCTGTGAATTAAAGGTATGCTGTGAGCTTCGTAGAAAATAGTTGATAATTTTCCGAAAACAGCGGTGCTGATTCTGGCGCTCCATGTTACGAAGTAAAGGAACGCCTTTCCTTCTCTTAAAAACCTGGGGAAGCGGTGTTTACCTCCCCGGCTATGTCTCTGGCTACACAAGATTTTCCACCGGTTTTAGCGATCCAAGCACACTGAGTTTCCAGCCAGTACACCATTGGCATTAACGAGGTTAGCTGTCCCCAACATAAAAACAAGCTTTCGTACGGCAACTTTCTGTAAAAAAAAACTTGATGTAATATTTAACGGTTCCAGACTCGAATCTGAAGCATCACGACCAAGTGAAGCAGTTTTTCGGATACGCTACACGCCATTTTTCTGGCATACTGCACAAACATGACGAGCGTTCCTTCAGTAGCATTACACAGGCGGAAAGGACAAGATAGGTGAAAGGCAACCCAGGTTATTTCAAAGCTTCACACCGCAAAAAACAGCTTTCGGTAAGTCAACTGATCTTTTTCAACCTTAGAAGCTATTATTCTTTGCATAGATAAACTTGTGTTTGTATTGAACTGCTGCCTTATCAGCAACTTGCCATCTGGGCGCAGCACCATCTTTGAACAATAAGAGCCTATATCAGTGGTTCTTAACCTGGGGTAAATTTACCCCTGGGGGTAGATTTCATCTTCCAAGGGGGTAAATTTACTGAACCATAAATTGCAGCATATGTAATTTTTTCTAAATCATTCTGAACAGTAAGAGTTTGCCAATTTCGTATTTTTAACAAATGAGCACCAATGAGTGTACTGGAGGTAAATCTGGTAATCTTGTTTGATAAAATGGTAAGATATGCAAAAAAAGTTAAGAACCACTGGCCTATACTGAAGCGCACTATACACCAAAGGGTACAGCGCCGCAAGTACAAATCGCAACGTTTTCCCGTAACTGTAGTACACGTCATGCTACTGAACAAAAAAAATCTACTGACCAATGAATTCAGCACTGGTTTACAAACAAACTTGTCCTCTTTCACCATCCACTTTCACGAGAACTTTGATCAACAACAACGCGCATTGGTAAATCTATTGCGACAACAGTCTCCTAACGAAATTAGCCAGATTCACAACGGTAATGGCGTGCCGCAACCGAATGCTGCTGCCACAGACACCCGCATGCTTTTCAGACTGTCAGTCACCGGCTTGTGGTTGCGATGGCTCCTGTACTTGTTAAGCACAACTGTGACAAACATATCTTATTAGACCAAGCACCAACAGTTCGAGCCACTGTTAGACGTGCACGCCTGTCAATCAACGCACATTTCCAGCAAAGGACCTGATCACAGCATGCCGCAGAGTTGCTTGTGGCTGAAGGAGAGCACCTGGTTGTGAAAGCACTTGCACGAGTACGCCGACCGCAATTCCGTCACCAGCAGCAGTAGCACTTCGCACGAGCAACGACGAACAACACTGCGCCCATTCATCAGAAATCTGACTCTTCAAATCCGTTGTTTCAATCAGGTTTCCAACGCACGCGCTGCAGCTGCGTAGCGGACGCAAAGTCAAACGCGCAAGGCTGCAGCGGGCAACGCATGCATTACCACACGTGCCATCTACGACCCAGTTCAAATGCGCTTGGGCACTGAGCAGCCATCAAATAACCGAATAACAGTGTGCAGCTATTAGTGGTCATTAGGCAATATACCTCAACGCACCATTCCATCAGACGCCTTGGCTCCAGCTTAAACGAATTTATCAAGGTTCGCAAAAACAAATGCCAACGGCGAACAGCGCAAAAGAAAATACCGCAGAAATACGATCAAATGTTAAACCTTACAAGCTTTCAGGTTTTGTTTTCATTTGCTTAAGAAAATATTTACGCCGAACCGGCAAAACATGAAGCCAAAAAGCTTTATCGAAGAAACTTAAGCAAAACTTCCCAAGAAAAATATTCATTTATCAGATCACAACAGAAATTGCAAAGCGCGCAAATGCATCGGGCGAAGAAATAGGAAAAGTATGCCCTATGCTTCTTAGATTACAAGCAACGTGAAAATCAAAACAAGAAGTGTTCATGGAGCTCATCAATTAATTAAATGTCTTTCAGAGACCGCTCGCCCGCAAGACTTCACGGTAGCATTCAGTCACTCTTCCAAGGAGTCTGGTGTTTGCATGGGATGCTGTGAAAGGCCTTGAATTTTTGGTGGGATTGAGCTGTCTTTAGTTGCTTGCCTTGGGCATGTGCTCTGCTTGTAATTGCGCCAGGTTTCGAATAATTACGTGTGGGTCAAATTAATGTAACTTTGCTGAAACGTTTCGCAGCCTGCTGGTACGGCTTGAGAAGTACCAATCATCAAAACTTCAAACTGCAACCATAGGAATGTTTTAAACAATCTATTTGTGGTTAAACACATGACACGTTGCTAGTCTCCAAAAGCGAAGGGTTTGAATCCATCAGCAAATACTGATGGATTAAAACACTTCACTTTTGTGCAGACCAGTTACTTCAATGTAGCAAGTTTGAATCATCGCATAAAGATGAAAGCAGAGCCCAGCCGGCTGATTCCTGGAAAGTTTACAGCAAACCTAGAGCGTTTACTGAACACACGAGACGTGATAACTTTAGGTGGAATTGTTGCTCAGGCACAAGAGTCCGAAGTGCAAACGCTTGAAACTATCGAGTCTATGCACGCACTGACGCCACACTGCCGCGTGCAGTCGAGACCTTGCTACGCCGGGTTGACCTGCCCGTGCCGTACCCGCATTCGCAGGGTAATGAACTGGCGTCGGTCAGGGTTAGAGAAATGTGCGCAGGTTATCGAGTCCTGACCGGCATCACCATTTACGCCAGCTATGTCCAACCCAAATGGCTTACTGAGCCAAAAATCTATTACACTATCTTAACCAGGGCCGCACACTGAATAACATATCAATGAGGGCCGCACATTGAATGTCTTACGTTGATCATAAGAATTAACTTTAGCTAAAGCTAATGTCCTGAAAGTGTTCGAATCCTAACTGCAATGGTAACAGACGTGACAATGTGGCACTGAGGACCACCTGCATCAAAAATGTCCAATTCAACATTATCAAAACAAGGACAAGTCGTCAGTACATAAGATACTTTACTACAGCAAAAACCTAAACCGAGCCGCACAAAGCAATCGACTGGGCCGCATGAGGCCCGCGGGTTGGACATAGTTGATTTACACCTGCAAACGCTCCTTCGCGCATTGAGAAAACAATGAGCTTTATTCATCTTACAACATCGCACAAATTTCTTCCATTGTGATGCAACAGTCACCCATTGCATAACACACAATTGGGCTATTGTTACGTCTAACACCTGTTTTTTTTCGCTGAGCCACTTCGGTCATTTTTTTTGCTGAGACATCTTGGTCACAGATATTTCGGTCATTTGCCTCACAGCTGTATTACGACTTGCCGTAGCAGTGTTCATTAGCCTAGATTTTCAGACAGTCTGACCGAAGAAAACAACTAACACCATCAAAACATGAGGGAGTAAGTGTTGCAAGAAAAGAAATTCTGTGGACGAGGAGCGTGGTTAGCGTCAAGTCTGCGGCGGGCGCGGGGCGAAAGCGGGCGAATGTTTCCGGCCCACGTTTATTAGCAGTCATGCTTCTGTTCGCAACACTTTCATCACTAGCAGGAACTACCTTGTCAAAACGAAATAAACGACACACGTTGCGCAGTCGACAGCGTCAACACACAACTAAAGGAAACGTATTCGGACACAGAGAATTCTTGGTTGTTTAGTTCGCGCAGAAGCGATCGAAAATAGAGAGACCCACCAACATAACAAAATCTCTACACCGGGGCTTCCCAAGCTGGGGTACATTTGCCTGTTTGAAGGAGTACATGTAAGGTTAGCAATGGAAGGGAAAAAATATATGTATTGTTTATTTACAAATATTTATACATATATCAGTAAATACTATTTTCAAAAACAACTAACTTTGAAATTAACAGCAACAAATTAACTCGAGACATAAAAATGGAGTCTACCTTTAATTTTACAAATCTAACGGTTTTATTAAAAATTCACTAGATTTTTGTTTTTTTTTCCTCAATCTTTTTGTCATAACAAATGTTAGGGGTACATGTTTATCTGTCATAATGTTGAAGGGGTACATGGCCAGAGAAAGGTTCCCCTGCTCTACACAAGACTTTTTTCGCAAACTCTAGCGCTCCTAGCGGCATTGGAGCACCCGAAGGCAGACGACCCATTCACAGATCAGTGACGTGGTCACTTGCCACTGGAAAATCTGCACCAACGAACGGAAAAGGAAGAGGTGCAAGGTTGCTTTGCCAGTATTTAAATGACTTCCACTGCGTCAGAACTTTCTCCGCCTCACAGCACCACATTTTGTCTCATCTATTGTGCGGCGAGCATGCGTCAGCATTTAAACAGCACCTTAATACCAGCGGCTTTACAATACGCGTTCGATGATTGCTTCTAATAAAACAGCCGTCTCAGAACCCCGCCCAGGAGTTGCTTCATGGAAGTACATGGCTGGATGTTTTCAGTTGTGAATATAATGAAATAAAGAACACGGTGCTCCAAAAACGTACGAATAAAAAAAAACGCAGGTTTCCTAGAATCGCAGAGTAAGCATTACGCAGATCAAACAAGTGCGTATTTCAAAAACAAACAAGGTTTCTTGATAATACCTCGGCGCATCATTCTCGAGGCGCCAACTGATGCACTGAAGCTGCGCACACGATGCTTAGAAAATGTGTTGCAAGTACAAGTATACGAACCCTTACTGCGCTTAATACTGCCTGCAAGCGAAACTGCATTTGATTAATTGCAACACATATTCGCAACTACCTGCCTTGGACAATCGAGACAAGAAAACTAAACAAGAACATTCAACAAGCGCAGCTCTTTAGTGTCAAAACCGTTCCGAGGCAGGGGCGCTGAGTAACCAGCAAAAGTTCGCTTCGCTAGTGCAACAGAACCAAGGCGAAAAAACTCCCGCTTTTAAATGGCCTCAGCCCTACAACATGAATAATTTTACATCTGTGTTTAACGTGGCCTTGCTGCTTCTACTTACGAGCTCGATGCAGTAGCTGGGTACGTGGAATTAACCGCATTTATATTTTTTATGCCCCGGCTTTTTCGGCGAAAGCTCAGCCAATCACTTCGCTCGACAGTCGCACTGTGATCAACAGGAAACACGTGGTTGGGTCAGAGTTGTGCTTCGTGACCCTGTGAGACTCGTCATAGGTTAATATCGCCAGAGATTTGGAAGAAAAAGGTGTCCTACGCGATGGCAATGTAAACAAGCGTCACGACCATCCATTTCACAATAACTTCGCTGAGATCAAAGCAGTTTAGCCAATTGTCATGTACGAATAAACTCTTCGCCAGACATGTTCCAAATGGACACAAAACCCGGCCTAGCCAGCATACTTCCACCATCCGCAGCTTTCGGTTTCGAGATCGAAAAACGCGACGCAAAAGAGTAACTTACGTGCCTCACGAACACGGGTAGCAAATGACGAATCGCACAGCTTCGTGTTGTTCGCTTGACCCGTTTTTCATTCAGTCGGCGTAGCAGAGCAACAACCCCCCTTTCAGCGCACTGCGCTGCTACCACGCACGCCGCTCCGCACATATCGGCGTTGACAGGCCTTGAACGCATCGCGTTGTCGAACCAGTCAGCATTCTGTTGGAAGCAGCCGTGCCAGCTCGCACTTACTTACGGTTAACAGCGCTATCGACAAGTTTTTTTGTCAGCACAAAACACACAAATAGTCCGCTTGGCTCGGACAACCAATCTGTACTTTTGTTGGAAGACTACAGGAAACGGCGGTTGTACGAACACGCGAGCGGACAAGAATGTTAACATGTTTAGCGGTTTTGTCTTCAAATCCACGTGCGCGTGCACGACAAGACTGCTGGCTGTGGGAAAACGATTAGCGACCACGGAACGGGGGTGATTTGAAAACTTCGCATTGAAAATAGTCTGACCAACCGGGAGGCACTCACGTGTTTGATCATCTTCAAATCGAAAATCCATAACTTTTGCTGAAACAAGACGCAGTACTTCACGTTCCAAACACCCGAACTGACTTGGCCACAGGACATTTGATGGCTCAACAGGCCTTGAATATCTGCAAAATGAAACGCACCACTGTCAAAATCAACGCTTATTCGCCGTCGAGTGGTTTAAACCGCGGCGAGTCGGAACGCCCAGCAATAGTGCAATGAAAACAACCACTAGTTCACAAGAACACCTCGCCATCGTCGACAAATGGGTTCTTTTTTCTTTTCCCCAAACTCCTGCTGAGGAGAAACGACGTCACTGATCGAATACCTTACTATTCAGCGCATTGAAACCCACTTTTAACTTATGACGCCCGCAAAGCGATTTTCTCACAAGAAAATTTATCGCCCGTACACTGCGGTCAAGGAGCCAACATCAACAGGTAGGGCATGAACTCATTTAACAGCGATGCGGTTGGTCCATGTCAACAACCAGCACCTGACCACCGTCGCTCGAAGGCTGAACCACAGAACTTGCACGTGCTGGTTTCTGAACTGGTTGTATGCACCGAAAGAACATCAAAGGTAGGCGGTAAAACAAAACCGCCAGATACGGCTTCTCGCAAAAATGTTCAAGGCCGCACTTTATTTGCTTACGATCAATATGAAGACAAGAGACTTCGATGAGCGCATGCATCAAACACGACTCTCTGCTCTTTTCTGCCACCTAACGCAGCGCAATTAGTTCGGAACGCGAAACACGTCCTGCAACCATATCGTCGCGGTGCATTGTGTATTGTTCAGAAGTATTTTGTGAGACCGAAACAGTCCCTCAAAATTTTCCAACAGTCTCTGAAAATACAGTAGAAACTAAGTTTAATACCACCATCAAAGTACACTAAACCTTGCTTTACGACCACCTCGGTATTCAAATAAAATAGCTGCGGTCTATCAAATTGTCTTGTCAAATCTTACAAAAAACCTGCTTCTGTGAATACTTCTTTCTACACATCAGTAATTGAGATTTGGAAATCTAATAAAGAATCGTCGGGAGAAACATTACAAGCATGCGCTAGCAACAAAAAATCATTGTTCCTTGCTGTGGTCCGACACGAACTGCTGTACTGAGGCTGCTAACCTCAGATACAAGCGATTTTGCTATCGATTGATAGATTTATCTTCAAAAAACGCACGGCCAGCGAGAGCGCAGCATTCGTTTCTTGCGTACTTCGTGATCTGTGGCCGCTTGGCGAAGGCGCAAGAAGATGGTAAAACAACATCAAGTGCTTTTTGTTGCGCCTTCACTGCATACAGTTGGTGCTTCGTTACTGTGGCCGTATAAATAGCACGGCAGGCATGTGAGTCTGCGATCATATGATCATAAACCGAAAAAAAGCAAAAAGTCAACCAACAAACGAACACAACTGCATGGTTGTAGGACCAAGCTGGCTTGGTCTTTTATTGTGGTCTATTGAAGATCTAGGCGTCTTGCCCTTGCAGTGAGCTCTGATTAATATGCCATACGTTTCCCAGTTGCTTTGCCCGTTATACGTCAATGGCGGCGGCTTAGGAAGTGACGGTGGAGACAATCGATCAGAAAACATAGCCTGCATGATAAATGGCAGTTGTAAGCGCGTAAGGTCAAAGATGCGACGCCAGCGCATCTGGCGCACTGCAAACGCGCGGGGAACCAATCCAAGTTTGCATTCCACGCGTTATTTGCCGAACCTTACCGCGACGCTGTAGAGCAAGCGGACAGCATGTCTCCAAGGTGCAGCTGTTGATCGGAACCTTTCTCTGACGAAATCGAAGCTGTATGCACTCGTGCTCTCAAGTATAAATTTCGCACGGCATGCACTTCTCCAGCTATCGTTCTTAACGGGGGTGGAGGTAGATTTGATCACGAAAGAGGTGAATTTGTGGGCTCATGATCAAAACAAACGCGTAGTTTTTAAAATTCAATGACAATCATTTGGACCCATCACCTCTCCCCCTTCAGTAGTCACTTTAAAACTTTTCCTGTCAAAGAAGTTTCGAGCCGCATGATTCACATTGTGCAGTAAGTGAGAAGTGACAAAAGTACAAACATATTGGGTTTCAACTTTACATTTGAAACTTTCCAAGGAAAGCATACGAAACTCTACTCGCAGCAACAGCTTTCACGATTCGAGTCCCCAGCCTTTCAACTTGCTTCCAAATGAAGTAAATCAACAATTATCCGGGGTTGTGCACTGACTCAACTGAAAATGTAAAAAATGAGCACATTGACCAGTACTTATTCACCTGGGTTTGATCAAGCCCCAGGGGTTCGGTGAGTCAGTTTGAGAGGTTTGGCGTAGATCCGGCGCATGGTTCATTTTACAAATTGATAAAATACAGACCAATGTTTTATTTTTCCCAATTGCGGTAAGGTTCGGAGAACGAAAGGATGTGAAACTTGTGGAGTTCAGTGCCTCCAACACGATGAAGAACCACTGACATAGACCCAGGCAAAACATCATGACGCGTGAACTATGTTTCGGCGTTTCCTACTTCAGGGTTTCTTATAAGCTGTCATGTGCAAAGATTACGTGGAAAAGACTTGCAAAACCAAAAGCAGGAAACCGGGCGGCAACAGCACAAGTGAAGACAAGGTTATCAAGCAGTCGACTGTCAAGCGAAGAGATGGCCCTGCTGCGGCACGCCGCACAATACAAAGCTTCTCGTCTGCCCTGCACGTAGCGTCTCAACATATACATCATAACATCGAAGAACTTTATGCAGACAAGCTTACCGTATGTATGTTTCGTATGGCACGTCGCTAAAATTACAATAAAAACAAAACTTATTTTTGATTTTTTTTGTTTTTTCGACCACGCCACGTTTACAGCCAAGACGATGTAAGCCTACAGAAGAGCTCGGGTACATCTGAAGCTCCAATCTTCCCTGCTGCAATGTACGCAATATTTGTGATCGACCAACACTTGGCTAGGCAATAAACGGAAAGGCCTGTGTCTTCCAGGGTTTTATCTGAAAAAAGCCGATGCACGTGATACGAATTCCATCACGCACAACGAATGTTTTGAGAGTTAAAACTGTCGAACGTCGGTTCAGTCGATAATTGCTTAGTCAAATGTCAACAGAAGAAGCAACAGCTAAAATATTGCCCTGAAATCTAATGAGCGAATCTAAATAGGCATTATGACGCCCCGTACCAATCCAAAATAACGCACGATGCATAACCGGAAAACACATGCCTGACAATCACAATCTGGGGGAAACAAGGTGGTTACTGCCATGTGCCACGTGTCATCCACTCAAGCGTTGCTTTTTTTCAAATTGCAACAATATTACAGTTTGCAACATCTTCAGCAAACAAGCTTACAAAAAGCTACAAATCGGAATTTTTGAAAAACGACCCAAAAATCTAAGCAACCACTACATTGCTAAGTAGTCGCTTTCCTCAGATTACAAATCTAATTGGCATTTCCAACAGCCTCGTAGCCTTGTTTTCTACGTACTTTGCAATAGGCGTTTCTCGCTTTGTGTTCAATGCCAACTATATTTTGGACTATTTCTGGGTGGACTGAAGATGTAAAACAAGCCCGACAAGAGGCAGAACGAAACGCACCCTACACCGAGCAAAGAAAATACCCTGCTCTTGTCATATCAGTACAAGCCGATGTCAAGCGAAATTGCTGACTTGCGAAATTTCTGACTTCACACCAAGTGCGCATGCACAGAGTAATATTCTACGTATCAAGTACGCTGAGAAAATTGATGATTAGGGCTTAAGGATTCGTGTTTAGGTAAGTGTGTCGGGTTAGGGTTTGGGTTAAGTGAGAAAAAGAAAATTTTTTGAGGGAAAAGACAAACCCAAAAAATTTCAGTGGTTAAATTTATTTCAGTACTATAGCTTGTTGTGGGTACCTGACATCTAGCCAAAATGTTTAAATTTACACAACACACATCAAACTAATTGCCAAACCTTTTTTCTTTATTTTGAGAAGTAAAATAACTGACAAACAATAACAGGTCAGAAATTTCGCTTGACACC
>Ga0210059_1012615_pt1 | contig 12736 bp, 7 predicted proteins | sample Ectturendosymbi2_FD_188042 | JGI IMG/M metagenome (GOLD analysis project Ga0210059, IMG submission 188042) | Ecteinascidia turbinata endosymbiont from Florida, USA - Sample 2 (SPAdes) (version 2) | ecosystem: Host-associated > Tunicates > Ascidians > Unclassified | place: Key West, Florida...
CCATCTGGTCCTTGTCACTGTCAGTTTTACAATCTTGTTTGTTCCAATTACTGCGATGCGCTGACCATCTTTTGGAAAATTTGTTGCTAGTTTGACCAACATACTGTTCATGACATATCACGCAAGTCGCGACGTAAATGCCAAAATTTGCGCAAGTCAAGCTTTGGTTTAGCTTAAAAGTTTTGGTTTTAGTCAGCAGTTGTGAAACATTTGGTACTATGGATTTGTTATTTTTTCCATAACAACCACAAAGTGCACAGTGCTCACATGGCCTTGAGCCACCTTTGGTTTGCTTTCGTGTCTTGTTTAAAGCAAGGTCTTTGCAGTTCATTAGCTTTTGTCCAGTTGTGGTGGGTCTTTTGTAGGTAATCATTGCCTTCGGGTTTAATTTTTTTTCTTTTTGTGTTAGAGTAAGCAGATGGGGAAAAGAGGTAGCCCAAACCTGTGGGTCTTCTTTCTTGTTGTATTTTGGGGGCCGTAGTCTATCTTCCCAATTAGATGCCAGTGCTATCATGTCATTAGTCATGTTCAAGAGAAATTTTGAACGGATTGCTTTTTCTTTGAGTCGTTTTAAGCTGCTGAGGTAATCATCATCTATTCTTTGGTTGAGGCACCTCAATCTAATAGCTTCTCCAAACAGAATGGACTTGAATGTCGTTTGCGGGTGGTGAGAATTCCCATTTATGAATTGCCTTCCCTCTGCTGTGGGTTTTTCAAAGTCTTTAGTGACAAAACCAAAACCAAAATCATCTTCAATTTGGAAACGGCATTTTTTTTCTCCATGGTAATGGATTTTTTCCCCATCGACAATGACTTTCTGGATATGCTTCAAAGAATGCATTTGACTCATTTTGATGAATAGAATGCTGTGACCTCACACATTTTTTAGATGTCTTGGGCCGAATTACTTTTATCAAATACGATTGTATGAAATGGGCAGTGCCCTGAAGGATATGGGTTCGGCATTTCTTCTTTTGTGCGGCAAAACCCAAACACAATGCAGACATTGCTCCTCCATTTGTGCTTCTTAACAATACAAGCCATTTCTCTTGACTAATTTTCTTTATAACTGTACACTGCTAAATCTCGACCTTACTCCCAGAAAAGTGGGCTACGTTGCACTCGGCATGTGACTTGCTGACATCCATACTCACTTGATTCTCTGAAGTATTTTGTTTGATAGCTACTATGCTTTTTAACTACGTTTCACCACTAAGATTTTCTTTAAAAAATTGCGCATGTCATTTTTTTGAGGATCAACTTACTGCAATAATTAAAATTAGCATAGAGATTACTCACTTCCTCTTGGTATAAGTTCTCGCTTAGCTCCATGTAACTGCTTAAAAAGTAATGTGGAAAATATTTTTACGTGTCTTAATACAAAACAATGATCATTGCAGAGAAAAGCATGGTTGGTACATTCGCTTACAAAAAATTCAAGCTAGAGCAATGTTTCCCAAACATTTCTTACAGGCATACTCCCGAATGTTGCATTTAAAGAAAAAGAAGAATACATGATGGTCATCTGACCAACATTACAAACAAACAGGCGGGAAAAGACAGACAATGCACCCCGCCTGATAGATATGGTTTTAAAATCTGTGAAAAGTTAACACAGCTGCATTGGAGCAAACAACATATGTGGGGGACTGTTCTTGAAGAGCACACATCTGGTACACCCCTGTACACTCCATCAAGTTGGTACACCCATGGAAAATTGTGGTACACCCGGTTGACAAGCACTGCTGTAAGCTACTTTAGCAAATTCGCAAAAAGTATTTGACTCAAGGCTGTCGCTAGTGGGGTGCCAGTGGTGTTCGGTCTTCCCATTTAAAATATGTGTCCCCTGTTTCATGTTTGGCACCCTGGTTGCTATGTACATCCAATATTGTATTTTAGAAATTTTACCCCCCCTTCGTTATATTTGGCCTCTTTGCTGTGAATTCCTGGCGACAGACCTGGCTCGACCAAGTGAAAATCAGTTAGCTATCATAAGCTAATGTTGACAAGGATTGAGAAAAATCTATAGGATTATGAAAAAAATGAAGAGTTACTAGTTATTGGGTGAAAATGTATACAAATAATGTACAAAATACCACTGATATGAGAATATTCAAAATGCCAATTGCATGAAAAATGCCAAATGTTTCTAGTCAGCTCAGGTACCGCAATTGTTGTATTAGCGTCATAATGCAGCCCGCAGGTTACCTTATAAGTCGTCACGTGGCCAACAGAGCAATTTGAGTTTGAGACCCCTGTTCTGGACGATGAAACAAACGACTGCTCAACACTAGTGTTTCCTACCCGGGCTTTCCCAAACCCGAAACCTGTTTTTTTCGGCTGTTTTCTACTACTTCAAACACAGTTTTTTTTCAACTAGCAAACCCAGGTATTTGAAAAAATCTGTAATTGCCGTTGCATTCAAATATTGGTAATGCTGATAACACTGAAATTGCAGATTGGGGCGTGTAACGGTCAAATTAGCCCGTTTGAACTTTTAACTATGAATTATCATGAGGCACGAGGTGTGGGTTTTGCTTGCTGATCATCGTACATGCGTTGTTGGTCTGTTTAATACTTTGTTCAGTTGACCTATTTGGACGGATCGTGACATCATTTTGCACATGACAAGTGCATCTACTCATAATATATTGCACGTAATAAGTGCACATGATAAGTGCATCTACGCTCTAGTTTTTTGCTAACCTAATTAAAGCCGCTTCTAAAGGAAAGCCAAATATTTTGTAGAAAGTTATTGCAAACTGAAAAGGAACGAATTGATTTTGTAAAGAATCACAGCTTGCATATGAACTAACACATAAGAGCTTATAAATGAACTAACTAGTTTCTGCTAAACTACGGCATACCTTTAAAGAACTACCTCACGTGGTAGTCATTTAAGTAGATTTTAATCACACACATTTAGTTTAAAGGCGTTAGTAATCAAAGAAAATCTGAAGTTTAGAGCCATTTCTTATACAACAAGGCACAACAAACACCAAAATGCAGTTTGCGCACCGTTATACAAAAGGAGGTGGTTCAAGCACTGAAAGTTTTATCAACCAACAACCATTTGAAATCAAAGCACAGAATTGAATGTAACCCATGAGGTGAAAACCACAAAACTATTCCGGCACAGGAAGATAACCAATCACAAATTGTGAAGAAGGAAATGAGTCTTTTTGAGGATACAAAGAAGAGGTCAAATAACCTTAAATCTGTTTCATACCTTAATTACAAACAAGCCCAAATCAGTGGAACCAGAGAGGGCTTTTTCACCCACAGGACTATTTTTCACCAAACTCAGAAACAGACTGAATGATGGAACTGTGCTATGATTGTCATGCGTCAGTGTTATGAACATCATTGAAAAACTGTGCTTAACTTAATTAAGAAATCGCTAATAAATTGCGCAGGGACAAACAGTTGTAATTTCACAATGATACCGAGTTTTTATCGCTCAAAATTGCATTCATTTCAAAACCCGGGTCTTCCCGGGTTTCTCTTCTCAGTTACCTGAAACCTAGGTTTTAAAATTTTGCCCCGAATTGGAAACACTACTCAACACTGCCTCAAGACCTAGTGCGGCCTAGCAGTTGACAGTAACACCTTGCCCAAAGACAAAGAAGAACAGTCACTGTTGCAGGATCCTGGTCCAGCTTAGGTGGACCAACTAAAAAAAACATGCTTTCAAGCAGCCTTTGAACCACAGAGTTTGGATTTTCATTCCAAAACCTAAATATATTTAAACTCAGTCTAGGACCATATTTGTGGACCGTTTCAACTTTCAAGGTGAAAATATTACAACCAGTGCTCAAAACTTGATTTTTGGTTGAATCAAATTTCTGTCTTTTGAGAACTGGTGAACAAATTCCTATGTCTGCCAAGAGCGAAAGTGTTAACTTGAAACACGGTGTAAATCAATCTGTGTTTAGCTACAAACATATAAATAGAAATATTGTTGTAGGAATTTTTACAACTTCTAGAAGTACTACATTATATTGTTGTGATGGCAAAGCCCGAGTGGCATGTGCGCAAAGCTTCACACTGTGGCAGCAAGCAACAATAGAGATCATCTGACGAGATAACTCTATTATTGCTTATTCGCGCCACATATATATGGGTGTTATTCTTTGCGCACATCCCATTTGTGGTGAATCACACAATCAATGCAATGCTACCGGAGAGGTTGCAACAACATCCCCTCCTTTTTACAATGAACCGCATCGATCGCATGTTCTTTTTGCGGAGGCTGCACTTGGCACGACCTTCACATTCCTGGTCACAGCACCATTTTATTGCGATTAGAAAGCCTGGGTAGCATGTGCATAAAGCTTCACAATATGGCACCAAGCAACAATAAAGATCACTCCACAAGATCATTCTGTCATTGCTTGTTTGCGCCACGTATATATGGGTGTTATTCTTCGTGGTGAATCACACATTCAGCGCAACGCCACCGGAGAGGTTGCAACAGTATCTTGCAGTTCCATGTGAAATGTCAAGCCACCAGATACCAGTGGTGCAAGCATATAAACAAAAGTAGAGTTGGCTGAAATCTTGAAGGTATTTTTCTGATGCAGATAATTGCATGTTTCAGTTAAGGGCATAAAAATCTTAATGAATATGCTATTGTGATGAACCATATTAGTCTATACTTTGTTTTGTGTTTGTTTGTAACTTGCTTAATAGCATGTCATTGACATGAACTTGAGTATGAATTGAGGACAGCTATGTCCAACTTGCGGCCCGGCCAAGTGTTTTGTGTGGCCCAGTTAAGGTTTTCACTGTAGTAAAATTTCCTACATACTGACAACCTGTCCTTACGTTGATGATCTTGAATTTGACAATTTTGATGCAAGTGGTGCTTGGTGCCACATTATCACGTATGTTATTATTGCAGTTAGGATTCGAACACTTAGTTTGTTAGCTTGAGCAAAATTTAGTTTGCTAAGATCAAAGTAAGCCATTCAGTGGGCAGCCTTGGTCAAGATAGTGACATAATTTTTGCACAAAGCTGGTTAAGGAGAATAATACGTTTTAGGTTTGCTGTTGAGCCTTTGAGGAATCAGCCTGCTGTGCTCTGCTTTCATAACCTTGCAAATTATTCTGACTGACATATCCACATTTTAGCAACAAGACATGTCAAGGGTGACCAGTGGCACATCTAGTCTGAAAAAAAAGGGGTGTGTCGCAGAAGGGCAGCTTTTGATATCAATTTTCAGCACAAAACTACACTTTCTCTTAAGACTAGAAATCGACCGATGAATTTTGCAATGTTGCCAAAGTATTATATTGGCAAAATTCTTCCGATATACAGAAATATTTTCTGCACTAAGTGTTCGCAAACCCAAGTTGCTACTTTGTTCATGATTAATTAATGCAAATTCTCTGTACTGTTCCTTCTGACTGCATCAAGTAGTAGTGCGCAATGTTCAGACCTCTCTGCAATCGTCCCAATAAACCAGTCTATGACATAACATTCGCTCCCATGTTTTGCGCGGTAAGCAGATGGCTGCCTATGAACAAATCCATGGTTTTTGACTACCTATCTTAGTGGTAAGTTTATAACAACAGCTGTTCCTAAAATGTTAGTGACAATAATGTTAGGTGTATAGTTCAACTTCAAAAGGATTAGTCTCTGGCTGGCTGCTATCACTTGTGAAAGCACACCACGTATTCTCGATGCAACAACCCAGTACGGTGCATTTGTACTAGCAGTCATTCAAATCTTCGCAGCATACAATTGCAGGAAAACATCCACGATAATCACGTAACAGTGTTACAGAAAGTCAAATCACACTTGCGAGGGTGTCGTGCAATATCGTGGCATATCTAGAGAGAAGGTCGTAGTGTTTTACAAACATTCACAGCACCAGGGAGTTCAACACTAATTTACCTGCGTAGATACAACAATGATAGTTATCCCTGGTAAGCACATAGACGTCGCATCAGGTTAACACAAGTCCAGCTGATACACTGACAGCTGAGTTACTACCACTCACTGCAAAGATCACTGTTACTTCAACTTAGGTGGCCATTGTCCGGCCATCTAACTCTAACACAGCGAACAAGGAACTAAACATGGCGTTGCAAGCAAAGGAACGAGGTGACGATGCTCCGTTCCCGGCATTCAAGGGAATGCACTTGATTAACTGATTAAGTGCCATGATTTGAGCAGGTGAGTAATTGATCGACCGTAGCATTTAGTGACCCAGGTTTGTGTAGAATTCCATGTTATACGCTTCTTCATCGCACTGAAGTATTGTCTTTCAACTGTGGTTTTAGTGTTGCAGTACATCTGCATCAGTTATCGGCATCGATCTAGCTCTACCTAAAATCCAATCAATCAAACTTGATCAGTAGGACTAGTAGCCTAGTGCAACTAACTATTTAGAATAGATAGTGGTATTGACCTCATTGTCAAAACACACAAGGAAAGATCTCCAAATTATCATTGTCTTTGGTCACAGAGCATTTGTTACATCACAATCGATATTTGTTCTTAGGAACATGGTGCTGAAAAGATACTTAGCTTGTCGAACATTCAGCAAATGTCAGCCATGCAGCAATGAGAGCTGTTTATCCATACGTACATACACTTATAAAATTGAAGTTGTGACAATAAGCTGCACAACTGCATCTGTGAAGCGCTGTCTATCACAAGGATGGCGGTGTTCTATTTTCGAAATACAACGCTTGACTGATATTTTGTTGAGATAATGTGACCACAATTTCTGAGGCTAGCTGCTGCGCCTTTCATTATGGGAAATTCCTCATAAAAATATAGCTTCAGTTGAAACGAACCCGCATTACTTGGCGTGATGCTGAGGAAGGCCTAAACGTATTTGATTTAGTGGTAAGTTGATACCCTAGTAGGTGTAAACAGCAGATAAAATTTAGGTCGAAACTGAAACAAAACGTTCGCGATTGGACAATGTGTCCTTTTGCCATGAAGCGAAATATTACAAAACAACTCTGTGTGCAGTGCTGCCACAGGCTTTTCTGCAAAAATAACCAGATTCACAAAAAATTTCACTAGATTTAAAAAAAATCATTAGATTTGATTTTTTGCATCGAAATTCATAGTTTTGCATGAAATGATTTAATTATTTACTTATCGCCCAAAAACCTTTAACATCATTTGCAAGTTTGTTAAAATAGATCGTGCTGAAATGTGGAAAATTTCATAATAACAATCTTCAGGCTTTTTGCTAGAGCTGCAAACGACATCATTCACGGAGTATTTGACCAATCAACGTAACATTTTAATTAATTATTTCAACTGTAGTGTTCCTGCAAAGAAATGAAAGGATCGTCATGGCCAACATTACAGCATGGAAGTGAAAACAATAAGAAACTCATTCAGAATCATTCCCAGAAAGATTTCAATAGGGGGGCATATGTTTGTGCAAGGGGCGTGACATTCTGAAAATTCGATAAAACCCTTATTGATTTATAGTGTTTCATGTTTCAGTTTGGAGTTTTTTGAGATGGGATAAGCCCACCAAAACCCCCATGGCATTAGACTCCTCAAATTAGGAACACTTGTTTGTTCTATTGGTGCAAATCTTCAAACAATGATTCATGTAATAAATTGTTTACGGATTAAAAAGGGCTGAAAAGTTAGAAAAAAAATCCTGTCTTCTTCAAACACAATTTGAAAAAAATAACTAGATTGCAGTGAAAATCACTAGATCTGGTGAAAAATCACTATTAGGTGTGGAAGTGTATGAGCTTCTGACAGCTTTGCTTGCAGTGGAGTTGGCACTGCCAGAGGAGGAAATTCCGAAACACATGCGTTCGACGCAATATCAATTTAAAGTATTCAAAAATGTGAAATGCTTCATGTCATCGTGTAGGAACCATTTAGACAAGGCAGAGACGTTGTTGTTTCATAATAGTACTATGCAACGTTAAAAGGAAAATGTAGGCTGTTGCCTGCTCCAAACCACCCACATCAGAGACCTGCAGTGACAGCTTTTGGGATTTTATCATTGACTTTACTGCTGAGTAGCTACCTGCGGTAAGGGGCCTGTCATGACAGCCAAACAGACCCCCTGGATGCGCCCCTGAGGGTGACACAACTGAATCTGTTCACAAAGTAATTTACTACATAGATGAAATAAATGTTACATCGTTTATACATCTGGAGTCCTGTGAATTGCAAGCAAAAGCTTGTGGTTGCACGACTTAAGCGTACACATTTTAGTTTCAAAGACATACATGTTATCACCAGGGCAACTAATTTTTTGACCTAAAAACTTGAAATTTTGACTTTATTTACAACTGCAAAATAATTCAGTCTTAGATGTTGAGGTTAACCCAGAAGAATATTCATGTGTTAGTCTTTGCGTTGCCAATGATTTCTTCAGGCCTTGGCCTGCCTTCATTGGCTGTTTATCAATAAAAAAAAATAAAATCAAAATATTCATGCACTCTAAGCTTTGAAATTTTAAAATATTTGGTTGTTCAACTTTGGGGATGATATATTGATAAGTACATTAACAACTATAGTAGAGTCAAACCTGAGAAAATCATAAAGCTGAGACGCTATATAATGGATTGACCATTTACCACAAGTATTGTAAGACCAAATTTTTTCCTACCACGCCTATCCTACATAATATTCAATCGTCCAGTAGTGGGCAAAACAACATTATGTCAGAAATCACAACAAACCCATTATTATTATAGACTTGCAACTAAACTTGCAAAAGCATATCAATATCTTTTGTTGCAGTTTCAACAAAACATCGATAAAGAGAAAAAAACTGTGCTGCAAGAAAATTTTGACCAAACAATAAGTTTGACCTAATGATAAATTTTGACTTTTTTTTGACGTAATAACTTGGGATTCCCTCATGGTGTGAGCGTGAAATTTGGTTCGTGGATGTTTCATAAACTTCAGAAATGGAAGAAAAATTTTGACTTTGTTGACTTTTGGTTGCCCTAGTTATCACCAAAGCCAAAAAACAACCAACACCAATTATAGGGTGATTGACTTCAAGCAGCTACTGTGAATGAATCAATCATGCAAGCACTGTAAGTTGTATGTGGCCTTAACAGTTAGAAACTGCTGGCCAATACTCTTGGACTATAAGTTTTACCAAGCATATTTCATCTTGAAAGGGTTTCTCTTGATTAACCTGTCTTGCAGAGTTTTTTCTTGTTTAGGCACATTTCTTGAAAGCTGAGTTTACAGAGTTTTCCTCTCTGTGTTGTTCAGAATTAACAGTTCTGGGTTTGCTGTTGAGCCTTTGAGGCATCGGCCTGCGGTGCTCTGCCTTCATAACTTTGCAATGATTCTGACTGCACGAGTGCACTCCCCACATTTCAGCAACAAGACACCACAAGGGTGAGACAGCTAGCAGCCCGATTTAGTGTGATATTACTAGACACAACTTTTGTATCAACCAGGGTAAATGAAGATAAAAATTTTGGGGCACAAACACTCTTGGTCCCTGAAGAGTCTTGGCAGAAGCTATCATTTGTTCATGAAACAATTTGTATAGGTTATGTCATGCAACTGCATTTCTAACTTTTTCTCTTAAACTTTTAAACACATTTTAACTACCTCAATGTGTGAAATTCTAGGCCACCTTCGAAAGGCATGTGCTCGTTATCAGTGACCTCTTTTTATAACATAATTTATAAAATGTAAGTTTTTACCACTTGGCCTAGAAAGATTGAGGGTTGTTTAGAACTTTAACTGGTGGTAAGCAATCTGGTGATAGTAATTTCAAAAAATTGTTGCCTATATAATACCTTTTCAAGGTTGCTTTAGGCCTGAACAGAAGCAGGTCATGATGCTGGCACTTTGTGTGAAAAGTGAATGGATGTTGGAACTGGTGTCGGACTTTAAAGGCTAAGTGTGCTACAGCCCTTGTGAAGCAATCCATTGGTTAATGAAAAGCATAGTAATATATTTAATTGACACAAGCAACCCACTCTTTCATATGTTTGGATCACTGGTGATGTCGTTTTGGTTGGTTCAAATTGTGACACTTGATGTAGGGGTCAAACCCTGTGTTTTTTATGTGCCGGCAGTTACATTATTTTCAATTAATAGTCAAGTCTACTGAATCCTAATTTGATTTTGAGGCAGTCTGTTTCTGCCTACAAACTTGTTTTTGGCTATGGCCCCTTTGACTTTGCTGTTGTACTGGTTCAGTGGCTATGCTCATCACTTCATGCTGAAACCAACATTTGGTTTCTCACATAAAAAATTTCAGCACTGACATTGCTTTTTTTGGTAACTTCAATAATTGCATTTAGCAGCTTTGTATTGCAATTTTTACTGTAAAATGTGCTTGTCATATAATTTGATTGTTCGTAGATTACCCTTGGTGGTGTTGTTTATAGACACAATTATAAGCTGACATGTGTTTTTAAAACTGCAGGTGTTGTTTTAGGTATATAAATAAATATGGCTGATGAATGCTCATGGGCAGTAAAAAATGGTGATTTGGAAGCATTAGAGAAGTATCTGGAGGATCCTAATATGTCTGTGAAGGGAAGGCCTTTACTTGTTTCTGCATCTGACTATGGACAGACAGATATAATTAAGCACCTTATTAAACAAGGTGCTGATGTTAATCAGCCTGATTCCAATGGCATCACTCCACTCTTGGCAGCCATTTGGGAAGAGCATATTGAGGCTGTACAAATACTTCTGCAATCTGGTGCAAGCACAACAGGAAAATGCCCTGATGGTTCTAGCTACATTGATGCTGCCCAAACAGACTCCATAAAGAAGTTGTTAAAAAGCTAGAGATTGTGCATGTTTGATAGAAAACATCTGACATCCTGAAGCATTGGAAGTCTGCTGCTGCATGATATTATTAAAGATCATCGCCCATATGCCTTTTTTTGAAATATGGTGTATTTTGATAAAGGCATCTGTGAGCTTTATGACTGACTTGGTCAAACAAAGCTGAGACAGTGGCATGACCAATCAAATTAATTTGTTGCTTTTTAAATGGAGAATGCATTTTCAAATGACCACTCCATTAAATTGGATAAGGATGTACTTACGCGATGGTGCACTAACAAAACTATTATTTGCCTAACTCCTGATTGAAGGCTGGTGTCTTAAAAAATCCAAGGAAACAGCCTGCTTACCAGAAATTACTAAGACATTCCTATATGTGCAAGTGCTTTTTTCAGTTTTGTGTAACCAATGCTACAAAAGCATAAATATTAAATGGATAGAAATTTTAGTTTAATTAGTCATGAAGTTGTTTTGTTTACCAGCTAGTTTGTGCATATTGATTCTTTGTGCATATCAATGTTTTAACATATTATGTATCAAAATGTGGCAATGCAATATTTTGTGCAGTGGCTAATAATAGTTTAATCATTAGGGTTAGGACTTAAATTTTGTGAACATTTGCAAGATGCAGAATGGATGAAGGTGAGTTATTTTGTTTCAGTTCAATACTTCATGGAATTTTATTTTCTATAGTTAACTTAGTTATAATTTCAAACTTAGCAATTTGTTTGACAAACTGTAAATGCATGCATGTTGATGTTTATGGTGGAAAACAAAACATGCCAATCATGAAATGCAAAATCATTCTTTGCGTGGAAAAATGTACTGGTAATTCATTAGGTCATTTTGCCAAGATGACGTAGATTACTAAGAATTTTAAGATCACTGATGTGACCTAATGAAGGCTTTATTAAACTTATTCATCGAGTCCGCAGCGAACGCTCAAGCGACAACAGTAAATGAAGCAACATGCATGATGTCAACCAAACAGTGACTTCTGAACAAGGCTGGAGGCGCAAAGAACCAACGCCACGTCACAAACAATCAACGAATGCCAAGTAATTAACGGCGTGCAACAAAAAGGCACTCGTGCACGTGACAATACAAGAAACCAAAATAACACCAAATTGGACAATCACTTTACTGTTGGGATCACTAAAACAAGTAAAAATTATAATTTCAGTGATGGAAATACAGTTTAGATGCTCTGCTATATAGCATGGGATTCTATGAAGCACATACAAGGAGTCCATGGAAACCTTGTTATTTTAAGCTTGGCATATACTTCATCTGTTTTGCAGATTTACACAAATCTGGTTTGTCAAGACCATCTTTAATTTAGGACACATCGCTGCTATTTTATTCTGTTACTCAGTGCTATTGACATGTTTCTGCAACTGTTCTGAGGTTGACCTGGTTTCTGTGCATGGCAGAGTTGTTACCATGCAGTTTGGGAGTTGATATGACGAAACACTTGTTGGTGAACTCTCAGTTTGCCTTCTTCATCTTGTGTAATGGTAACAAGTGGACTATGTTCCATGTAATTTTGACTGTGCTTTGTTTTATTGCTCAAAGATAGTAACTTCGTTTTCTGGCCATCCCAATGACATGATATAGCTGCTTAATCAGATTGGCACCGTGCCTTTCATATTGAGTGGCATGGGGTAAGTGTTCAAGTGTACAAATGAAAGTAACATTTCTGTTGGTATATCTGGCTAATTTATGGGGGCACGTGACTAGATCACCACTGCTTTTTTGGTTCTTCGTCAGTCATGACGAAGGGAATTCATCTAGTGCAGGGGTTCCCAACCTGGGGCAGATGTACCCCTGGGGATGCATTTGCCAATCTGAAGGGGTACATTTATGGCGGAGCAGATCAAAAGACCGGGCACGTTAGACCGGCGATCAAAAGACCGGGCACGTTTGACCGGCAATTCGAAAGACCGGCGCAACGTTGGACCG
>Ga0210059_1012616_pt1 | contig 12735 bp, 11 predicted proteins | sample Ectturendosymbi2_FD_188042 | JGI IMG/M metagenome (GOLD analysis project Ga0210059, IMG submission 188042) | Ecteinascidia turbinata endosymbiont from Florida, USA - Sample 2 (SPAdes) (version 2) | ecosystem: Host-associated > Tunicates > Ascidians > Unclassified | place: Key West, Florida...
TTTTCTTTTCATTGAAGACATATTGCAGTGACTAAAGTGGTTGCAAACTTCAAATACTGTAAATACAGCACGCCGTGCTCGCGTCAATTGCTTATTGGTTTTTGGACGCATTTTTTCTCTTAAACGCAATTGACGTTCTAATGCTTCTTGTCAGGTTCTAATTTCTTTTGTTAAAGTCGTGTTCGGATAATAAGCGTTTCGGATAATAGGCGTTCGGATAATCGGAGTTCTACTGTATTACGGTAAAACAATATTTCATTTCGCCTGCACGTCTCTTAGCCATTTTTTGAAAGTACAGTAATTCTACAGAGCATCAGTTGCCGTGCCTATCGATTACGGCACAAATACACGATTTTTGACGAAACAGTTGAATTAAGAACTAGGTCTGCAGCGTAACTAAGTGTGAAACCGTTTACAAAGAAGAGTGAGTTGCAAAGCTGTTTCACCCAATTTTAAGCAAATGTGTTCGCAAATTGGGCTTATTAAGCGGGGTTTTGGGTTTATAAGTTTTTTTATTATTATAGAAATAACGTAATTCCGGACCAGACAATTTTGGACTTATTAACAGTGGGATTACTAAGCGGGAACTACTGAAGCTTACACAGACGCCGCGCCAATAACTCGCATTCCACCGCAGCACAGTGTTATCAGTGGTCCAAGTTATTCTTAGCGATCAGCAGACATTACTATCTCTGAGTTTAGCTAGCAAAAAACACGTTATCTTGCATTTACGGTACATTTGCGGGGTATATGCCACAGAACAATGAGAATTTGATAGTGCCTGATTTCTTTACATTTCAAAATTTCAAAGCTTCCCTGGATTATAAACAAGCTGCGCTTCTCTTCAGATTGACGTAAAGCTTGGCTCTAACAGCCATATTTTACTCTTTCGAGTAATCCTGTTTGGTGGTGAAAAGATTGAAGTTTCACTGAATTTGCTCCACAATCTTTACACAGCACGCATAATATTAAACAACCTTAGCGTATGGCCAAGAACTAGACGATCAGTAAACGAATATTCAACATATTTAAAATTTAAGATAATTTTCTGGCATTTTGTATAGGTCTTTCAAATTTCTAGTTCTTCAACAACCATTAAAATTCTAAATTGAACAACTACGTTTCAGCTGCGAAAAGGCAGTGATTGCATAAATCGAGTCACGCTACTTAGTAATTTGACTCGAGTCACGCTTTGAAGCAATGATGGAACAACTCGTCACATTTTTGCAATCTGCTGAATCGAGCAGTTGATCTGCTCGTTTCCAAAGCAAAATAACAAAAAAAAAACAAAATGGTAAATAAGTCTGATTTGGTTTAATTCGAGCTTGCAAACTTGTGACTCAACAGTTATTGCGACTCGACTAAGCTCGAAGAAATTGCAGATGATTCTAACAAGGCCATGTTGACCGCCTTCTTCATCGTCTGAGTAGTTCTTTCAATCCACTGCTACGCCGCACTAGATCTCGGGACAGTGTTGAGCAGCCATTCGACTGTTTCATCATCTAGAACCGTCAGGCCATGCATTCCATGGGAAGGTCGAGGGATTGGACAGTGAAGGACAACTTGGTAAACGGTCTGTTCCTCTGAGCCACACTCACAAGGCGCAAACACATCTCATTTGTGCAAGCAGGAGCGGAAACGTCCGACACCCAGTGGCGTAACTGACGAGGGGACAAGGGGATGAACCGTCCCCCTGGAAAGCTTAATATAAAAACTGGGGGCCCTTTACTTGACATGTTGATATTTAGTATTCTTTAATTTGTTGTTTTTTGCATTTTTCGGGGTGTTTTCGTTTTTTCTTTATCTAGTACGGACATCCACGACATCCAGAGATTCACTATTTTTTAACTTTGTTTTTAGTTTTGGCTAGTGGGCCCCTCTACAGTGACCAGTGGACCCCCTTCAACTAAGCTTTTCCCCCCGGCTCAAACCTCTTGCCGACACCGGTGCGGAAGCGGTTAAGCCGGACGCACGCTGTTCTTGGCAGGGCCATTCCAGGAGGGTGGATGCCGATAAGTACGGGGTCTCATAGTGACTTCCAACAACTCCGCATTATATCGGTGATCGGCACAGAGCGCCGCACTTCTGTTGTTGTTGTCGTCGTCAGATTAAACTGATGAGTACTGCGGCGGATACAAACGGGTCTCTCGATTTGAGATGCCGTGCATTCCCACCCGGTGGACAGGTGTGCGTGGAGTGGAGCGCGTGTCCAGGCTCCATGGCACAGCGTGCTGGAGACAGTATGGCTCCTTTGCGACGAAGCTCAGCAGGTTGAATGACTGCAAGGATAGGAAGATTGTCTGCTGGTGTAGGACACAGGCATCCCGTCACAGTTCGTAAGGCGTCGTTGATGGCTGGGTCAACAAGGCGGGTGTCAGCACCACGGCACCAGTGCAGTATTCTGCTGTTGATATGGACCGGGGCTAAGGTGGCTGTTCACAAGGTTGTTGCCCCAGCACCCCATTCCGAGCCAGCAAGCCACCTCAGGAGTGCGACGTGTGATGTCAGCTTTTTGTGAAGTGACTTGAGGTGTCGGCGATACGTGAGCGTTCTGTCCAACGTTGTTCCGAGGTATTTGGGCTCGGAGCAGAAGGGCAGGGCTACATTGTTGAAGTTGACTTTCAGCTCACGTTTAGCTTCCTTGTTGTGGAGATGGAAGATTACCGACACAGTTTTTGTAGTGCTGAGCTTTACTTCTAAAGTCTGGAGGCATTCGCCTATAGTCGCCATGTCTTTGATCAGCACTCCTTCCACTGCTTGCCAATCTCCATCAACATACATGATTACTAGATCATCGGCGTATGCATACTTTCTGGAGACGGTGGTTGGCAAGTCAGAGGTGTAGATGTTGAAGAGAAGGGGTGTCAAGGCGGATCCTCGTGGGACGCTATTTTTAAGGCGTCGGAACCTGCTCCATTTGTTGTTACCGGTGGTAAAGGTGAAGCTGTGATTGCCAACCAGCTCCATGACCATGTGCCTGTCAGGTAACAATCGCAGTAGCTTGCAGGTCAGGCCGCAATGCCATACAGTGCCGTAGGTTGCTGTGAGATCGACAAACACAGTTCCGGTTTTCTTCTTAGCCAAAAAGCTGCCGTCGATGTCTTGCGTCAGCAAGGTGACCTGTTCCTGCGGGAGTAATGGGTCGATGATTGGTTCGACACGAGCGTAGATGAGTCTTTTGAGGTCTTGAAGGGGTCACACAGCAGATATATAGGGCGATAACTCCTTGGGTCACCCAAGGTTTTTCCGGTTTAGGGATCTCAACTAGTAGTTAGTGCTGTTCTCCAGATCCTGGGGATTTTGTGTTGGCGCATGCAGGATGATAAGAAATCGCATAACCAGGATTTGAGAGCTGATCCGGCGTGGAGTATAAAATTTGAGAAAATAGAATCTAACCCAGAGATTTTCCTGGCATCAAGTGTTTGAGGGCGGTAGCAAGCTCCGCTGGCGTGAAGGGGCCAGAGATATTATCTCCCGCAGGTGTTAGGACCTTCCATAGGTCGGACACCTCCTTGTTGATGAACTTTGTGGACTCGCGGTCCCCGTCTTATGTGCCCCGTTCTTCACGGCTGTGAGGTGATGGAGTTTGCTGAGACGGGAGACAGACGAGAGGAGTGTCCGGACTTACCAATAAGTTTATTGATGGTGATCCACGCCTTGCAGCTGGAGTGCGAGAAGTCGATGGAGTTGACAGCTACTTTGTTAACTGTTAACTGCCAAAGGCAATGTGTACAGGGAGAACGTTTTCGTTTCAATTCAGTTGTTTACCTTTTGGTTTCGTTTGTCAGTTACTCGCTATGTTTATAGCATTGATTCTCAACCTGTGGTACGTGAGGGCTTTCCCGGAACATGAGCAGTTTTGGGGACACATGCGACGTTTAATGTGAGATAAATTAGACGAGTCTCTTATTGCAACTGTTGCAAACTATAAGTCTCTTTGTAATGTTGAACCTCCCTGTAAATTGCAGTAAATGGTAACGACGGTTGCTTACAATAAACAGCTGTTGTTACTAAAAGTGAAACAACTGCAACCGTCACATAAAATTATTTTGTTAATTCCTTTATCTGTTTCAGCAAACAAAACTATAGTTAAGCAAATTGAGTTCTGGTATAGTTGGTATGCAGCAACAGTAAAAAACATCTGAAAAGGGTTGAGTGCCGCTGGTTAATAGCAATATCTTTTCAGTATTGATTAAATGTTGCTGGCCTTGTCTATGTTATTGAACGTACAAGTACGACACAGGACTCATCAAGCATTGGGTAACATTTCAAGAAAAAAAAACTAATTCTTGCGAAACATCGATTGTGAACATTTTATATTATAATTGAAGAATGAAATTTATTGAGATGACCACGGTTCTTTTTTAAGGAAAATATTAGGAACCCGGTATGGATCTGTAGGGACCCGATTTCTCTGATTCTAGGGGCCCGATTTTCTCTGATTTTAAGGACCCGATTTAAAAGTTTTTGATTCTAAGGACCCGATTTGAAATTCTAGGGGACCCGATTGGACCCGAATCGGGTCCCTAAAACGCCTTAAAAATCCTGGAAATGACACTGAGTTTCATCCACTATACATAAGATGGCAAACACAAAACCTTCCAGTAATTTATATACAACGCATTTCAGAAGGAACACTTCCAGGCTGCTCATTTATTTGAAAAAAATTTGACGGATATCATTCATGTATGGTCGAAGAACCAAATTCCAATACTAATGAAAGCAATTTGATGCTTACAAATCCGGATTTTTTAGATATGCATGACACTTAATCTGGTTTTAAAGTGAAGGTGCGTTGCGCAATACACTGCAGATCGATTCATGATCTGTTGCAATGCTACTTCACCATAATATTTTTACGTGTGCATAAAATTTCTAGGGTAAGTTTAAAGTATCCACAAAAGCAAAACATTTCAACCACGAAGTGTGCCCGGTGGCGGCCAATATAGAATCCACTGAAGTTCACCGAAAAGACCTTGAAAAACAAACCAGTCCAAGAAGCCTCCAGTTACTTTGAGGTGACACACATAAACCAAGGGTTTTATACTGCATAGGATAATATATACAAAAACAGCGCTTCTCTGCGTTTTTTACACAAATAGTTAGAACAGAACAATGAACATACATGATTTGTCAGACTACACAGAAGCAATATGCAGGGTTCAGTAGCTTAAGAAGTTTTACGAAAGTATTGCCCAACCTGCTGATAGATGATTTAACACATTTTGTTTCAGAACATTTCACGATACCTCAAACATATCAGGTCGGGAGGCAAAACCAAGCCATCTTCGGACATGAAGAAGAAAATGCCCAATCCCCACTAGCAACACAGCTAGTATTAACACAAAGGTATTTGGGAGTGCGCGACTGTAGTACATTGCTTTGGCAGCAACCATCACATTAATTTGGGATGGACAGCTGTCAAAGACTGCTCCAAGCACAGGGACATCCTTTTTCTAAAAAAGTAACAAAACAAGCTTAAAACAAAATCAATTTTTATTGCAATTACATTTGGTTACTAAACATCAGGTCAATTATCTTGCAGTGCACAAATTGAAGTGACAACTCTAGTATGATGGCCCGTTTGTAGCATGTACAAATTTTATTGCACTTAAAAAACATCACTGTATAAATTTTTTTCACACAACATGATTGAAAAAATTGTTTTATTTTCAAATTCTTTGAAACTGAAACAAATATAAAAAAAACTATTTTGCAAAAATGGTCTATTCAAGTAAATATTTCATGATTAATTTTTTTACTGCACCCAGCTCCACCAATGAAGTGTTTCCATTGAACTTTGTGAATAAACCATGTTGTAAATTCATACATTGTATGCTCGTTTTTTACTGCAGCTGATTTATCTAATAAATCATAGCTAACCTTGCTTCTATGATATGTTGCTTTGCATGCCCACAATTAAGTCTAATGCCTTTTATACTGTATTAATTTTTGTTGGGGTCAATTTTAAATTATGGCTGTTGTTGTGGAAAGCGGAAATTACAAAATGCATACTAGGAACAGAAACTTTTTTAAATATTGCTTTGTATTTTCAACATTACAGTTAGAATAGTTTAAGTATACAGTAAATAGATGTCATAGGTGTAACATGAAATACCAGACCAAACAATCACCAGGAAACGTCGTTATGCAGGTTTGTAATACCGCTTGTAGAAAACCTTGTTGTAGGGTTCTTAACTTGCATCAGAATAGTGGTTGTTCCTAAAATTAGACAAGCTATAAATCTGCCAGTTGCACCACTGGATAACTGACATGAGTGAAAGGATTGCTTCCCATATCTTAGTACATGGTAGGTTAGACTACCACATATGAATTTACAACATAGTCTACTCACAAATTTGAATGGGAAACAGTTTGTTGGTTGAGTTGGGCATGGTAATGAAAAAAATTCATTATGACATTTTTTCTTGGAACAAATAATTTTGCAAAAATTTTTATAAGTAATTTTTGTTTAAACTCATGGGATTTGTTAAACAAAAAAAATTAACGAAATCTTTACATGATACAAATGGGCCATATTTTGGTGTAAACTACAGCTACAGTGAATCATACAACTTACACAAAAAACATCCGCAAGGTAGTGGTACACAAAATATCCCCCGTTGCTCATAACATGAACCATGACAGGATTGTTGCTTAATTCATAATCTTCCAATAATTGCACCAGTTTTTCTGCTGCAGAACTGTGTTCCTTGGACTCAGTAGGATCTTTTAAAAAAGTTTATAATACTTTACAATGCTAGAGATAAAGTATTCAATGTAAAATATTTACTTAATACACAAAAGAATTGCGGATCAGACAAGTAAATTATTAACAAGTTGTTACTAAAAAAATATATAAAAAAACTACACCCATGGAAAAGCAGAAAAAAGGTAACTATTCCATCAAGAAACTGCTGTTAACTCACCTTGATTCCTTCACAATCTGTTTAGGAAATCAATGATTAAAAAGAACAATATTATACCTTTAAGTATATTAATATGCATGACAATAATACTTAAGAATTTCTTTGCATGTCAAGTACATGCATAACGCATATTGGTAAAACATTACAAAAGTGACAAAAACAGTTGTTTTTCCTTCACGGCTTTTTTAATCCAGACAAATCTTGTAGCTGTAGCTTGTAGCTGGTTTTTTTGGTCATTTTTCAGTCATAGACTGAAAAGTCATTTCGGTCAGAATGTTTGAAATTATAGGCTAAACAGCAATATTACAACTGTGCGACAAATGACTGAAATGTTTCAGTGTCCAAAATGTCTCAGCAAAAAATGACTGAAATCTTTTAGCAAAAAAAAACAGACTTGTAGTAAGGAGTATGAGGCAGTTGTTCATGGTTGTTGAGCAATAATTGGCCACAACAGTGCTCACGGGCAATCTCACAAACAGTTACCCTTCACTACTACTTAGTTCAATGTTTGAGCAATGTCTTGAAACTTGCCTTGAAAAAATATGCTTCTGGTAGAATGAATGTATCTGATGGTAATGCAACCTTCTTGCTCATAGATACTGCTATACTTGGCTAGCTGTTTATCTTTACAACCAACCCACCCTAAAAGAAACACCACCGGTTGTCCTCCAGAGCTGGCTGAAACAAAAGGAAAACAAAGCATTACAGGCAACTAGAAGTATGGTCTAAACTCTTTTCTATAAAAATGATAAATCCAAATGGTTTTTGACATCTTATCCTTCCTTTTTAATAATAATTGCACATCTGTTTCAAAAATAACTATATTGTTTGCAGTCTGCATGAAAAATGAGACCAACAGGTGTTTTTTTTATTTTTTTCTAGCTGATGTGCTGGTTGTGACATAAAGTAAGCTACTGATCAAACTTCACAAATCTTAAAGATCACATCCAAACTTTATACATCTGAACTTACCAGCAGGAAAAGTAATGTTGTACTCTAAATCATCTTGGTCTTCATCTCCCATATTTGGCAAAATAGGCTAAATCTAGCTGTTTTACAATAAACAATTAGCCCTGCCCAAAATACTTCGGCTAATATCTGAAAAGGACATTACACTGATATGAAAAATTTTGGCATAACTCATTTATTCAGCACCGCTAAAAATCAACAAAAAAGAACATCTTGCTACTAGCAATCTAGCATATGATCCAGTACAGTGCAAAACTTTGTTTCAGTCATTCATGATATCAAATAAATTCACATTCACAGCAAAGTTCGTGGAGCTGGCATTAACCTGAGGTACTTGCAAAACAATGACAGGTTACTATTGTGGAGTCCAAGTAGCCAATCTGCAAACTAATTCAGTGAATGTAATGTATTCTGCAACAAGACATCTCATCTGTATGGGAAGCTGGTTTTCAGTGCACTAAACAAGAATTTTTTTGTAATAGTTTTGTATCATTTTGATGTATTCTAAAGTTAAGCAACCATACGTCCTGTTTTAGCCAGGACAGTCCCAGTTTAAAGGCTTTGTTCTGGCATCCCAGTAAATCAACCAAAAAGTCCCAGTTCAGTCCACCAGTATAGCCTGAAACCCGGGACATCAGTTCCAGTTGAAAGAATTTGTTATATGGTGAATAACGTATGGTGTCATAATAGAACCGGCATGTGACAACACTTATCACCTGTAAACATACTCCTGATTTTTCCTGCTGTGATTTTAGCGAGAAATTAAAATTAAACAAAGACTTCTTGAAAACAGTATTTTCTCCAGAAAAACATGATTTGGCAAATGCATATTTTACAAATGCTTTGAACATTGTTTTGTTTCTTAGAAAAATGCATTATTAGTTTTTATTGGTGTTTTGACTATAGGGATCCAAAATAGCTATATACTATAAGTAGGATATGAACCACATTTACTTGATAAGGCTCAATGTTTCAAAGTGTCCTGTTTTTCAAACACAAAAATATGGTATGCCTATCTAAAGTTGACTCTTCTTACAAATTGATATTTTCCAAGATACTGTTCTGCAAAATAAACACAAATCTTAAAAACTCTGAAGAAAAGCCACAGAAGTTGCAAGTGAAGTGGAACACATCAGAATGCTGTAGCATCACCATAGGCTATGCAGTAGTGAAGATAGATTAACCAAGGAGTGAACTAACACTGCATAAGGGGACAATAAACTTACAGAAAGCATGAAAATTCGGAAGACAGTAACTATGCATTCTCATTCAACTGAAGTGTTGGAATGAAGGGCAGATCTTATTAGATGGCCAAGAAAGTTTAGAGGTGGGATAAAGTTCAATAAATTCAGTTAAAACATGTTTGATAAAATTCATAGATACGGATACATCATCCTGAAAACATTGTTTAAATGAAGTGTATACATTTGTTGCTGTGATATACTGTATATGCATATACAGGGTGACACAAAAACAACGGTCATCACCTAAACTTGAATAACTTTTGAAATAATTAATCAATTATATTTATGTTTCAGATTTACCAAGTAGAATTAATGTTCTAAGAGTCTACCAAATTTGACCTTCGAGGTGCCATGGACTACTGAGCAAAAGATATTTATAGTTGAGGCATATTTTCGGCAGAAGTCTATCCACGCAGCTCAATTGCAATTCAAAAAAACAGTGCAGATGTCATGAATTTCTTGTCCACTCAATGATCTACAGATGGGTCAACAAGTTCAGAACCCATGGGACTGTGCAAACCTCAATTGGAAAGACACTAACAGACAATCACACTCTGGACGACCAAAATCACCAAGGACACCACACAACGTTCCTGCTGTCAGTGACTCTGTTGTCCACAGCCCAAGCAAGTCTGTGCATCGGTGAAGTCAGGAGCTTGGAATCAACCGGGAGTTCAAGTGGAAAATTTTTTATGGCAGATCTCCAACAGATTAAACAAAAGCTTACACCTGACGACATGAGGAAGCGAGTGATCATGTGCCAGTGGTTTTGTGACAAGATTGACGCTGTGCCAGACTTTTTTGGCAATGTCTGGTTTTCAGACGAGGCACATTTTCTGTTGTCAGGTCACATGAACTCTAAGAACAACATCTTCTGGGGTAGCACACCCCCTGAGCACTGTCTGAAAAGGCCAGTACACTCTGTGAAGTGCACTGCCTGGGTCCAAACATGGCATCATTGGGCCATTCTGATTCGAGTACGACAACGAACGGTCTGTGACAATCAACACCGACCGATATGTCCAGGTGCTTGGCAAGTTCTGGACAGCACTTGGTCAACGGAGAGAGATCGTCAGGGTCCTCCAGTGGTTCCAGCAGGATGGTGCCACCCCCCAAAACTGCAAACGAATCATTGACATGGCTACAGCAGCGTTTCCCTGACCGACTGATCAGCCGCAGGTGTGACCCGCAGTGGTCGCCGCATTCACTGGACTTGAACCCCCCAGATTTTTATATGTGGGGATACCTTAAGGAAAGGGTGTACAGACTATCCCTGACCTGAAGGCAGCAATCACAGCAGCAATAAGAGCGATCCCAAGGGAGGAATGCGGGAGGGTCATCAAGAACTTTACTTGCCGGATCCAAATGTGCCTGCAGCGCCGGGGAGCTCATTTGGAGCACATTTTTTGAGCTCCAGTGAAACAAAGAGTTTTTGTAGTACAGACTTGAAACTTTGGAGATGTCTGCTACACAGGCTTGACCTAACATAGCTGAAGTTTTGTCTCAATCTAAATAAAATTTTGGAAGTTATTCGATTTTTGGTGATGACCATTTTTTTTGTGTCACCCTGTATACAACAGGAAATCGAATGCAGTGTTTTTCTAATGTGACTTAATGACTTCAGGGACATGTTGGTTAATACCACAATGTGGCATTGCACAGACTGTGATATCACATATTTGTGCATGAGCTTATTATGTATATATTGCAAGTTGGACACCACTTACATCCAGGAAGAACTTGTGGGTATGGGTCTACAACGCTCTGTGCAGTATCTAAGGGGAAGGTCAAAGAAATTACAGCAATGCATTTGTCTGGCAGCAAATCTTTTCCAAAAATAATTTTCATGGTGCGGACAAACTGTAAAAGTAGATCTTTGTCAATTACTAAAATGGTTCATCTATGAAACAAGCATCCTTGCTCTTCATTTTTTCAAAGTTGCTAATTAATTTGGTGCTCATTTTTTCACAGCACCTGAATATTGTGACAGCTTGCACTGTCCTTAATTTTTAAACCAATACTACAATGATCCAAAGACGGGTTTTGCAATATGAACAAATGTAGCCAAAAATGATAAATACAGATAAAAAAAGATCAGAATCTAAACCAACGGTGCAAAACCTGTGGCCGTACGTCCACATGCAGCCTTCAATAATGAAATTTGCAGCTGTCAACATGTAATTCAAAATATAAGATTTGGTGGGCATACTGGTGTACGGTGAAGCAAAACAAATGCAAGGAGAGAAAATCAGTCGATATGATGCGTAACATCTGGATGGTGATGTCACAATGAGTTACAGAATGAATACGCAATTTATGTTTGAATGTGTTCTGTGTTGGTTAGCACGTAATTTTTAGACTGACCTAGTGATCTAGTGAGATTTTACTGCAATCTAGCGATTTTTTGCAAAGTGTGTGTTTGAAGAAGATTGGTTGTCTTTTTTCTAACTTTTCAGCCATTTTTTATTTTTGTGCTCTTTTGTTGTATGATTGCGTCTGCGATATGGACCACGAGTCTGCAATAAAAACGAATATTATATTATTATTTAAAGATGTTCAGCCTATTTTAATCCATAAATAATTGATTAGGTGGATTGCTGTTTGAAAATTTGAAACAATGACCATAAAAAGCAATATCATTGTTTGCACCAACGGAATGAACAAGTGTTTCTAATTTGCGTTTCTCACTGTTTTCACTTCCATGCTGTTTATTTCTGCTACAGTGGCCATGACGGTATATTCATTTCTTTGCAATGAATGCTGCAGTGGAAATAATAAATATTAGGTCACTTCCATGCTGTTTATTTCTGCTTTATTGGCCATGGCGATATATTCATTTCTTTGCAATGAACGCTGCAGTGGAAATAATAAATATTAGGTTGAATGCTTTAAAGAGCAAAATACTCTGTGAGTGGTGTCATGTTCAGCTGTTGAGAAAGCCTGAATATTAGAATGAAGATTTGTTAATACGAAATTTTCCAGGCTTTAGCATAACCTATTTTGACGAACTTGCAAATGTTGTAAGGGTTTTTGGGCAATAAAGTAAATAACTAAATCATTTCAAGTAAACTACAAAATTCAATGCAAAAGTGTTAAATTTAGTGATTTTTTTTTCAAATCTAGTGAATTTTTGTTAACACTTCAGAGCCAGGTTAATTCAAGCGGTTCGCAAAAAGCAGCTGATTCGAACGTGGCTTTGCGGATGAATATCTCCGCTCCTGTTCGCTCTAGCGACTTGGCGAAAATCTCAAAAAACGTGGCCAGTCTAGTAGATTAGACTCAAAAAAAAAAATTTTTGCTTGGGGTGTGCAGGTTGTCTGTGAGTGACGTCATAAGTGGAGGACTTTTAGGCCACCTTGGCCCACTTTCCCTGGCCCTGGAGGCCAACCGTTAGGTGGAACTATTTCGCTGAAGTTTTTGCTGGAAACTAGGCTACAATCCGAGTCTTTTGATACTTTGGATGACGTGTTGGGGTTTCTGGTTCAAAAGTTGTGATGTTAGTTAGTAAAAATATTTGACTAATTAGCTAATTAGATAATTAATTAATTTGTTTATTTTAGATCATAACTTTTGAACCAGAAACGCTAGAAAGT
>Ga0210059_1012617_pt1 | contig 12735 bp, 9 predicted proteins | sample Ectturendosymbi2_FD_188042 | JGI IMG/M metagenome (GOLD analysis project Ga0210059, IMG submission 188042) | Ecteinascidia turbinata endosymbiont from Florida, USA - Sample 2 (SPAdes) (version 2) | ecosystem: Host-associated > Tunicates > Ascidians > Unclassified | place: Key West, Florida...
CGTCATGGACTGCACAGCCTGACTGTTCTGGACAATGAGACAATCGAATGGCTGGTCAACATCTGCTCCGAGATCTGGTGCGGCCAAGCAGTGGTTAGAACAACATCTGGCTCAATAGAAGAAGTATAAACTTGAAAATTTCAAAATAAACCTAGGTACACAATCTGAAATATGTGCTGTAGCATTTTCAACTTCTGAGAAAGAGAGACAGAATAACCACCGGAGTGATTTCTGAATGTCTTCAAACTTTTAACTATTATTTGATATTTGCCAATGCAAATTTTGAAAAAACTTGAACTTGCGATTCAAGTCTTCACGCAAATCTTCTGCTCAATAAAAAATAATTCTCTTTCCTCTTCGGCTGGAATATTTATATGGAACCTACTACTGTTCTGCTAAACTTTTCCTTGCATTTTTGTTCACTGCCATTTGATGCAAAATGCGTTTCCTTTCAGGCGAGTTTGTACTCAACATCACAAATATAATTAAATTATCATCCATGCCGGACGCAAAATATAAAAGTTTATCATAAAAGATGTCACCTGTCCTAAATTGTACAATTCTGCCTTTGGAGAATGATTGGTGTCATGTCAATTTATATCTTTTGACCTAATGGAAGGGCCAGTGTTACTGCCAACTCACTGCACAGCGGTTCCCTGCTTTCCGTTAATATTTTTGCCAAGTCATGATATTTTCTTCGAAATCATTTCAAGGCGGGTTTGATGAAATTTTTTAACGTTCAGCTTCAAAGAAATATTCACAATCTGTATTTTGAATAGAATTTGCATATGATCACACATCCCAAGCGGAGTAGAGCCATAAATCTGTTTGTAATTTGGTCAATTTGCAGGAGTGCCAGACGCAAAAAGCTTGAGACTGATAAAACGGAAAAGGCCACAATAAATCAAAAGCTCGAGTTCCTAAATGTTTTGAAGTTTTGTAAGCCCTTCCTATAGTTTTGCTCTTACTTCATGAACTTCAACATCCAACTTGCATTCACTCGACCAACAACAAAGCTAACATCGCGCATGGTCCGCTATGGCTATTTTTCAAAAGTCGTCTTTATTTCAACTAATTCAATAATCTGGGAATAATATAGTAAAAGAAAAGATGAGCCACTGTTCCTGCCGCCGTTTTGATAACTGATCCTTTATTTGTCATTTTCCTTGATCAAAATCTGATTCAGAAAAACAACATCGCTTGTAACACAAGAGAGAATAAACAAATCATTTGATATTTTTGATGAATCCAGTCGTCTGGTTATGCAATAACAAAGACAGGCCTAATCCGCTTAAACTTTGGTTCTCCAATTGCAGCCATTTCATGAATTTAGGACCATCTTCGAAACATGAGAAATAATGTATTATTATCCTTGTTTTTTCTCTCAACTCTTGTGTTGAAGTAGGTGTTTTTTTCTGACCTCGGAGTCTTACCAGACTCTGGGAGATCGAGCACTTTTCGTAGGATGATCTTGTTTTTGCCAGAGATCTCCTGGACGTGTTTCTCCAGATTTTTGCTGGTTGCTCCGAGAGTTCCTATTACTATTGGTGCTACCTAGCTTAGATGTTCCACATTCGCTGCATTTCTAACCTCAGGTCCTGGTACTTTTCTATCTTCTCCCTTGCTTTATCTACAATGTGCGTGTCATGTGGTATTGCTACATCTGTTATGAGTCCTGTTTTCGTCTGCTTGTCTATTACTACTAAGTCTGGTTTGTGAGCTTGTATCTGTCTGTCCGTCCTGATCTCGAAGTCCCACAGTACTTTGACTTTGTTGTTCTCTGCTACTGGGTTGGGCTTGTGGAGCCAGATGTTATCTGTCGTTTTGATCTCGTAGTGCTGGCATATGCTGTGGTGGATTTCCGCTGCTACGTTGTTATGTCTTGTACAGGCTTCTTGCTATCTTGGGGCACGCACTAACTATGTGGGCTACTGTCTCATCCTTGTCTTTGCCCATCCTACATTTTGGATCATTTGTCGGGTGGAGTATCTTCGCTTTGTGGCACTTGGTGTCCAGTGCTTGATGTTGTGCCACTGTTATGAGTGCTTCTTTTTCTATCTTGAGTCCTGTGCTTTCTGGCATCCATTTGCAGGCGTTCTCTACTGATGCGATGTCAGGTTCTTGCCGTTTGTGCTGTCCATGTAACTGTTTGCTGGTCCATTTTGTTGTGTTCTCAATTTCCCATTCTTCCACTTCTTCATTTTTACTTTTGTATCCTTTGATTGCTTGATGTTTTCAGACTGCTTCTGTCGGAGGATCTTTTTCCTTGGCTTTGCTGATGTATTCCTGTAATCCTGCACATTGGAATCTGACAGTTGCTGCAACTTCTCTCAATCCTCTGCCGCCTTCTTTTCTTGGAAGGTACAACCTGTGAATGTCTGCTCTTGGGTGAAGTCCTCCGTACATGTTCATTGTCTTCCTTGTCATTCTGTCTAGATCCTGAATCTCTTTTTTGTTCCAGTCTGTGATTCCTGTTGTGTAGGTGATCACTGGCATTGCGTATGTGTTAATTGCCTGTATATTGTTTTTGGCATTGAGTCGTGATTTGAGAATCTGCCTTAACTTTTTTCTGCAAGTTGTTGTTACTTTGCGTTTCTCCTCTTTCTGTTTGTTCTGCATGTTTTGGAGTATGCCCAGATACTTGCAACCTGTTTCCATGTCGGCGTCCTTAATTTTTCCTGTGTCCAGATTTAATCTGTCCGTTATTGTGATGTTTCCACGTTAGATGACTTGCCTTGCACATTTTTCTAGTCGGAGCTCCATGCAGATATCTGTTGTGAAGATTCGAACTGTCTCAATCAGGGCTGTCAGATTTAACGCATCATCTCAATTTTACTCCCACAATATTTTATTGTGTAATAGTCGATTGTCTAGCTGAAACATGTGTTAGAAAATAAAATGCTCATTGCTATTTTTGGTAGGTAATTCAGCTTTTGTCCTTGAGGTGCTTACTTATAAATTGGTAACAAGTAATCACTTTCAGTTTCTCAGAGGGCCTAACTTATTGTTTTGTGTGAGGAAGGTTACTCACCACTTCATACTGCAAAGGTAATTTCATGAAATATGGAAGTTATAAGAAGAAAAGAAGATGTGGAACATTGCAAAAGGACGCCAACATGGATAATAAAACCATGAAATTGATAGTACCTCGTTCTCCCACTAGTCCTTGCCAAACGATTAAGGCCTGTTTAAGACAAAAACGTACAGAAATTAGTTTAACGTTTGTTTCAAGATGTCTTTGTGACTACTTTGGTCTAAAGCCAGGCAAATCAGCACGCAAATCATGTTCGACACCCGAATGAAAATGAAGCGTATTAATTTTGCATAAGTATGAATCTCGGACTGCGGAAGATCGAGATCAAGTGATGTTTTCGAATGAATCAATGTTTCAACCATTTGCTTTGCGCGAGAGCTTATTAGAAAACCGAAAGGAAAGCGATTTGAAGAAAAGTACACTGTGCCAGATGACTTGGCGCGTGACGTCGAAACATGGAATTGCTAGATTGTATTTTTACCTGTTCGAATTAAAATGAATGGCTCACGTTATTACACTGTTCTTAAAAAGAATTTACAATTGCGTATGGCTTTTCATCAAAGTACTGTGATGATTCACGATGGCGCTCCATGCCAAAGATCCAAGTTAGTGAAGCGTTTTCTCAGTCAACAAAGGACCTGCATATTGAAGTGACCTGGAAAAAGTCATGTCCTAAATCCTATCGAGAATTTGAAATGACTTTCGAAAAGAAAAGTTGCAGAAAAACAACCGTCCAGTTTCTTGATGTTTCAATATGCCATTAAAGAAGTCAGCAAAAATGTATCTGTAGAATACTGCAGAAAGTTAATTTAAGAGTATGCCTGAAAGGATCAAGATGGTCATAAAGATCAGGGTAGGCTTTAGAAAATACTGAAATATGAAAATATGTCTATTTGTTGTGATATTTCCATGTAGTAACGACATCTTTTCATTTTAGCTACCGCATTTTTGTTGTTCATATCAAAAACACAATGGTTTCAATAGAGTCTGAAAAATCGAAAGGCGCTCATAAACTTTTCACAATGACTGTCCTACAGTTATGATGATTTTTCGCACCAGGATTGTTTGGTGTTGGACGTCGCTCACGTGGGTAACCTCACATCGGACACAGCTCGTGGTATTGCAGCAAATGTTGAAACAGGGTATGTGACGTCACCAGTCTAGGCGGCATTTCTTCGAAAACAGGAAGCGTTGCGTTCTCAATTATCGCATCATTTTCATTATTTTCGCGTCACATTCTCTTCACAAATGCGCTTTCTCTCTGTTTTCCACGTTCAGTTCTTATTGTTTCAAGGTGCGTTATAATTTTCCAATAATCACACTGGACCTTTGTTTAACAAACTGGGTACTGAAACAGAGTGGGCCCTGGTTTCAAAATAAAATCTCCTCACAGGCGACTGCCCAACTTTCGTAGCTAGTGCTGATGACATGTTCTTTTACGAAGCAAACTACCTTGAATGTCAGTCCTGTTTGACAAAAGCAAAGGAAAATACCTCATTACGATGGCTGCAACCTAAAGAAAGAAGCTCTTTGCTGATAACTCATCGCATTTCATTTGGAGTGCAACTAATCTGGCTTACCCTGCTCTGCAAAAAAGCAAATCTAGCCCTGTCAATCTTGCAGGTTTTAACCAAAATTCACAAAAAATTATCTGATTTCGTTGCTTCCTCTTTAACCTTACATTTTTTACAAGTTAACTTATTCCAAAGAAGCAAATATGTTACTGCGTTGCAGCAAAATGTCTGGCATCAATATAGCCTTACTGACAACGAAAATGGTTGGCCGTGGGATTTCCCAACCAAAATTATTATGAGATTCTGGAAAACATTCCATGCATACTGACCGTAGGCGAACGCGCATTGCAGATAATTTACTCAGTTTCTGCAAAGAGATTTTGCAGTACATTTGCTTGCTCAACCAAGGTGTTTGACATTTAAAAAAATTTTGTGCGTTGCCATTGTTGAAACGTCCACGAATTCTCTAAAATTCAACTATCCTGAGAAATAAAAACGCCTATTGCATATATCCAGAAAAACAATAGGCTCAAGGTTCTCTATCGAACAGGGTTGGCCAAATTACTCCCTGCGGGACGCATCCGTCCGGCCGACCAGTTTAATTCGGCCCTCAAAATCCTTGCACATTTTTTTCAAGCACCGCAAGTTTCCCACTGCGGGCAGCAGTACAACAGCATTGGCTGCTGCCTGTCTCTTGTTGTCTTGTCTGCCTCAAGAGCACATAGCTGAAAGCAGCACTATAAAAGTGTAAACAAAATGGTGGGATTTTGTTGTGATTATTGTACTACAATACATTTTAACAGCCTATTTTTGCATAGATTTTGTAAACCACACTATATCTGGCCCTCCAGTGTACAGGCAGTCGCGAATTCGGCACTCAGGTCAAAATGTTTGGCCACCCATGCTATAGAATCTCTTGGCAATTTTTTCTATTAATCCTCCTTTAAACAGAAAAAGATGAACGTTAAAATTTTCGAGACTGTGGAAAGCTTAATTCGACTACTTCATGAAAACGGATGTCAAAACATCTTACTCTATAATGTCTGCAGTTCTTAAAGCATTCGCAACTACGTGGTTGTTTGCACGACTCTTAGAGGTTCTGCAATGTCACAAAAGCCATTGTTAATTTTGAAAAAAAGCCAGTATTTCATGTGATCTACTTGCCTCTGCCCAATAAATATACATAAACGGACATGTTTCTTCAGCTTTTGTTTCGACTTGTAACAGATCCAAATTTGAATATAAATCTGATCATCCAATTAAAGGTTGCTTTACACAACACTTTTTTTCAGGATGCGCAGACACTGCTTTCCACTTCCTTCCTGGCAACCACTCTTCATTTGTCCAGTACTTACCTCCTTTCCCAGCAATGTCCAGCGCAATTGCCTGTGCCTGGGTCTTCGTGCAAAACTACAATAGCATTGGTTTGTCCATTTCATCGTACGCATCAACAAAGTCAAGTAACGATTTTCTGCTTTTTCTGAAGTCAGCCACGTCCTTGGGAATGTCTGCTTCTGGGTCAGGAACAATCCTTAACATCGACATACCTGTACAAACATGGGTAACTTTCATTCAACACCATTGAAATGGTAAAACCACAAAACACCAATTCCTATGAAGCTGCATTTATTTTTAAACTGTTTAAGTGTCCTTTTCTACTAATTGTGCAATTACCTAATACCATACATGGAGTCAGTGTCATGATTAGATGCTTCCACCAACAAAAGAAGTGTGATCACTTCCAAGGAGATTGCATACTTGAGTTCTCTGTCTCATGCTTTGTGATAACAACATGGTCGGATTTCTTAAACCAACTAACATGAATTTTCACACAAACTAAAGATTGTATAAACAAAAGAGGTATTATTTACAGGTATAAGCAAATTCGGAAAGTGTGAAACGTTATATCAATTTCCAAGTGATTTCCCACTTGTGGTAGATAGCGGGAAATTCTTAATACGATCAACTGAATCTCATAATTCACCAGAACATGTTTTGCTCATAGACGCATCTCTGTGCATACTTCGATTCAACCACCAGAAAACTTGGAACTTACATAAATGGAACTCTAATGGAAGAAAAAGCCTATCGAGGAGGAACTGTGATGGGAGGTGGAGTTTTACACCTCGGTCAAGACCAGGACAGTTATGGAGGAATGCATGACCCAGAACAGTCTATGAGGTTGTTACATTTCGCAGATGTTCTTTAGAAGCTGCTTGAGTATCGGATTGTCAATTTAACATTTCAAAGGTATTTCAAGATTTTTAAACAAGGTACCGATTTGGACAATTATAAGATATTGAAACAAGGTCTTTTTCGAACTATTGATTTCAAGCCATCAAGGCGACGAATGTTTGACAAAGGCAAAAAGCATTATTTTTTTCAAAAAGAAGCCAACTTTAAACCGAGTCGACAGAAATACCGAAATAGTTTCATTGGTCATATGCTAGCTTTGCAGTGATGGTTTGTCCGTTCGGAATCTGTCCTACACAAAGTAATATAAGTAATTGTCAGAAATCACCTTGAGATTCAGAGAATTTACTGATGTGCACATTTAATCTTTCCTCAAAAAATAGTATGTGCAAGATTTTTCTGAATTTGTCTGGTTACTAGTTTAGCTTTTCATCAATCTTTTGCTTCAATAGTTGCAAATTATTACTAATCTTTATCAGTAAAATACTTTCAAATTTTGATTGCGTTATATGTTTTGCAGCGGCAGCATTCAGCGTTACATGATATGGCCGCGTTTGCTTTCGTCGTTGGAAATTTCCAATCTCGCTAAAAAGTGCGAATGTCCTCGCGGGTTCGTCATTTCCATGTCACTGGATCAGGTTTCCGTTGTTGGAAACATGACATCGATAAATGGAGAATGTCGAACTGCCTGAATTACGGAGGAATATGGTTGATTAACATGAAACCAAACGTTAAATGCAGCTGCAAATTAATATATCTCAAGCACGTTCAACAATACAAATGTGTTTAAACACTATGCTTATTTTAACATAGTGACGTATGTTCCATGAATAACACAATTTTGTTTGAGATCTGAAACATGCAAAAAGTTACTCAGATAAATCATTTACCATTACCTCATGGAGCCACATGTCATCGTACTGCAAAATGTTATTTGTGATTTGCAATGATTTTGGAAATTATATAATGACTCATTTTCACATGAACCAGCATACCTACCGCCTTTTTCAACAGCGCTGCCTAGTTGCTTTCCTTCAAGAAAAATGTTACTCTCTCAGTGAAAACCACAGAATATTAGAAAACAGATCAACTGTGAAAGCTGCTCAATTGTTGAAGGTCTTGCAAGTTACTTTCTGAGGCGTATGATCCCATGCAACACCAAAAGTTTCAGAAAATATTTGAAATGTGTTTATTTTTGTGTTATTATCTGCGTACCATCGTGGAGGCATATAACTCTTGTGGACAGGTAGCAGCACGTGGAAGGAGAACTAGGCTGGAAGTAATTTCCATAGACACAAGAATTAATAAATCATGTTTTTGAAAGGTGTGCCTGTGTGAAACACATGATCAATCAGCTGTTGGTGAATTTGAAATTCAACTAAACTGGTGGTGACCACCTCTGCGCAAACAAGCGATAAACTCTGATTGAATCACGCTTCCCACGCTCGACGAAGTTCGAGCGGTTGCGGTTGCGTTGCGCAAACCAGCTGCGAGAAAGGACAGGGGTCGGGGTTTGGGAATCTGCAGTGTGCAAACGTCTGAAGGTTATTCACCTACTGTTTACACATAAATGCCTCCCAAAGTAGAGGCACGTCCAGAAGGTAGAACTGGGTTATTAACAAAATTGTTTTACAGAACTGTAACCAATAACTTGTGCTGGTACATTGAACACGTCGAAAATACTTGTATTTATCTTGAACCAAAATAAATAAGAGAAGATCTGGTAATGCTGAAAATGCCGATGGTGAAGTTCAGAAACAACAGTCGACTGCGATGTTTTGAGCATTGTTTACACTTTTTTCATGTCTGGTTACGACCATGAGCATCATACTTCACACACGAGCGAAGTTTAAATAACACTCGACATTTACTGAAGACAAGTGCTTTTTGGTCGAATTCCATTTGCACAAAATGCAATGATTACAGTCACGGCACTATTTTTAAGTTATGTTTGTGAAGACCAAAGACAACCATGAAGTGACTAGATGTATTTGTGCAAGTAAGTCAGAGAAAATATAGCGTTCTTTTTTATTCTAAATCAACGCGCATTTGGGGAAAAAGAACTTCACGACTTAAGTGTAAGTTATTTGCCGAATATCGTCTTTCCTTAAAAGCAATACGAAGTGCTAACATGAAGCAGCAGCAGTTTGAATGTAAAAGAGTTATTATAAATTGAAATTGACCAAGGTCTGAAAATTTACCAAGGGCGGCGATAGCTCAGGAGTTCATTTTCCGCGCTTCAGTCGCAAGTTTGAGGACGGAATGAATCACAGTACTCTCCAAGACGGGAAGGCGATAAATCAAAGCGCCTCGGCATAAAGCACAATTCAGTCTTCCGCCTACCAACAATTGCTGAAATCCAAACAACACAAAGAAAAAAGTTACTGAAACTTTGAATATGTACTAAGTTTGAAGCAAAGTTGTGGAAGTTTTTTCGCTTGTTAACAACGAATCAAATAGCCGCCGAGATGTTTCAGAATATTCCGCACACAAAGGCGTTCTTAACGTTATACCAAAAACGTTACGCGCGATTACAGCATCAACTACTTGATGAAAAACCTGTGCATTGGACGCCTCTGTACACAGCAGCTTTTGCTGCGTTGCTTTTGTCCATTATCGATCTGTTGTAATTGAGAGCTTTTGCAAGCGAATTATAAATGGTGAGAATGAATCGTGAGCATCAATTTCTTTCTTCTTGCTTGTTTTGTAAGGTCTTTACGGAGGTGATGAAGCGTGTAGAGATCAAATAAAACTGCCTACAAGTCCACCGCTAAGTTCCTTTTTCGCGTATTCCAAACAAAATTATTATGGAAAATGCTAGTTCATTTCACTAATTCTGTTTTTGATAAGAGTTTATTTTCATCAAGTAAAAAAGCTAAAGCAAATGTCTTTGCTCAGGTATTTTTCCTGTTTTTACAATGCCTTGTATAGAAGTAGTTATTCGTTCGTTAATATAGTGAACGGATGTAGGGTTTTCGATGGTGTGAGGAACGTGTTGCAGTTTACGATTCCACAGAGATTCCCACTAGTTGAGGGTTCAGCCCAGTTGTTGCAGGGGCACAGGTCAGACTCTTAATTGGACGACCTGATGTCCTAAGATTGCCAAGACGAAGCAAGGCAAAATAAAGGCTCTCACCATTTTGTCCGTTAATAACACTTCAACACACTATAAGTTTGTTTCCTTCTTTTGATTATATTCAGATATACAACAAACTCTTCAATCCGCCTGAATGTGATGTCAGAATAACGTGACGTTAAACGGTTCGGTGTAGAATGCAGGTGAACCACAGTGTTGAGCGTTCACCAGAGAGAGCGGAAAAATTGACCGATGGCATTGACGTATGTCGGCAGACTGTCATGTCAACTGTTCGAAACAAAGAATTGGTGAAACTGGATGATTTGAGCTGATATGGCGCAGGTACATCAATGTGTGTGATAAAAACAAATATCACAAAAGCACAGGAACAATGTGTATTAGGGGTGTGTAACCCGTTGCCGGCGTGGCAAAAGTAGCTCTGGAGATGAGGTTTTATGGACCGTGGAAAGGTCCATGTTTTGAAGCAAGCATTGAGGTTTCTAACGGTATTACCAATCTCCCATGGTTGGCCAGCGAGTTGTCTAACCACCAGAGCTTGGCACATGCACCTGTGACAAGTGTTGTTCAGTGGTAGTCATAATTAGTGGAGAATGAGAAAGATTCGAAGCAAAAGCAACTGGTAAGAGGTAACGTTTACCCGAGGATAAGAACCCACTAGTGCCATGTGAATGATCGAACTCGGTTTTAATAACAAGTTTCTTTAGCTGCGAGTTTTGATAGATGCTCTTGTGAGACAGCTGCAACCGAAAGCAACTAAGCAAGTTTGAGGTTCCTAATCCTCTCGATTAAAACTTCACACATCAGCGTCAAAGCTCTGTTTGTCATGAAAGAGCAAATTTGTGTAAAGCTATTCCGGAATGTTTAGATGGGAAAAGGAAATCTTGTAATCAATCCATCGGGTCCATGATCGAACTCTAGGCGTTTCTCCGTTAGATGAAGCCAGCAGGACGTGCCTAGTCAATCCTTCCTGGGACATTCAGGTCACTTGGTCGAATTATCGTGGCTGGGATCTCTCTATTCAGAGTAGAAGTGGCTCAACCTTCACGTTTTACGAATTTAACAGCTGCACAGCTTGTGGTGAAGTGTAATGCCGTGACCTCTTCACAGAAATCCCACCTCTGCCCCTTGTATTCGAGATTTAGGTCACTCTTTCCATCATTACTCAAGATTCATGACCATGGACGAGGATCGGAAAAACAAAACGATTGAAAACCTAACAACTTCGCGGGGTTTGACAGCTTCCGTTTTCTGACCAAGGAACGATACGGATAAGGAAAAATCCTGTTTGCTTTAACAATCAGTGTTTCAGTTACTTTCTCCGCCCTGTGTCACATCCAAATGAAGCTCCAAGCTACTTGAACACTTCGGCCTGCTACAGTGTGCTGCCGCTTACCGGCAGCGTGTATTCGCTTGGCTTTATGCTGAGTCATTGTACCTCGGTCTCCTTCGTGCTACTTTTATTCCGGCTTGGTCGAACACAGATCAGTACCGATCACGTGCACGTTGAGAGCATGTAAGCAGTGCCAAATCGTCCAAAGAAAGCAAAGGTTCACGAAAAACGGAAGTGCTGAATAGCCTTATAATAAATATCACGGCCAAAGCAAACGATACAACTGACATCTTGCAAACGTTTCGATAAATACTGTTATCGAAACGTTTGCAAGATGTCAGTTGTATCGTTTGCTTTGGCCGTGATATTTATTATAAAGCAAAGGTTAATCCTGATGCTTCCAAAAAGCAAACCCTCGTCGACTTGACTATGATTGTCTATGCAATTAATGTAGACCAGGGGTGGCCAACAAGTCGATCGCGATCGACCAGTCGAACGCTGAGTGTCAGTTGGTCGATCGCGCCTGGTTATTCATTCAATTGACAAGATATATTAAAAGAACACGTTTCAATAAATATTTCAGAGAGTACATAAAAATTATCCATCAAATGGCTGGTCACGTATATTATTTGGTGACTCTTGCGATGGCTGAGCATAGGCTAGCACGGCCGATACCGCGAAAGTGCTGTAATACATTTACCTATTATTGCTTGACAGCCATGATTTAGGCTCAACAGACACTTTGCCTTCTGCCTTTGCATCACTTACTAAGGCGATGGTACATTGTACTTGCACGTGCGATACTCAACTTTGGCATTTTGTACCTGTGCCTTATTCACCGACCGGTCGATCGCGAGTTAGCAAGAAATTTTCTAGTCGATCCCAATCGAAGACAAGTTGGCCACCCCTGATGTAGACTATGAAGAAGAGTGATGAAAGCATACTGTACACCAGAGGTGGAGTGAGGGTGGGGAGGCTTAAGGCAAGGCTGAAAAAGGGGTCTGCTGATAACCCCATCATACTCAGCCAACTGTGAAAAGGCCTTCTGATCAGGTCTAGGAAAGGTACATGCTGGCCATGCAAAGATATGTTCCTAAGACTACGGCATGACTGACATAACAGGAAAAGCAAAAGACTATGCATGATACACAACTTCAAATAACTGAAAGTTGGGAAGGCAAAGCCAGCAACACATAAAAGTTAAGTAATAGTGTAGGGTCCGATGTTGTAGGTTATCGTAGAGGTCCCTACTAGTTGAGGGGTCAACCTAGTTGTTGCAGGAGCACAGGTCGGTCTCCCAACAAAGCAACCTGACGTCTTGAAGTTGCCAAGCCAAAGCAAGGCAAATTAAAAGGCTCTTACCACTTTGTCCGCTAATAACTCTCCAGTAGTACTCTAAGTTGACTGCTTCTTTCGATCATATTCAGATATACAACAAAAACGCCAATACACTTGAGCGTGAAGTCAGTACCACGTAACGTAACGGTTCGATGTAGATTCGGGATTAGAATGACGACGAACAAAAGCGTTGGGCGTTCGAATGCGCCACAGGAAACAGCGACCACCG
>Ga0210059_1012618_pt1 | contig 12734 bp, 7 predicted proteins | sample Ectturendosymbi2_FD_188042 | JGI IMG/M metagenome (GOLD analysis project Ga0210059, IMG submission 188042) | Ecteinascidia turbinata endosymbiont from Florida, USA - Sample 2 (SPAdes) (version 2) | ecosystem: Host-associated > Tunicates > Ascidians > Unclassified | place: Key West, Florida...
TGCCACATCCACAAACGCTGGTTTCACGTTTGCAACAGCTTGGATTGTGAGATCACAATTATCAACATGCCTCGTCGAAAATGTCGATTAAGTTAACCCACGAACACGATATTTTAGCTTGTGTACAGTATAAACCCGCGCTTATAGCCTAATACATGAAGTTAAGAAAAGTTGAATCGTTTTAAGATCCTTAAAAATACGTTGCGCCTTATGTATGAACAAAAAACTAATCAAAGCAATTTATTGACAGTGCGCCTTATACTCAGGTGCGCCTTATGGTCCGTAAAATACGGTATTTAGATTTTTCATGAAAACAATAAAGAAAATTGGTCACACACGTCATGCTAGGTGACGTGTATGATGCCATCATTATTTCATGTTTTAGTGCGCAATTTGAAAGAATTTAATTAGTTTTGTGTGTGTGAAGTACATTCAGTATTTACACAATAGTTTGCATTGCTTCCTTATAGCATTCCTCTGCATGACAAAAATGTCCTTGCATATATTAACAAACCATAGCTTTAAATTGTGGTGAGAGACAATCAAGTTACAAATACGCATTTATTCACCACAAAATGCTTGTTAGACCATGGCTGGACTGTCTACCACATGCAGTGCTCATTGATAAGACTCTTAATAGCTGACAAAATCTTAATCAGAAAACAAAGCAACAACTGCATTAATGCTGGATCACCATCTGCAGAAGCTTCATTTGCATAGCGCTTTTCTTTTCAGATGCAACTTGTAATTGAATGCTTGACAAACAGCTAAGCAAGCAACATCACAATTATAATTACACCTGTTAGTCAGCAAGGAATTCTATAGTAGGTGTAAACTGACAAGATTTAACAGTAACATCAGATTTGATTTGTTTTATTATGGATTTAATAATAGAATTAGTTTTCTTGGGGGTTTAATAGTAAAATTGGAATTGCTTTGTTTTCTTAGGGTAGGGATTGCTTTGTTTTCTTAAAAGTGGGCCCAAACCGTTAGATGGTAGTATTTTGCTAAAGTTTTTATTGGAAACTAGGCTACAATCCAAGTCTTTTGATATTTGGGATGATTTGCTGGGGTTTCAGGTTCAAAAGTTATGATCTAAAGCAGGCCTGCCCAACCTTTTTGGTGTTGCAGACCACTTTCACATGAGAAAATATATTGCGGACCACAAGCGTTTTTGTGACTTGATTTTGATACTTGACTTGATTTGTGACTTGACTTGATTTGACCACAAGCGTTTTTGTGACTTGACAAATCACTTGATTTTGATAAGTTTTATACGATAACACGACATCACAAGGTGATGAGTCCTATAGTTGCACGCAGTGTTTCCCTAAAAAATTGACATATTTTCGAAGCATTTGTTATACCAGTTTTTGGGTGGTAGCCCCATAACAGAAACAACAGATATAATTTTGCTGTGTTTTGATGGCAAATATACTGAAGCCTATAAAAAAATACTAAAAATTTAAAGAGTCTTCTTACGAACTTATTACATCACAGGCCACTTAAAACCACCTCGTGGGCCGCATGCAGCCCACGGGTTGGGTAGCCTTGATCTAAAGTAATAAAAATATTTGACTAATTAGATAATTAATTAATTTGTTTATTTTAGATCATAACTTTTGAACCAGAAATGCTAGAAAGTTGATCAAAGGCTCAAAAGACTCGGACTCGAGCCTAGTTTCCAATGAAAACCTCAGCGAAATACTTTGGCCTAACGGTTGGGCCTTAGGCCAGGTAACATGAGCCAAAATGACCCAAAAACTACTTCACTTATGACGTCACTCACAAAAAATCTGCAACCCCCAACCAAAAAATTTTTTTGAGTACAGACTAGAAGACTGGCCGATCCGGTTGAGCCCTTGAACAGCTCTCTAGCGCAATTGGCGAAGGAGCTATGCCATTGATGAGGCAATCGAAAACTGCTGCTTTTAGGCCGAAATCTAGGTACGATATATTCGTAGACCGGCCGTCAAAGTGTTATTTGTGTCAGTATACATGGACGTGTTACTGTGTATCTCACTATTCGTTTGAGCTAGATATAACTTTAAATTCATGATTGATTGTGTTCCACATTGGGTTGAATGTATGAACTTAATCTGCTAAAAATCATCAGTTTCCTTAGGTTTAACTACATACCCCATTTGCTTCTGTGGTTATCATCATAAGTTGATATTGGATGTAAGATTTGCAGACTTGGCTACAGTGAATATTGTTATCCTCCGCCCAATTGAGAGTTGCAAAAAAGTACACACGATAACTGAAATATTATATTTTTCAGACCATACGGTGCACTTAAAATCCTTATGATGTCACTTAATTTTCTCAAAAATCGAATGTGCGCCTTATGTGGTGCACCTAATATATGAATCTGGTTGTGGTTTCTCATCTAGAACTAGTTATATGTGGTAAACAGTGCTACTAATTTGATTGCTAGTTATGATTTTTTTGTGAGCAGCCGTCATGTTACATAATAAACCAACAACAATTGCAATGAACAGCATCTGTGGTTTCTAGAGTAGTTAGCACATACCACAGATTGTATTGTTTCACAAGGCTCCTGACTACATTGGAGCACACCGAATCAAACACGTGCACAACTTGTTTTATTGTATTCATGTCTAGCAGATTAGCCATGTGTGACAGATTAAACTCCCTTGTATGTAATGACAGATTAAACTCCCAGTGGCGACTCCAGCATTTGGGAGTTATTGTGAAAGAGTTGAATACAGTTTGACTTGTGAAAGTTTTGCTTCATTTCATGCACCTTATAATCTGGTGCGCCTTATGTGTGAACAGTTTTTGATACTGCGCCTTGCCGCCTTATGTGGTGTGTTTTATGGTTAGAAAAATACGGTATATACTGTAGAAACAGCAGATTAGTAAGAACTATTGATATAAACTGTTGGTATATGCGTAGAGAAATGAATTAAATACATGTGGATGACAAATAGGCATAGCATGAAAATGTGAGATTGAATGAGAAATAAAAGTGGCAATAAGGGTAAAGTGTCAGAAAGCTATGCAGCAACCATGATAATTTAATGATAACAATAGTAGTGAGAATGTATGATACAAAGCAAAAGACCTTATGAAAGTACCAGAGTTAACCTGCAACTATAGCAGCAGCAAACACAGATGAAAGGGTAGTTGAAAATGACAAGAGTGGTACTGTGGCCATTTTATGTAACCAGTGACATGCCTACTAAATCTACCATGGAACCAATTGATTTGGATTTAATACGTGGAGATTTTAACAGGCAATGATAATAATACAGCAATGGACCTGAGAGGCAAAAAAATCAACTCTGCTGCATTTATTCAGCATAGAAAAATCTTAGCTACAAGTTTAGTTTAAGCTTGTTTGTTAGGATTTTTTCTGAGAAGATGTGTTTCTGCTTTTGTAGCATTAAACATAATAAAACTATCTCAGTTGCAATGACAAACTGCTTTAGATGCATTCACAAAGCATTTGAAAACGGTCCAATGAGATGGCTGGTTCACTGATAAGAAACAATAAAATTTGTTTGTTCACATTGATAAGTAACTTTATGTTAATTGACAATATTGTTGCAAAACCACAATTGGTGGACTACTACATATAGACCTGGAAATTTGGCAAATCTGTGCATCTATTCTGTCTGTATTGCACTTGACCTAATTTTTGCCTAGCAGGTAGATATTTACATGTTTTTTTGCCTAACAGGTAGATATTCATATTTTTTAAATTCTATTGAGTCCTGGATAGTTTGGTCTGTTCATAGTTCTTTGAAAAAGTTGGGCTGCTTGTCACCATTATCAAAATACTCTGACAACTCTGGGATTAATGGAATTTGTAAGTTTTCTGATCTTGAGTTTGTAGTTTTGTCTCCAGCAAATTTAGAGTTCTTGCGCTGTTGCATATATTTAGAAGATTTTTTAAAAGCTTCAACTTATTAGTCATTTTCGCAGGTGAAGAAAATTTTCATACCAAGTGAGCTTTCCACAAAACTTGTGCATTATTGTGTCCACCATATCTATCAAGGTAAAGTGTGGGTGGAAATCTCAGAGGAAATAACAGGTTAGCAAATAGTGTGAGTATGCTCTGGCTTAGCCATTAACATGTTCCCTGCTAGTGTATGAATATATCGTACCTGAAAATCAGCCAAAATTAAGCAGTTTGAATGTGTCTTTGCAACTACATAACTTGCCAAGCGATTGTGCTGGAGAGCTGTTCAAACCCTCAAAAGACTTGGCAAGTCTTCGAATCTGCAATGTAAAAAAATTTTTTTTGGGATTCTTTGTGGGTGACGTCTTAAGTGAGGTAGGTTATTGGTCATTTTGGCTCGTGTTACCAGACCTAGGGCCCAACTGTTCGACGGCAGCATTTCGCTCCAGTTTTCATGGGAAACTAGTCTAGAATCTGAGTCTTTTGAGCTATTGCTTGACTTTCTAGTGGTTCTGGTTCAAAAGTTGTTGTCTAAAAACAACAACTGATCTAATTATGGGATTAATTCTTTTGTTGTTTGTAGGTCATAACTTTTGAACCTGAAACCTTAAGTATCAAAAGACTCAGCTTTAGCCTAGTCTCCAATAAAAACTTGAGCAAAATACTTACCATCTAGTAGTTTGGGCCCAGGGCCAGACGAATTGGGCCAAAAAGGCCTAAAACTATTCCACTTATGTCACTCGCAAAAAATCTGAAACCCAAACAAAAAAAATGTTTTCACTGCAAAGTCAAAGACTAGCCAAGTCTTTTTAGGGTTTGAACAGCTCTTTAGCACAATCAGCAGGGAAGTTACGCCATTGCTAAGACACATGTAAACTACTTGAAATAGGCCATAACAGGCTGGCAGCAAACGTGTTAATACCATGTGCTGAAACACTTCAGTGTACAAAGTCTTAATTGTAAGGAATAGCAAGAGATAGGAAATGTATAAGAATTCTGTTCCAGCCAGAATCAGGATCTTGATATCTTGTTGGAGTTAATTCTTGCTGACTATAAAACTGTTCTTTTGTACTTTTCTAGTTTTTTCCTATTATCAGGTAACTTAAATTGGTAATGCATCCAAATTGTAAACCGTACATTTTTTGTAACTCAGCAAGATTTATTTGAACGGACTGGTCGTGGGGACTTGAAATAGAAAAAACTTATATGCAGAAATCAAAATGCTTTGTGCTATAAATCTTCTACTTGAAAGTCAAAGTCAATGTGCATCAAGATATTTTATTGATTTTAAAGCTTTTATTGTTTCAGTGCTTATGGAACAACATTTTAAGTGTAAAACAAGATACCAAAACAATTGTGATTTCAATGAAATTCATTCCAGAGTTTTTGTTCCCAGTGAATTTGGATGATGCCTAGAAATAAAAATTTTGATTCTAGTGCATCCTTATTGTGTTGTTCACTGTTAGTGTTGATGATGATGACTAATATTGTTGTCATATACAGGTCACAAAAATATTGGAAAGATAAACTTTCCTGCAAATTAACTACTTTTTCTAACATAATACAGTAATATACTCCAGTAAACTGGTTAAAAAAACTGCCAAATGGACTACTGCCATGTAGACAATTGCCAGCTGTAATCTGTGGAGAGTGACAGTCCTATGCATCTGTTGTTTGTGTAGATACTGATCAGCCTTTATATGAGGAAGACTTGCATGCTGGAGCATCAAAACTGGGATTGAAGCTCATGAAAGGTGCTTTTAAAGTTATGGTATGTTTTACCAGATGCCTGATATACTTACTGTGTTTCTGAATTCTACAGGTGTTTTTTTAGAATGATTGCATAGTCCATGTTTTTTTTTTTTGTGCATATGGCCAGATAACAATGCTCGAATTTTCACTGAATATATTAGTGAGATGTTAGTTGTATACTTGTTGATAAAGCAAACTGTTTTCATCTGTGTTAAATGAAAACTTGTTCAATTTTAGGAGGAGTGGTTTCAGTATTGTCAATTCATTACCTTGTAAGAATAAGTTAATGGCTGTGCACATCAGATTTATTGGTAACTTTGGGTTGGGAAATTGTGAGAAACTCTCACCTCTCAGAGACTACAGGTGGTTTAGTGTTCCTACAGAATATTTCTTGATCTGTGCTATGTACTATTGTGTTCCTGTAGTAAGATTGAATAATTACCCCAATTTGACAAGCTTTTCAGTCATTGACTTAAAATGAATCGATTTTCAGGTGTGAGTGTGTTATTTTTTGTGTTCTTGGTTATGTAGGCATTGTAATGCTTTGCAGAAAACCATTCCGAAAAGTCAATGTAATTTAACGATTGGAGAAAAGCAGTGTGGCAGTGATAAGTATGTATTAGTATTTGGATGCTATTCTGTTGCGTTGAGGTTTTATATTCTTTTCTCTCTTTGCTTTGAGGTTGGCTAATTTGGACAAAGCTGTTAGGGTTGAATTATGAGCAGAAATTCTTCTCATAACTGCTAGAATCAGAATTTAAAGTTGGGGTGCTGCCAAGCCTTTGCTCTTATCAGGCGCTATATGTTGGCTGTGATAAGCAATGCTGTCAAGCTGAAATTTACCCAAAAGACATTAAAGAAGGAGATTAACTAGGCAAATATTGCTGCAGTGAGCCCAGACAATTTCAGTCAGCAGAACGGCTAGACACAGCCATTTTTTAACTGTATAATGATGTATTTAACCTTTTTTGTTCTGTTGATGATTAATATATATGTTTATGTTTTGTAGACATGCTTGGTGGCACACGTATATGCCAGTCTCATCGCCATGGGGAGGCTTTGATGGGCCTATCCCCCCCAAACAAAGCTCCAAGACCCCCAAATTGAAATATGAAACACTGTAAATTAGTGGAATTTTTGTCAAATTTGAATGTCAAGCCCCCCGCACAAACGTAAAGCCTGGCGACGGTTCTGGTATATGCACGAAACCTTGGTCGCACTCCAAAATCAAATCCTGGTTCTGACAAATATGAGTAAACTTGTGTTTTTCGTGATCAAGTGGCATGATTTATTTGTCATTTTGGCAGATGAATTTTTGTAAGAAGAATATGTACAGTAGATCATCTACAAAAATGTATTAAATTTTTTTGTGTTAAATCACCACAGCAGCCAAAGAAATGCTAGTGTATGCTACTTGTTTGGAACAGAAATAGTAGCTATCATTATATACAAGTAACTGTAAAAATTTGGATGCATTCTTGACAAGCTAAACTTTGCCCAGCAATAAAGCAGTTCCAAAAGTGATTGCAGCAAAAATATTAAGATGACAGTCAGCTTTGAAATGGTTTGAAGCAAAAAACACTGTTTTTGAAACACATGTCGAGTAGCTCAACACTTACATCTTGCAAAACCATTTTTATTACATAAGTACAGTAATGGTGTTTTGTGATGTATCATTAATGGTTTTGCTGCCTGCATTTTATTTGTAACTGTTTGTTAATGTCTGCACTGTGGAAATCGGGTGAATTAGTGAAGTACATTGGCGGTTGCAAATTTATGTGGATGGTGGTATGTAAAATACTTTGAAAAGCTTTTATTGTTGAAGGTTAACGGGTTCCGAGTTTGACGTTTCAGTATGCACACAGTTTTTTTTAAGGTTTGAGCTTGTGACTGCTAAGACATTTTAAGAGACCTGTTTCATCTAAACACTGAGATTATCGTAAAGAAAGATTTTAATGTATTTTGGTGGTGGTTATACTCTATCTTTAGAGACCATTTCAGTCTATCAAAACACCTGAGAAAACACTGCATACATAGCACAAGCCATGTCATTAAATACCATCAAAGTTCAAGTCTTCCCTAGGTTTATGATGTTCTAGGAATTATATGATGCTAATGTGTAATTGCTCATAACTGCATATTTTTAGGGAGCGCTCCAATTCTAATGAATCAACAAATTCTATTCTTCAAAACAAAAATCACGGTAATAATCTTTGTTTCTGTAACTGTTGTTTGTGGTCATAAAGTTAATATTGTATATTAATGTGTGTAATGCTATAAAAACTTTTACTCTAGTTGCTGCTAGGTTATTTAACTTGATGAAATGTAGGTGTGGGCGTCACCCCATACATAGGTTATTAATACTGATGAAATGGCTGTTTGTGTTTCATTTTTTGAAATTTTGTGACTGTGACGATTGACGAAGAACGTGACAAATCTGATTTCTGGAAGAAATATGCATGTTTTCATGGACCAGTATGCTTTATGCGGTTCAATAGCAGATATAGCCATTGGTGCTGGCTATATCTGTCCCAGTCAACACCAGAAATTGCATAGTGCACTTTCAGTTCATGTTTCGGTGTTAGGCGATGCTAGAGTTCTAGGAATTAAAGCATTTGGTGTTGTTAGAAGAATACATAGTCAATTTGTATAACAAACATATATTTCAGCTTTTATTAGTTGTTTAAATGTCTTTGAATATGGTTTGATTTTCAAATACGCTGGAAAGTGTTTGTCTCAGAGGTTTATGGAAAAGGCTTCTTGGCAATCGAATGCTCCTGATTGATATCAAAATCAAACCCCCGCTGTTCATTGGAAACACAAATTTTTTTCTCAGCTGTTTTCCAACGGATTACATACAAATTGGACAATAAACTGTTTATTCTTCAGAACTGTTACATTTATCAAATTTGGTAGAACTGATTCAACAATTTTTTATAAAGATGGAAAGCGGTTTGAAATTTTGATAAAAGATAAAAGGTTTGACATGAGTTTAATCAGTCATTGTTTTCCCAATCTGGCACATTTGAAAAAAAGTGAAGAAGAATACTATTGTTAGGCTGTGAGCCAATGCGTTTTTTTTGCTTGAGTTTGGTCACAGAAAATATGTGTGATGTCAAGTGTTTTTGGTAAATTTCACAAGGCTGAAGGAAGGTCATGGCTTATTTGGTTGAACTGGCCTATTTGAGCATACATGGTTAAAGATAAGCAGTTTATATAATGTCTGCTTAGCCTACTTCTACTTTAAAGATCCTTCACGTCATGCTTAAGCATGATGGTTTTCCACCAGAAAGAGGCGGTATATGTTTGCCACCACCATTTTGTGGTTTGAATCTTTAACGTGTTTCAAAACATGCAGTTGGATTCCATTTGGAGAACTTCGATGTAAACTTCAGTGCTTCTGAAGGGCGCGATTGTGACAACACCAATGAAAATAATCTATTAGAGGTAATAGGTATCAAACAGGTTGTTTTCTGCATGCTTACGGCATTAAAAGCACTGATACGTTGTTTTGTTGTTGCAGTATGCATGCGACTTCTGCAAAAAGAGGTGTGATACGCTGAGAACACTAAAGGTATGTCCAGGCTGGCAGCTGATAGTTCCTCGAAATGAACAAAAGTCTGTGTGTATGTTTCAATTGGGCATATTTTTGTTTGTAACAACTCGTAACATGTTCGTCTGTAACAACTTGAAACATGTTTGCCTGTGAAAATAGATGCCCACTCCCAAGTATGAAGCAGTAATTGTGTGAAGAGAATGCACATTTGTTGGTTATGTTTGCATGCAGTTCTTTTTGACATATTTCATGGATTTCAAGGATGTTTTCATTGTGTGTGCATTCGCATAGAGGACTAAAGCTTAGTATTTTCAGTATTTTTTAGCATATTCAGTATTTTTAGTATTTACACTCTGTCATTTACAGAGCTCTTTCCAGTTGACTGCTTTTGCTAGTGACGCTGAAAAACAAAACATTTTTATTATGGTAAGGCTAGCACTAGACAAAAACAGTTTAAAAGTGAAATCTTATCACTTGACAGTGTTTTGACATCGGGTAAAATCTGGCTTTTGGAGTTTCACAATTAACATTATATTTGGTTTTTGAATTAGGCAAGGCAATGGCTGGTTTTCTGGCCAGTCAGGAACTATCATGCCATTGAATTATATTATTAGTGAAATCAAACCGTTTTCTGTGCAACTCTTAAATTCTTAATATCAAACAAATGACAGCTTAATGCACAACCCACATTGGCGAGTGCAATATTACTGCAAAGTATCTGAGAGAGAACTTTAAAATGCTTTCCAAACTTTTTGGTGATCAATGATGTTCATCTTATTGTCAGAAGTGACGATGCCATAGTCAATCAACACTGCAGTGCTGATAGCAGCTGCAGATCGATTTGATATGCCATACCTATCAGCCTCCAAAGCAACTGTGGGAATTGGAGTCAAGTTTCTGTCTTCCGACACCTCAATCATTGAATCATCATCACCACTTTCACTACTAGCACTACCCTGGATGTATGGATCCGATAGATCTCCCGGTGCTAAAACCTGTTCATGTTCCAACTTTCTTCGTTTCTCATTTTGTTGTCTCTCCTGAATTCGACTTTCCCCGTTCTATTCTCCTTTGCATGACCCACTTGCCTTCTTGTCCACTACACCAACACACATCTTTCAGGCTGTTCGCTGGCCTTTCAGAAATGATTGTTCACATCGTGGAACTCTCATTTTTTGTCGCACCGGCAGATAGCAAAGTCCTGACACTAGCAAAATGCTATGTCAAATGATTTGTGAAGGCTTACCCAGAATTTGGCTCTTTTTACTGCTGATCTTCCTCGTTTGGAAGCCCGTGATCCCTTCTCCATTAAATGATTTAATCTCGTTTTAATGTTCTTCAGCGGCTGTGCTGGGATACTGGCGTGATTCTAGAGGTCAACCAGTCGTTGACCCAACATTAGGAAGAACTTCCATGTTCGAAGTGTACTTGCCATGTTTCAAAAATAAAAAATGCCTTGCGACTTGCCCTCGGGTGGGTAGCTGAGATCAAGAAAGTTCACTTAGTGGAGAACCAAATATAGAATGACTGGTATATCCTCTCATTTTAGGCTTGCTCATCAACCAGAAATCTTTCCCGAAAACACTTCTGAAACACACACCTGTATAAAGTTTCTGCTGGTCTACTGAACTATGCACTGAAAATGACATACACCTGATATACAACAGACCTAATGTAGCCTTTGACTAATTTTGCCAGCTTTGACTAATTTTGCTTGATACACACTACAACCAATAAAGAGCTCAGTGCATGTTATGCGATAGCCAATGCATCTTGTGTCTAAGCAATAAGAAAACCTTGAGCTATCCTTCAGGTGCGATATTCTGTTCGCCACACACGTTATAAACTTCTAGAACTGTACCGTCGAGCACGCTCGTGTTCCTCAGTGTTTCCAGTTTGATATTATTGTTGCGATCGGAAAGCCCGAGCGGCATGTGCGCAAAGCTCCGCACTGTGGCAGCAAGCAACAATAGAGTTCATGCGCCGCAATCACTCTCCGCCTACGCTAGTCATCAAGTTCAATCGTTCACATGTAATATCGGCAGAGCTTCCACGCCGCAATTATTATTGCTTGTTCGCGACACGTAGTTATCGTGTTTTTCTTCGCGCGCATTCCGTTCGTGGTGAACCGCGCATTTCAGCGCAACGCCAACCGAGAGGTTGCAACATTATCACACGCAAATTTGCTGGAGTACATCGTGCACATAAAAATGTGCCGCATTAACTACTCCGTTCACTCGAAATGATGCAGAAAATATGCGTAAGACTCAGTGTAATGGCACCCGACATCTTGTTGACATAATGGCAAACTAATCACAGCTTCCCCATCACCGAGCATACGGGGAAATAATGCTGAATTTTGTTTTTTTCGACTGCAAAAAAGGAGGTGCCGCATGTTTTGAAAAACTCTTAGTGATATAGTACGTACCAGGGTTGTGGGCTGAACAAATCCTGAAATGTGCGTAAGAATCGCTGACGACGCTACACCCTAAATTCGACATACATTGTAAAAAGAATTCTCAACATATTTTTTCATAAACATATGATTTGCATTTTTCTAGGAGGTAAATTAAATCATTTGGACTTGTTCATTTTATAAGTGTGAGCACCCCTGGTATGGGGCAGTGGCGTAACTGATGGGGGCAGGGGTGCGAATCGCTTGTAAAAACTGGGCCCTCACTTTTCAGTAGGTTATTGTTTTTTTTTTGCGTTTGTCGGAGTGTTTTCCCGTAATTTAGGTTTTAGTATAAGCATCCACATCCGGATTCACTAGATATTTCTAGAGTTTCTTTTGAATGTTGGCTAGTGGGCCCCCTCAGCTAAGTTTCCCCCTGGCTCTAACCTCTAGTTACACCACTGGTATAGGATAAGATATCCCCTTGCGCCCATTAACATTGAGCACGAGGCTGGACAGACCGCAAGTACCGGTTTTCAAGTCTTCGATATGACCTGACTGGGAATTGAACTCAGTTCTAGCCTTGGGGGCGCGTGCTCAACCAACTGTACCACTTAGCTGATACTCTTATTTTGTTTAACAGTTATTTTTCAAGAACTTTAGGTTCACACTACTGTGAAAAGTAGTTCAATGCCAACTGAAAAAGACACCTTGTGTTTTCAACAATGGCATTAAAGCAATGTTTCTTAAACATTTGCTGGTTAAGGACCCCTCAAGAAGAAATGTTGCAATAAATATTTGAAACTAGGTCTTAATCATCGTAGTAGTAATCAGAATATCTGCAAAGCCTATTAACCCTTCTTCTTTCGTTTGAGCGAGTTCTTCTTTTATCCACTGCTAGCCCGCCTAGATATCGGGGCAGGTGTTAAGCAGCCATTCGGTTGTCTCATCGTCAGGCCGTGTAGTCCGTGGGGGGTCGATGGATCGTGGAGGACGACATGGTCGACGGTTTGTTCTGTGCCACACTCGCAGACCGCATAGGAGGCCATACCCCATTTCTACAGGCAGGAGCGGAGGCGGTTGAGCCGGACCCAGGTTCTTGG
>Ga0210059_1012620_pt1 | contig 12734 bp, 5 predicted proteins | sample Ectturendosymbi2_FD_188042 | JGI IMG/M metagenome (GOLD analysis project Ga0210059, IMG submission 188042) | Ecteinascidia turbinata endosymbiont from Florida, USA - Sample 2 (SPAdes) (version 2) | ecosystem: Host-associated > Tunicates > Ascidians > Unclassified | place: Key West, Florida...
CATTATCTTTTGACGATATAATTTCTGAATTTGCTTCAATGAAAGCTGGACGTATTGAATTTTGAACTTTCAATAAAATTAAACAAACACTGCTTTAATTCTTATGTTGTGTGGAATTTTAATCAGCTTTTGCGACGGTGTTAAGGGGGGGCGGCATTTCGTGCAAAAATCCAAGGGCGGTATATTGCGTTGCTACGCCACTGTTTACAACTACTAGGTTATGACAAAATTAAGTAAGTTTAGGCTTTCCTCAACGGCACGCCAAGTAACGCGAGTTCATTTCCACTGGATCTATATATTTACAAGCAACTTCTCATATTGAAAGGCGCGACAGCTAGCCTAAAAAATTATGGCCGCATTATCTGAACAAAATATCAGTCAAGCGTCGTATTTCGAAAATAGCCTTTTTAGAATTACGCAGTTGACGATGTTGTTTGCTGCGCACGAAGTCCTACATTGATTTCGAGTAATTCACTTTTACATTACGACACAAAGTAATCAGAGAAATTGCAATTCAATCGTTCTTCTCCTCAGTGATTTTGCAAGTATATTTATAACACCGCCATCTTGATAGACAGCGCTCCACGGACGCAGTTGTGCAGCTGGATGTCAGCATCGATTTTATAAGTGTATGTACGTTTGGATAAACAGCTCTCATTGCTGTACGATCGGGACAAGTGCTAGACCGAATCTTGCGCCTACACGCTTCACAACGGCAGGGTGAAATTTTGCATTTTGGTGACATTCCAAAGGAAAATGTATTTCACATTTCATCGCCGAAACGTCCATCGCCGAAACGGCGGTGCCGAACTGTCCCATTTCGGTGTCACTTGCTTGCTCATCAATTATGCTGAAGGTTAAGGCACCTTGATGAAGCAAGATAAAGAAAGATGAAACTAGAAAGAAAGTTTAACCAATGATGCTCTATCGTAAATCACAGCTATACGCAGTTAATTCCTGAAAACCCTAGATCTTCAGAAGAAAAACCCAGAAAAGCATTGAAAACCCCAGGTTTGACACCACTGGCCAAATCATTTCGAAAGTGCGAAAAAAGTTACGCAACTTATAGAACAGGTCAATGTGATGTAATAATACTTTTTAAAAGTGCCATTCAAAACAGTGCAATTAAAGCACTACCTGGAAATTGCTGTAATTTGGCGTTTATTGCTTAAGTAGTCCCATAATGTTGTAAATAAATGTAAAATATTTTAATTTTGAAATCACAGTAGTCTAATGTGAAACATTCACTTGAAAACATTCGCTTAACTGCATATGACTAATTTAGCAAAATAGTGACTACTTGAACTGAAAAAATTGTATACATATAATTAAGGATGGATATTAGAAGTGGCGAACGAGGCGGTTGTCACTAGCTCCCCTCTTTCAGAGATGCCGTTAGAGCTCCCTTTTGAAAGTTTCGCACTTAGTTGCTGCATTATTTTGTTAAATACTTGATTAATGACCCTAGAGCAGTGTCCCTTCCACTGGGGTGCTTGAAAGGTTTGCAAGGGGGATCGAGTATGGCATATTGTTGGAAAGCAAGATAATGTCAAATAATTGTTCTGCTTTTTGTGTTTAAATTTGGAGGTTAAGTGAGGCGCGAATAACAATGGCTAACGCCAAAGGGGGCACGACTGAAAGAGTTTAAGAACCTCTGCTCTAGAGCCATATTTAAGCTCTGAAGCAAGTCATATGTTTGTCAAAATAAGGCAAAAATTGCGTGGAAAAGTGCCAAAAGGGGTCGCTTCACAACTGTGTAGAGTGTAGAATAATTTAAAATAAAATCACTTCAAACAATTTACAATGTGAATTGACTTTCACGCAGAAGAAATTCCCGGACATAATGAAAAATTTGACTTGCTTTCAGCGAAGCTTAAAGTTTCTGTATAGCATGTGTAAAATATAGTTATAGGGTTCCTTTTCTGAGAGTTTGGTTAAAATTCAACAACCACCCTTGCATATAATAAAGAACAAATATTTAAAAAAAGGACCGCGGGACTCCAAAAAGCGCGGAGCCGTAGCAATTGTTACATTTGCTACTATTGTTAATCCGACACTGAGTGAATAGCCACCGCTTGCGAATGCATGACCGGGAGTCAGAGGTGCCCGTAGTTACATTTTCAGACTCCGACTCCGCTCCCGTTCCAAAATTTTTAAATCCGAGTCCGTGTCCGAAAACTTTTCAAATTTATGTATCCGACTTCCGTACAGACTCCGGCAACCATCGATGCAACCGAAATACAACAACTTTTTTACATATGACATGACTTATATAAAGACCATGCAGACTCCTGCTGCAGAAAATGACATTGTGACTCCGCATCCAGGTGGGTTTTTCACAAATTTTTGACTCCGGCACCAGGTCCGAAAGAAAAACGCGGAATCCTGCCGAAGTCGACTCTGGCACTCCAGGTCCCTCGCCACCTTGCCTGGAAGCAGTGATGGCGTGACTCGAGTCACGTTGAGAACGATGGTGTCTCGAGTCGAGTCACGTTTTTCACGGAATCACTGGACTCGACTTCAGTCACAAACAATGACTCGAGACTAGAGTCAAAGCCATTTTTACAAAATCTCTGAGCCTCTTATGGACAAACCCAGTGTGGAGGCCTGGAGATGGCGCCACATGCAATGGAATGGTCACGTGTAGATACTAGATGGTGCCCATAAGTAACAAGTGAAGTCACTGTGATAGTCACCACAAGCGAATTATCGTAATTCATTTATCCCTGTATAATAATAGTGCGACTGCCCCGAATTATCATCTTTCCCTTGTGCTTGCCTCAGTAGTTCAAGGCGATGCAGATACTTACAACACCAGTTTGTTTGCACACAATGAGTTTTTTGCTTCGGTGATGATCAAGATTGGCGCAATTTTCTGTATTAACTATATCTCCTGGTGAAGTTATGCTACATTTTAAAGATCAAGTGTTTCCAACTTACACAGAGGTAAACCTGAGACTGGTTCTCTCTGAGGGGCCAGCAGGGCAAAATACATTGACACATTATCGTACTTTATTGTAGTATTTGCCAGTGTTGTAGTCGAAACTGTAACGTTCGAGACCTAGACCTCGTTGAAACATCGAGACCAAGACTTCAACAAAAATTCCAAGACCGAGACTCGAGACGAGACTTGAAAATTTGTTGATTTGCTGAAACGTTTCAAAAAAACGTCGTCATCACTTCTAAGCTGATTTTTTTAGAATTTCTGCCAGTTTTTCAACCTGTTTCGGTTGTTTCTTCCCTGTAAATACTGTACAACAAACAAAAAACTCGTTGAATTATAGTAGTTTTGCTAAGCCATTTCTTTGGGATATTCAAAGTCTCAAGAAATTGGCTGTGACCGAGACCTGTAGCCTTCAAGACCGAAACAAGATCTGAAACCTTCTAGATCGAGACCGAGACTCGCAAGAATGGGTCTCGTCTCTCGAGACAAGTCCCGAGACTCCACCGTTGGTGTTGTTGCGACCTCTCCGGTGGTGTTGCGTTGATTGTGTGATTCACCACGAACGGGATGTGCGTGAAGAACAACACTATACATATATGTGGCGCGAACAAGCAACAATAGAGTGATCATGGCATGTGAACTCTATTGTTGCTTGCTGCCACAGTGCGAAGCTTTGCGCATATGCCGCTCGGGATGTTCGATCGCAACAGTATTTGCATATCTTGATCATGGCAGTCCGCCTCATACTGTTACTTTGAGTCTTTTCCAGATAAAGTTACTTAAGTTTTTGAAATCCAATCCAAAAATTGTGCTGCAAAATATAATGCCAATCCGCAAACCAAAGCTTGTTTAAATCCAAATTCTTGTCACTGATATGTTTTTCTTAATGGTGTACGTGTACGTGTACAATTTTTTGACTCACCAAGTGAAATAGCTTTTGGTGTGTGGATAAATGCAGCACTGAAGGATGATGATGATATTCAGAGACAAGTGAAATCATTATAATGTGTGCAGCAAACAAACACAGAGGCACTTTTGATCTCAATGCTCTCCTGCAGTAAAAACACTCTATTTCGTGCCTATTGCATGTCACTGTATGCTTGCTAATTGTGGAGCAAATACACACAGGCTAGTATGAAGCGCTTACGTGCTGCGTACAACAATGCCAACTGAATTATGCATTACATACCCAGAAATGTAAGTGTTCGCCCACATCAGGCTAGATATTCTGTTCGGACCTTTGATGAGCTGCTGACAAACAATTTGTATCGATGTTTTATACGATGCGCATCTTCATCTAACTTTTTTATTGAATCGCTTCAAATATCTGATGCTTTTGAAGGTTGTTTCTGACACAAAATTTGAATTTGATTTGGAAAAAAATCTAAAAACGTTTCGTGAAGGACGCCTATTTTATTTAAATATTTATCATTTTTATTGAGCCCCTGCTGCTTCTTTGCTTAAGGCGACCCTATTCGCAGTTTGAAATTAGGGTTAAAAGCACAATGCGGTACAAATTGCTAGTATCCGTTCTGCTTCTTTCGAGTTTATTCGGTCACTATTGTTTCTCGTTGCACATATATCAGATCAGAGGAATTGAACCAAATTTTGGCCTATAGCCTACATAGCTTTCTACAATCCAGAATCGTCCAAGGCAAATAGTTTTTAGGCTACTTTTTACAGATTCATCCCATTGAAGTGAGTGGCATATCACTAGTCTAAAAAAGCATTCTGTAGTTTAATATACAGTAGTCACAAGCAGCTATAATAATATAATGGAATAAAATACAGCATTTTGGGGTCAAAGCTTTCAAACAACTTTCGAACTGATCTGGATCCAAAACATTTCTGAAATGTTTTTCTGCTTAAAATTCTGCAATGTTTAGGATAAGACTTGCCCCTGGATGAGACATCATTTTCAGTACAGCGTCACTGGCAACCTTAGCCTATTTGCTATGATGCGCTGGAGTCGAATGCTCGTGATTCTCAGATGAAGAATAAGTATCTTGTCCTGTTTATTTTGTTTCTTCCAATTATTTAAGAAGCTTTTCTTAAATGACAAAATTGCTGCAAACAGTTTCTGTTGCTACTGAAAGAAAAATACAACAAAAATGGAAGTAGTTCAATGATTAACCAACAGTTCTGCACAGAAAGTTGTTCTACCGGTCTTTAAAGCTTTTTTAGTGTTGATCAAGATAACAGGATGTATTTGATTAACAATGACAGAAACATCCTTCCATATTTTCAGGTTTTGCCCTGCGCTGATGCTACTCTCTCGCTGACAAAGCGAATGTCTTCTGTTTGAACAGAAGTTATTTTCATTCGTGTTCTTCCAAAGCTGCTTGGCAGGAGCATCCGCAATAAATTCTCTGCCAGTCAAGTTGAATATTAGTGACGAAAAATCCAGTCAAATGAAAATTGTTTTTCTGTTAAGGTACTTTTTTTGTAAGACATCTGAACAAAGCGAGAAAAGCAACATGCGGGAAAACGGATTTTCGCGTGATTGCAAGTGTCCATGGGGCACGGGTCTCTAAACTTTCTTGTCCGAGGGCCACTGAAAGTATCACACAACAGATCGAAGGCAGGGCATCTCACGTAACGTGATTGTTTCGGGGTATGTTACATTCTGCCAAATCAACAAAATGTTCGTAATAAATTATTTTTTCATTATTGGCAAAATGTCTTCGCGGGCCGGATGAAATGGCGTCGCTGGCCAAATTCGGCCCGCGGACCGTAGTTTGGAGACCCCTGATATAGGGCAAGGATCCGCGCACGACAGCGTAGAACTGTTTTCTCGCGTTTAACCTGATTAACAGTTTAAAATGCACGGCTGGGCTCGGTGTTTGATACGAACTGCTTCCCGCAGCTTTTTGCGTTGCCTCGATTCCACCTGATTTTCACTCACCAACGTGAAATGAAAAGCTTAAAACAATTGCTGTAATCAGGACTATTCTTTATTATCCTTTATCGCAGTCGAAACGATTATATGAACAAATTACTACCAACAGCGGGATAAATTAAAATCTGAATATTTACTTGTGCGGGTGTCAGGCGTAATAACAGTCTGTAGGCTTCATCTCAGATCTCAGTTAGAAACTTGACCACAACAAGCAAACAATTATCACCTCGATGCGGAATTTTTGTAGCTAAGAAATATTTTCAACAAATGAATAGGCAAATAGATTATCAAAGCCAAAGTCACAGGTTCTCTGCTTCGGTCGCAAGATTGCGATAGTATGTGAGGGTACCTTTTCCGTGTTGTTACCGGCATGTCTGCCAACGTGTAGCTGGTCGTCATAATATTTGACGTAACCGGTGAATTGTTTTCGAAAACAACTGGAACGAACTCACATGCGTCAATAACGCTGTGTTGCTGATAGGTGATGTTATGACGGCAGCATTCTTGAAGAGTGCCACTGGCAAACGGCCTTTTAAATTCACACCAATCGAGAGGCGTTTCATGGTGGGATAAGTTCACATTGTTCTGTTTTTGGAAGACAACTTTTTCTTCAAAGCGTTTTTTCTTACTATCGTTCAGAGGCGCCTGCGGCACTGTGGTCCCAAATAAAGATGGAAACATCTGCAAGAAACCTTTGGATTCGGCAATACCGCTTTCTTGAAGAAGCAATGAAATTGCAGCAAGACTATTTCTTTTGAAGGTGAATATCAAAAAATCCGATCTTTGCCAAAGTAAAACAGCGCACACGTCGTTGTTAATTGTTTTCATAGGAGATATACTTTTTGAAGGGTAACTCTCAACTTTGGTGTAGATAGCAATTGCGGTTACCACTGTAATTGGTACCGCCTGACCTCTACCGGTATTTAAAACCTGAGGTATGATTGCCTGTTCGCGTTGTTCAAATATTTTCAGGGAATGTCTGGTTCCAGAGGTTCCACAAGTAGCATAGTATGTCCAAGAACGGCTGGTTGTGTGTCGATGCTGAATTGATGTTCTGTTGCTACTAGGCCACAAAGCACATGACTTATTAGGCCAACCGGATGAAGTCGTGCTTTCATTTCGTCTTTTATTCAAGAAAGGAAGTTTGAAAAGGCATTTTATCCAGTGCTGAGCGTCATTAAAGAAAACGCCTGACATTTTAGAAAACTTTAATGTGTGCGGTACGGGACAAGCTGTTTCTGCAAGAGAAGAATTTTCAGTCCGGTTCTCAAAAAAACAAGCACTTTTCTCAAGGGATGAGTTGTCTTCAACAGTCTCTTTCGGAAAGCAGTTGAACAGAGCTCCACTCACAACCATAGTTACTACCACTAAATCTGTACACCACATTCTCAGCATTGCTCCTGGAAGCTATGCTCTGTAGACTGCTGAAGACAATAGGACAGCATTAAAACCTGGGAAACCGTTTCTCTCGCACGCATCCACACATACTTTTAAAACTGGAAACTTCGGTATAGTGACAATAGGAATGTATACGAATATGATCTTTTTATGTTTTTAGCTTTATGCATATTTTTCCGGGGGGGAAAACATTTTCTAGGGGGCGCTTCGCCCTCCCTGATTACGGGCCTGTTTATGCTACAGCCGATCGAAAGAAACAAGTCGAACATCAGCTTCGTTTGGCGTTTCTGTTGGTAAAAGAAAAACTTTGCACGAGAAGCAAGTTTGGTTACAGCATGTAGCATCACAAAATTCAAATATTTTTGGTTATATCATAGTCTACAACCAAGGGCGTACGCAAAGGGGGTTGAACCCCCCCTTGAGCTTGCTATTTTTCAAAAATTTTGTTGTCTGCTGAAAGGAGATTAATTGTTTTCGCATACTTTTTGCTTGTTAATTTGTCGACTTAATGCAAATACCACGGAATAAAGTTGCATGCAAATTTCAGGGAATATTGTAAATGGGTCTAACAGTAATAATTAGGTTTCGGTGGGAATCTGGGTCATCGTCTACGTACATAAACCGTCTCACCACTTTTTGCAGACCTTTCGTCCACTACGCATGTTTAAGATTGTGTTACGCGATAGTTCACTTTATTCGAAAGAATTGTCATTATTTTGTCTGCTGTGGCTGATCAGCACATGCGCTGACCGCATTGGCTACATTACCAATTTCTGTAGCATGATAGAACTGTTGCACGAGCTCAAAAACAGCAGTTTTTAACACAGAAGTATTCAGGCATTTGATAATGACTCAGCAGGGAAAAAGGAAAACTAAAAGTTTGCTGGATTTCTATACATAACAAAAAATTGAAAGTTTTCTTGCGTACTTTATGCGCATTCTCAATTCTTGTGTAGTTTAGCAAGATTCGATCTTGCAAACCAGGGTGTGCGCCAGCCAGTCCAGAGGCACACTTTCCATGCTCGACTGCTCGTATTCGACAAGACATCATCGCAGCATCATTTTGCAGTGGTAAATTGCTCTGAAGCAGCGATGAGTGTGTTTACTCCTCTGTTTTAACGCGCAGCCCGATATTTTTGCAGTTATTAACGGCTGTGTCGTAGGGTTCAGTTTATTTTCCTACGATATCCTAACTTGGAGCGTTGATAGTTTATATTCAGTGCAGTGATACATAAAATAGGGGAGTGCGTGTGGAAGAATATGCATATTATCTCAACAAACTTCGCCAAAACGTTGGTTTGGAAACAGGAATATGACGTCAAATTTTGACGTCAGAAACAGCGCACACTAAATACAAATGACCACCATGTGCCACTGAATGATTCCCCCATGAAAATTTTTTGCGTACGCCGCTGCCTTCAACCAAACTGAGAACTGAACTTTTTGATGTTCTGATGCGTCTATCAATAAATGTATACCTTAATCAACATAAAAAATAAACTCTACATTTTGAAGTAGACTTGATTATGAACATATCCGGTTAAGTTTCACTGCAAGGAATGAGTAGAATCGAGTGAGGCATAAATACATCACATATATTTAGGCCTACTTCCAGCGATATCCCAAATTTTTCGTGAGTGACAGGCAAAGCAGAAGATAAGAGTTGTTGAAAAACTTTCAATGCGTTCAAAAACATCGTACGAAGTCGTAAGACGAGTTTCATTCACAAGGCATTGTTGCCTCTTGTGAAAATATTTTATGCGCCAAGCTGTTTGTAATTAAGTCTCTTTATTCAAAATCTGGGTGTGCTGCAATGTGTAAAAGCTAAATCTGTTAGCATTGGATGTTTGAGAAATCAAACTTCCAGTTTTGTTTTGAAGGACAACCTTTTTAATGAAGCTAAGCCAGAGCGCCTGTTCCCCACTGGCATGTCTCTTGTGAGAACGAGTGATGATTGATGACTTTTTTCATTTACGAAAACCTGGCGACACGCCTGATATGAATAGCCAAAGTAATCTATATGTCACTTCTATCTATGCGTTCAACAATTCGTACAATACGACGGCGAATCTACGGTTTTTGAATAACTGACTTCGTTCCTGCTTTTCTCAAAGTTTATGGCAGTGAAAACTACGGTCCGACCTTTCATTCTATGTAAATTATTGCCTGAATGTAAAGGTTGAATTTCACAACACAGGCAGTAAAAGCTGAGCGCAAATGCACTACAAGCAAAATCTAAGAAAGCAAGAAAACAAAGTGCTAGTTGTGGTTTCAAAGCAGGTTTTCATTGCCTTTTGTTAACAGTGTGTGCAGCAAAAAAAACAGTAATTACGAAAAGGGTTCAGCAAAACGGCAAATAACCGCAAAGTCTGAATTTTCAAATACAACTAAGAACGGTTGTACGTCTTGCCAATTCCTAAATTTTGTGCAGCAAAAACATCGGACTTTGAGAAGGCGCTCAATAGCCTATATCGCATTTAGTAGTTTTCTTGAAAACAACTTTAAAGGTACATATGTGCATCTATTGCCGCAGTAGTTAAAACCAGTCAGGCGGTTTACACAGCATCGTTTCCAACAGTGATACTTCATCGGGCATATAAAATACTGACAGGTCAGCAGCCTCACAACAAAAAATAAAGATAAACTGCAAAAGAAGCAGATATGTAATAAGCATAACTTGCTTCTCAAGGTAAAATTTTCTTTTTATGTATTTTATTCTGTGCTACTGATATGGCAGTGGACCTGCAGCTGCACGCAACTTTCATGAAATTGTGTTTTTACATTATAAAATGAGATAGACTTTTAAAATGACAGATACTATTTGATTCAGACGTTCCTTTTCTCCCTAAAAATTTTAAAAATGACTAAACACATATAAAAATCCTACTAATGCGTAAAAGCAGAATAGCCACATTAGAAAGGCAATCAAGACATTTTGTAAAACCACCCTAGTCACTTCTCCGACTGTTCGCAAAGTTTCCAACACCGTTCCATTAGCCAGTCGGCTTCTTTGTCCTCCTGCTTCAGAAGTGGGTCTAGATTCCATTGAAATGTCACTTGTTCTCTTTCTTTGTGACCTTGTAAGTTCTTAACATTTATTATAATAGGCTTCTTCACTCCATACGTAGTTAGTCAAACGTAAGCTGAAATCCTGTTCCATCAATTTCCAAGAAGAAAGTTTTCTCAAGCTTTCACTGAGCAGTTCAGGGTTTTGAAATAGTAGGCTTATTGTTCGCGAATAAAGTAACCATGACAATAATATTTGCTGTAACTCATACAGCACTTACTCGACCTTACATATCTAATAACTTAGTGATTTGAATAGAAGCTTTAACTGAAAAACCGATGGTTTACCATTTTGCTTGTCTCAGCAAATCATTCAACAACAGAGTCAAACGCATGTAAAAGAACTTGCACAGGATCTGTATCATTCAACCTCACTAGACTGTCGAAGCCTGGGCTGTGTCAGCATCCTTTTTGCATCGTTGACTTTTTCAAGCAGTCGGATTAGCCTCATAGCATTATAAAATGAAATAATACTAGTTTGGATTTCTTTTTGACAAAGCAGTTTCCACACTTCTCATGACACTTCAGAAGAAAATAAATTACATGGAGGCTGGTATCAGAACAGCAGAACACAAAGCTTGCAACTCTTTCGAAACTTTTAGATCAGGATGAAACTGGATTACCAATGTGGGTCTTCAGTATAAAAGAACTCCGATTGGATCTCTTCTGTTTACGATTGAAACCTTCTACTATAGTAGGAAGGCAGCTAATATGAAGCTGAAAGTGGCTAGTGAAAATCAAGCAATTTATTTGACACATGTCTTTCTTATCTTTCATGACGGCATATAAAACAACAGGAAAAAGAGGTAGGCTGTGCCAAATTACGGTACAGTACTTAATTAGAGGCACGAAAAAGCATCCTAGCAAATATATTTCTTCTCAGTTTCAACACGAACCTTCATCGTCAAACACCCTAACAAGTTAACAACAGTTCAATTTGATCTAAGCTAAACTAAAGTCATTGACTCCAACTTTTAGGAAACAAAAGCTATTGAATGAGGCGCAACACGGGAAATCTCATCCGGCTCCGACACTGCGAAGATTGACAGATTGAGAGTTCTTTTTTGGTTCTGTGGGTGGTGGACTGGTGCATAGCCAGTCTGGTTAATACGTTTTGAACGATGAAGTTTACTCAGCTCTATTTTACTTACTGTGCTAAGATCGCTCTAAAATGGGGTTAGGCAATAGCGCTACCTATTCCGGTCAAAAAGTAAAAGACTTGCCTCTGCCGTCTCACCGTAGATGGAAAAATGAAGTAAAAATTCATCATATATTTGACGGAAGTCAATCACCTCGATTAAAATCTGTTGTCTTATCTGCCAACCTGTGATTTCGAAAATGTTGTTTCATTTGGTGCGTGTAAAGTAAAGCTGTACGTCACTTTAACTTAAATTTTCTACATTTTTCTTGTGAAGACAACTCAGTTGGTTTGGAAAACTCAACTGATGTAAGCCAAGACCGTTATTTTGAGATGTTTGCAAATGCAGGTATTGCAGTGACCTGCAGCTTAGGTGAGGGAAGGGAGTTGCTGAAAGGCAAGACCCATCTTTGCCGAAACGCGGCCCAAAGATGGAGAAAAGCAAATAATTGGCTGAACGGGACCAGCAAGGCGGTCGTTGTTCGAATAAATATTTGCCAGTTGCACTGCGCGTCCTACAAGGAAGCATTGATTAGTTGTGATCAATCATAAGACAAGGTGTCGGCAGCGAAATTTCGGTTGATGCATGTGGCAATCAAACTTAATGCTTGTCATTCTCAGAGTGTTCAATCAAATTGAACAAGATTGAGAGGTTCAGCAGAAAAAAATGATTTGACATCATTTGCAGCATCCAGCATTCGGTTGGCGAGAGACATTTGGCAAACCTGGATCCTGAATAAGTAAATAATCTACGATGCTGCAGCTGAACTCCACAGTTCTTGGCGAGCTATTCATGCTACGTCTTCAATGTTTGCATCTGCTTCAACCACGTTGTTTCTCAGGAAGTACTCGCTACTCAACGCAAACTTGATTTACAAAATTTTGAAATTTCAATCAATCTTGGTTATTAAAGAGAGTTCAAGACCGGGTCAAGTGAAACAAAAGCACGACACAAACGGCTGGCTAACTATATTTAAACAATGTGTTGGAAACATGGAAATCAAAGCTGTATGTATATTTTAGTGTTGATAAATCACTAGGGCAGCGCTCTTCAACCGGTGTGCACGGTGCACCCTAAGGTGCACCAAAATATGCGTAGGGTGCACCACTAAGAAAGGGTTCATAAAGGTGCATCACAAACTTGTCACACTAGACAGATAATTTTTAAAAAAACTTTCTGTTAGCAAAAATGAACCATAAACCAACCAATGACTTTCAGGATTTAACCGAGACTTTGCAGATTCTAAAGTGTGGTGCATAATTATCGCACCACATCAAGCTAATTGTTG
>Ga0210059_1012621_pt1 | contig 12733 bp, 8 predicted proteins | sample Ectturendosymbi2_FD_188042 | JGI IMG/M metagenome (GOLD analysis project Ga0210059, IMG submission 188042) | Ecteinascidia turbinata endosymbiont from Florida, USA - Sample 2 (SPAdes) (version 2) | ecosystem: Host-associated > Tunicates > Ascidians > Unclassified | place: Key West, Florida...
TATCGAAACGTTTGCAAGATGTCAGTTGTATCGTTTGCTTTGGCCGTAGTATTTATTATAAGGCTATTTAGCACTTCCGCTTTTCGTGTACCAAAATGCACTAAATGCAGAAAAAATTGCTAACTGTGACGTTTACCAGTGGCATCATTTCAGCTGACCTACATCAGGCCTTAGCCATGGTTAACAACAAACGTAAAATGACAAACGCACATGCAAAAAGAAAACAGAGAAAATAGGTTGTTGACCCCGATTCCATTCCGTACTTGAGTATGCGTACAACCCTGCTTAAACAAAAACGTCAAACAAAAACTTGGATTCCTTTTCATTTTTTCCAAATGTGTGCGCAGTATAGGTATTTTTAAGCTGTCAATATCAGGTATTCGGAGATCTTGAATTATAGCTTCCTATCAGACCTCCTAGCTCCATGTACGTCCAGGTTCAGTTTAACCGTGTTATGCATTCATTCCACAAAGACAAAAGCTTTGCGAGGCTTCGCTTTCTTGAAACATGGATATGCGGAGTGGGCAGTTGTAAAAGTAGTGACATGCTTTATCCTAATTGCAACAGAATGTTGCACGAATACGAAATGTTCGGCTGCCTAGAGCTCACTGAAGAGTTACCGAAGTACGGAAAAACTGCCTGATACTGAAATGTTGATTACTAGGAATATGTGGCGCTACGTGTATATTTTAATAAAGTCTTATGCTCAGCTGTTATTAACTCAAATATGCCGCCGCCGTTTCCGCCAGCTGACAGCAGGCTGCCATCAGAGCAATGTCAAGGAACGGCAAAGCAATAGAATTCACAGAACGGGCGTAGTTACTATGACATAACGATAACGATATTGAAAAATGGCAAGGGAGATGCCAAAACGTAAGGTGTGCAACTAACGAGGGTAAGAGCGATAGAACTTTTAATTATGTTGAACTAAGAAACGATGTAAAAGTACTAAATCAACCATAAATAATATATGGCCAAACGGTCCCGTTGCCATGGGGCAGTGCCCCCAAATTTTTTTGTGTCGCCCAAATTTTGTTATGATCAGATTTTTTTTTAAACATATAATGAAAACAAAAATATTGCCTCCCTTAAAAATGTATTTCCTCCCCCCCAGACCTTAAAACCTGGCTACGGGCCTGTGACCAAACGCTGTTTTCTATACTTCTGGAAAGAGGTCTGATGAGTTTTCACCAAGAAACTTGAGTGCCGAATCGATAACAAACGATTCAGTAAACCGTCGTTTCCCAGAACCATTTTCAAATGCAACAACCTGAGTTTTTGACCAGTTCATTCGATCTTCTAGATCGAAAACAAGGCAAGGAGAAAAATGCTTGGTCTGATTTTCAGCGAATCAAGGCTATAAAAAGAGTAAATAGCGGACAGACTCAGCAATTGTATATTTCAAAAATGAAAACATTTATACATAATTCGTTTGCTTTGGCCGTTGTTTCATGCCACAGTGTACATAAACTACATGGTCGCGATAGTTTTGTCTGCAAGGATTCAAAAAAAATTTCTAAAATCATTTGTTTCATTTACAAAACGAAATTGGGAACTATCGTAAAAAGTTTGCTGCAAGGGTGAGTGGTCAAGGCCTAACTTCCACTTTACGCATTAACAATGATGGAATTGCAAATAGAGTGTAATCCCATACCTCGAAGGAATACTATCGAGGATGCAAAGATTCAGGTGACCTGTTGTCAAGCTGACTTACTTCTAAAGACTCACGGCCCGTTCCCTACAGAATATGTTTCATTGAGCTATACATAACATTTCCGAAGCTGTCCACTCTGTATTCTGTTTCTTGCATCAACTTAATTGCAGACACCTCGTTTCAGTGACAGGTTACACTAATGTGTTCAACACAATACATTATTATTATGCGCTTGTCCGATGTACTTAAAAACTGAAAAACTTTAGATATTTTTTACTACAGATGTTTTTTAGAATGGAGACAAAATACTGGGATGAATGAACATCGGCGTTGAACCGAAGCAAAGATACTTGCCTGCAATGTGAAAGGCAGCTTGGTAAGAAATTGGCATGCAGGACCAAATAAGGAAATGACGAACTAAAATGAAACGCAGACAAGCGGCGAACGAAAGATCGACGTTTTACAGAATTCAAAAGAGCATTACTTTCACAGTTTCAAAGCCAAAAGTTTGTAAGTGCTTCGACATAGAAAAAAGAATAGGTTCTGCTCCAGTGGATGCTCAACGAAGATTTGCACATAGATTTTCGACGTGTTTCATCAAGTTGTAATGGCGTTTACGTAAACCGTTGGGCTGAGGCTCATTTCTCTGCGGTGATCTTCATGAGGTTTCCAGTTTGGACAACCGAAGTAGCGTTGACAGAATAATCTAGTCTCGCTTCGCATTTTACTAGAAAAAAAGGAAACGGGAATCAATCCTTTTGCGAATGAGCGTAGCGTACAACGCGACCACATGGGTTCCCTAGAAGAACTTAGGTCTATTTCTGAGGTTGGCAAGGGACTGTTGCTTAAAGCTCTGAAAGTGATACTAAAACTGATGTGCTTTTTTCGGTTTAGGTTTATTACTGAGATTTGGATTTGACTTTAATATCGTTAGTGTTCAGTTTCTGTTGGAAAATAATTTTTCTGAAACTAAGTATTGAAACAACAACTTAGGACACTTTCAGCTGGAATAGCTGGTATGCTGTAATATTACCGCGAGTTTTACGTCACACATGCATCCTGTTTGATTCATGTTTTTGGTCAGTGGCCATCTAAATATTCGGGAAGTCGTTTATTTTCAGGTCCTACAGCGTCGCGCATAATTACTAGATAAATGCGACGTCTTAACCTCCTGACATGATGGGTCTCACTGACAAAAATTAGATCAGATTGTCAATAGTTTACGCTTGATAGATCTTTGAACCAAAACTACCGTTTTACTCAGTGCTGTAAATTGTTTGCAAAAGCTTGAGATAGCAAACCGTAAGCGAAATGGAGTTTGAACAGTTTTTGGAAACAGATTGCTTCACAAACCGATTTTATAATTTTTCTTGACTTCGCTGTCAGTTCATGGTTATGACATTACAGCAGATGCAGTTAACTCAAGATTTCGAAGGTTGCTCAAGAAATTGCAGCTTCAAAGTGCGCTGTACAGTACTAAAGCCTGTTCTAAACATACAGAGCTTTAAAACAACTAGAATAAAATAAAATGCTCAAATCCTTTCATAAAATGTTACGCTTACAAATAGTCCAACACCTGAACTAATTAAAATTTTACTTTTTGGCCTTCAGAGAAGCAGTTGCACTATAAACTCCAACACACCTTGAACCAAGATTGTAAAACACAGGGTTGAGACACTCCGAGAAACGCAAGCAAAGATATTGAATGGTGCCAAACCTCCAGTCGAGCAGCCACTCTGCGTAACTTTCGGCAGCCGAACTATTGATGGTGAAAAATTCGTACACTGTAATTCAAAAACCATTAGTTATGAATGACAAGCTCAGTATAAATATTCAATTTTTAACCCATTTTAATATCAGTTTGTGAGATTTTTCCGGAATTTCTGTGGAGACGTAACACAAGTCAGAGGTGATCAACTTGAGGCCCGCGGGCCATGTGTGGTCCGCGAGATCGTTTTCTCTAAAAAGAAAAATTAACCCATAGTCAATACCGATATAAAATTTAAGCTAAGCGACATTTTCCTATACCAGAAAGTCTTCAGTTATGGTTAAATGGAAACTGTTGCAAAATCACCACATTAGATCGGCCATTGATTGAACAGTCACAGTATTATCGAAGGGCAAGGTCAGCTTTGTACTTTTTCACCTTTCGTACGCGTGCTGTGCTGCAGCCTAGTAAGCCTACAAAGCTTACGCTTGTAGAGCTTAACCAGAGATGAAACTCGCTTCGAGTACATTTTAACTATTTTGAGCGCAGTTACTGTTTTAATTAAGTTGCTTATGATAATGGCAACTGCAAGCAAAAAGCTAAAAATCTGTCTAGTTAAAATAAATTGTTTTCTTGCCGTCACAATTCTCATCACTCGGGCAACCAGAAAATTGTTTTCAACTCCGGTATTTTCCGTTTTGTTCTTGCGTGGGTTATCATGAAGCTAACCCTACAATGCAAATACACCACCGTTTCGTGATATGAAAGTCTGGCACGCGACGCAACCTGCTATAGAGCTGTGTCCCTTTGAGTGACTAACTAATACTTTTGAATGACAAAACGATACTCTTGTTTCCCGGCTCAACGTCGCACTACCTACAAGGTGAAATATAAAAACTTATTCCATTCTTAAAACTCGATAATGCTGTTCCGAAATGTGGGTATTGAACACTCACTATCACGGCTAACTTCCACAGGAGCCGCAATGGGTTGAAAAGCGCTCGGTCGCCGTATGTAATCTGCTCGTGTGGTGAAACTTTTTTGGCAGGTTTCCAAATCGTGCTGTTTCTAATAAAAGTGCGTGTCTTTAGTTTTGTACTAATTTTTGGTTCTGATGTCGTTGTTAACTCTCACTGCATTTTCTTTTTTTTAAATTTTAGTTTGCATTTTCATGAGCAAAACTAAACTGACAATTTCAAAGTGGAAACCGCTTCCGGTGAGTTATAACGAGCGCTGCCTCAAGCCAAGGGCGGATCCAGCTAGTAACGTTAGGGGGGGGGCGATTTCTGTAAAACTGTATTTGGTAGCCAAGTCTCATAATGGCTTCGCTACTGTAAGTGGTGAAGTATACTTCATAAAACTGCTGTGACAAAACAACAGACGACAGAATGGCCTTATATCGCGAACAATGAGACATTTAGAAGATGACGAAAGACTTATTCGTAATTGGGTTTGATATGTTGTTTTCCGACTTGCACAAAATCATGGCGAATAAAACGACTTTTGTAGGTTTTAAGGGGGGAGATCGCCCCAATCGCCCGCTGGATCCGCCACAGCTTCAAACCGAGTGCTTTGCATGGTTTCTGTTCTTAGTTATAATGTCTTTTAATGTGAATAAAAGCTGAGGATGCCTCCTCAATAGGCGAAATATGTATTCTCTGTTCACATTCAGTGTCTGGTTCTTTTCTGTCGAAGGTTTTCTTGCAATAGAACCTATTATCTAAAATTAATTATATCCCGTGGCTGCATTGTAGCATCGCAAACTTCATTCACGCAGTGGCGTGCAGAGGGGGGGCGAACGGGGCGCCGGCCTCGGGCATCCAAGGCAGGGGGCATCCAGAGAGTGAAATTACAAAAATTGAAATGCTGTAAATAGATGATTTTTCCTATTGTAACTCTACTAAAACATGCTGCATGGATTTAATTCTTCGAAACTTGTATTTTCTCAACACTAACTTTTATGTATTCAGTTTTTTTTTAAAAGAAACAGGTTTTTGTTCTTTTTTGAAAAAAAAGCACCAAAACCCCATTCTGAATTATTTTTATTGCATCAAGCAACAGGCCTAGTGTATTTTTTCGACATATGTTTTGGTATGGTCCAACATCAGAAACAGCTTGGATGCAGAGAAGGCAGAAAAATTCGTTAAAATATACCGATTTTACAGAGCTGAAGAAGGTAACCAGTGGAATTTACTCAAACTGTTCGCATTATTCTTCTCTTTTTTTCAAGTCCTTCAAATTTCGTTGCTGTTCGTTTTGTTTCATTAAAAAAATGTACAGCTAACTGTACAAGTGTGCTGCTTATTTCACTTTTTACTTCATAGTACATTTTCACAGGAAAAGTAAAGCGTGGGATTTTTTGTGGATTTTATTGTTTTTTTAACTGGGCTTTAAAAAAAACGGGTGTTTTTTTTGGTTGGGTCCAATTACATCAACACTGAAGATAGTTATGGACGTGTAATTGATTTTCTGAGCCAAATTTCAAAACTGCACTATTACAACGTGCTTGATTTAGCTGATTTTACAATGCATCACTAGTTTCCCGTTTCGTTTTTTGTGCTGATGCAGTCGCACTCTTGTGGTGGAAATATGTGCATCATTCGAGCTTGGTCAATGACTGGCAGTTCAGGCGGATTGATCATAACGGCTCAAACAAGCCCGTTTCTGTTCTGTCCTTCCAGTAGTTGTACATATAGCAGTCACATAAAAAAAACGAAAGTTTTCTTTCCTAGTTTATGCTCATTCTCAATTCTTGTGTAGTTTAGCAAGTTTCAAACCGTCTATCCGGGGTGTCCGCCATCCCAGGCGCATACGTTCTGATCGACTGCTATTCGAGGAAACATTTGCGCAGCCTTGTATTTTGCAGTTGTGAACTGCCCTGACGTAGCACTGAGTGTCTTCTACTCCCTGTTTTAGAGCGTTGCCGGACATTTTTGTAGGTATGAACTGCTTTGTGTTAGGAGACCGCTGATATGCTCATTTCGGTGACACATTGTAGCCTACAACAACGAGTAAAGAGAGTATAGAATAACATACACAGGGACGCCGGTATGGCGTGGAGGTATGGCGGGAGCAGAATGGAGGTATGGCGGGAGCATTTCCACCTCTGCCCTTTCAGAAGGGGACAATGGAGGCGGAGGTGCCTTTTCATCATAGGTGCAGGAGCAGGCAAATTTTTGGGACTGCGAAAGATTTTTGCCCGAATTTCCCCAAACTTGCCCGAAAAGTTTTTTGTGCAATTTTACCTACAAATTTTCTCCCACAAAGATCATGAAGTTCTTTTTTTGGTGTGACCTCCAAAGTAAAGTCTTCGTGTGTTTTTCTGCAAACCCTGGGTGCCATTTTTTGAAGTCGAAGAACGCTGGGCGCCATGTATACCCGGATTTTCAGGGATTTTACTCAGATTTTCAGCAAATCAAAACTTTTGGGGGTGTGCTTGCACCCCCTAACCCCCACCTCCAACACCACTGCGTTTCATAACAGTATCATAGGTAACTTCATGGTTTATCAAGATTGACTTGATACAAATTTATTGCAGCTATTCGGTCATCCAGAAAATTCAGAATGATTTTCTGTAAATTTTGTTATTATTTTTTAGGTCAACATTGTTGATGAACAGAAACAAACATATTTGGTAACGTTTTTGTTTTTTATAAGTTTCCATTGCCCTCAACTATTTTACTGCTCCCCCTGCCGCTGCTCCGGCGTCCTTGAATATACATGTGTCAACAAACTTCGCCAAAACGTTGGTTTACAAACGTGAATATGACGTCATATTGTGACGTTATAACAACGTATATCCAGTAACAATGACCACCATACGCCACTGCTCAATACTAGAATTTGGTGGGGGGGCATCCAATCAAGCAGTCGCCCCGGGCATCAACAGACCTCTGCACGCCACTGCATTCACGTGCAATCTGTTGCGTGCGTTAATTGCCATTGGCACTGTAGGTCATATTTGAAGCTATATTTGAAATGATATTTGATGCTTAAACATGTTTCTTTTAGAAACGCGCTTATAGTTCGGTCCAGGAAGGTGGTAATTCTGTATATTGTTCAGACTCAGCGCAATCTCATTAGCAGGCTCAGTTTACGCAAATGGTCCCCAATTTCAGAAGTATTGTACATGCGCTCACCAACATCTAGCGTGAACATATTGCAAATTTCCGTCAAACACAGATCTTGCTTTCCGCTAGCGGTGAGCATTTCCTTTGTTTTTCTATTATGCAATTTCACAAAAGGCTTTGCAGTTTGACTGCATCACCGAGAATTTTGAAACAAACATCACCTTCAGCCACTCAAGGTTTCAAGTATTAATAGAGTTCACCCATCGAGATCACTTATTGCTACGAGTTAACCTTGTTCTTATATAGGAGAGGACTTCAACGCGCTGTCTGCTTGCGGTGATTTTATATACGTCTCAGTGATTATGTAATGTCGCTTGTCACATTCTCCCCCACATTCCAACAAAGCCTGCACATCAAGACGACCTTCAACGAAGGGCTTTGCAGGAAGGGGCTCGCCACACCTTTCTTCCAGATCACAATTATCGGCGCCATTTGTTGCAGACAGACTGCGTCTTCAAGAACTTCGAAACTAAGTAGACAACACTTTCAGCCATCCACGATTTTGAGGAGCAACAGACAGGGCATTAATCCTGTGTTTACCTTTCTATCATAAATGGAGATCTTGAGCGTACTTTCTGTTTGTGGCGACTCTATGTTTCTCAGTGGTTATGTGACGTGGCCCTAGTTTCGAAGAAAATGACTTTCCATGTATAGAAAGTCTCAGTAGTGATATGGCGTCGGCATAGTTTTATAAAATATCTTTTCTGTAGTTAAAATAATTTTCTATATATAGATTCCAGCATGCAATATACTACTTCCCTTACCGGTGAAAGGTAAGTAGCCAAGCAAGAATGACCCCACAATGAGACCGAGTTGCAAAATTGCTTGTCGTTCTTTTCGCATTCTGTAAGCCAGCACAGCAGGGGACAGGCGGTTTTCCAATCTTCTTCTGCCTTGCATCATCAACGCTGCAACAGCAATTGATACTCCCAATGTGGCCATGATTGGAAGGTAGAAAAAAATCGGATATACGCAGAACGTGTACATTCTGTAATGCGGAAACCTGGAATAAAATCACGTACGATTGTGAGTTTTACTTCCGCTTTTTATGACCATCTGTTTTTAAAGTTCCATTGTGGTAGTTATCATACAACAGTGAGCTTTTATATTAAGTTTGTTGACGCCGCAAACTTTAATTCAAATCTCACTTTGCCATCATTTAATTTTATGACAACAACACGAAAGTCTGCTTCATTGCGAGAGAGCACTATACGCTAAACAACCAGTTTTGTTTAGTTGAGATAGAAAGCCTGAACTTCTAGTTACAAAACAAGAACATTTTGTAACTTTACCACTCCTCTGTTTGAGTACATGCTGGCCACTTGGATACCACGGTGTTGGCTTGACGATTCTTGGGAACAGCGGCGCTAAAGAGTGCCATTGGAACAGCCCCACAAATGAAAGTAACGAACCATATTCCAAATATCCAAATCTGATAACGCAAAAAAATTATATCAAGCAAAAAAGTACATGGCAGCGGAAGCAAGCTAGGTTTGTAGCAGTAGTGAGTGACGTGCTATGCAAGAACGTGATAGGCACGTCTATTTTATCATGTTCCACCATGAAATCAGCAAGCGAAAACAAGTGCAGTGAAACTTCTAAAAATTTTTCTTGCTGTCAGCCAAACGTTTTTTTTAATTTTTATACTACCAGAGGTGAACCCGTGCAACCACAAGTCTTGCAGATTGTTTGCAGTTGTGAAAGGACACTACCAAGTGTTTGGAATACATTTCTTCTTAGCCCAACAGCGACAACAACGAAAGAAAGAAAGAACGTCGTTTTATTCGCGTTACAGCCTTTTTTGAATAATTTGTCAGCCTATCGTTACATGTGAACATTCGTATCAAGTGAGGTTCACACTGACTTGCTCAAACACTTTTTGATCATACTTTACTCCTTTGCCGGTTGTTTTTAATTGTCCGATTTATTCTAGCACATACCTTCGGGCACCGTTGAACCACATCATGATGTGTATCTTAGTGTCACCCAGTGTTTTCTAATTGTATATTTATGCCGTGCGAGTGAGAGAGAGCTACAATTAATTTTTAAATCTTTCACGATACGTTCGAAAATATTACTTTAACGCGAAGTTCTACTGAGACAGTGGTTTCCAACCCATTTCTGGTCACGGACTAGTATAAGAGGATTTCAGGCCTGCGGTCCTCTTATCTAATGTGTAAGAATTTCAGAAAAGATGTTAGGGCGCATGGAATCCTATGTGATAAATGTAGTAATAACAAATTAACATACTACTGACATGAAAAAATAGCGGTAACGTTTTTACCTCTCTCAATCGGTGGTTCACTGCATGCGAGTATATGGTTGCTATTTAACAAAGGGATTCTCAAATCCCCTAACAAGGTTCGACAGACTCTAGCCGGTTGGCAAGCACTGCACTGAGAGCAAGGTGTCCGATCCTTGTTGAAAACAAACAAGGATTTGCTAACAATTCTCTGCTACCTATATTTTTGCATAATTGATTTTTTGATGGGTGAGATTAAGCAATTGCCGTACATGTCTTTTATATGAAGCAAAAATTTTTTTACAGAGGAAAATTCTAAATTTTGCCATCCCAGTCTAAACTGCATATTGATTGAATTCTCCATGATATGCAACAGACCTTGGAAGAACCACGGAATACGCATGTGTATTTTTCTGCACAACGATGCATGGCAAGAATTGATAGAGACACGCTATTTCATTTCCCTGTTTTGTCTTCAAGAAATTACTTCTTTAAAAACTTTTTACAGCGTGGCAATAACTTCGTTGAAAGAAACTTATTTAAGCTTTGTTTTAGAAGCAATCTCCACTTTGGTCCTGGCAAAGGAGAACAAGGTGTTGCTCAAAAACGGCTGTGTTGGGTAAGATTTAGCTCCCCACCATCATAGATCGCTATATTCCGATGTTAACCTGTATTTCGAGACGCAAGACAAGATAGAATCTTCAAGGAAGGGAACACGAAGTCTTTATGAATTGACATTGAATAGCCAAACATCAGCTGACCTTTAGTGAATTGGCTGGTGATTGGAAAAAAAGACTTAGAAATATTGGAGCTCACGATTGCCATGCAAAAGGATTTAATTTGAACAAATCACAGAATGACTTTCGCATCAAACTTTGTTGAACATTGTATTGTGCATTTAAGTTTATTTCTGTATGCAAATGTTGATACGGCGTATAGCTTTGTTATGTGTAACTCGTGCGTAAGTGTATTTCGCATTACGTAAGAGACATGTACCAAAGTCACTTCCCCATGGGAACTTTCCTATGGAAAAGTATTAGATTGCGAAACCAAGAATCACTAAGGGTCATCACTTTGAATTTAACCAATCAGAGATTAACAAAACCGAAAACGCCAGAAATCGACCAATGAAATTGCGTAGTGAAAGCAATGTATACCAGTGAATTTCCGGATGAAAGTCAAGTCTATTCAGTTCTGCTGGACTCATAACTTCTCTAGTTCTGCTAGAGAAAATTAATCTCTAGTTCTGCTAGAGATAACCCTGTGCTCTAGTTCTGCCTGAGTAATTATAATTCATCCCCAATTCTGCTACAGATGAGGTTTTGGTTAATGACCAGCGGTATGCTGCCAAATTTTCCCATCATCTAAAATCTGTCACAATTAATCTCTGCGTAAATTTCGAGTGGCTCTGGTAAACTCTTGTTGAAGTTATTGAACTCGTGTTAAAACCCCTGATATGTATTATTCAATGTTTGAAAGCATACAAATCTACGGGTAACACTCAATAAAATCACAAGTGATATTTATTTGGTTTATGAAAAGCTATTGGTTGGTGAAGATTCGAGTTAGGGCGGGTTTGCGATCAGAAGTAGTCGAGCGTGTAGCGTTTACCATTTTACGTTTGGCTAGAGTGTAGATTCGTCCGTGGTAATTTTTACAGCAATGCCCTTATGAATTCGCCCTAAAACAACACGCAACCCGTCTGTTGCAGTTGGTTTTGTTAAAAAGGTTTAAAAAAGGATTTTCGCACCTAAAGTTACTGTTTTAAGTGTGCTTTGTGCGTTCTTCACCTCCTGTATGCGTACAGCAGTTGTACGTTGGACTTTATGGCAACCTGGAGCTTTATTCGTAAAGGTAAATTTTCCTGCGATTGATTTAAGCAAGGAGCGGTGACAGTGCGTTCAAAAAACCATGGCACTTCCGGAATTTCTCTGAATCAAAGTTTTTCTTAGAGGTTTATGGTTACAGTGCATCTACTGACTATTTACAAAGCAACAGACTTCTTCATTCGTTAAGATAAACAGCCAATAAAAGATAGAATTTGATTGGGTTAAAATTGGGTTGTTTTTTTGCGCTAACTACAAAACTTTCAAATTTGAAATCGCTTTTGATGCCTTTATAAGCAAACAACAAATAAGTTCTATTTTATTCTGTGCAAATTGTAGATGTTTACAAAAGAATATAAAATTTGCAACTTCCTTGCAATTATTCGGCAATAGGAAATCCTGGAACAATACTTGACTGAATTTTTTTAAATTTTGTAATGAACTTCGGGGTTTCTCCAAAATTTGAATTTTTTTGGTTTCTTCAACCTCAGATTTATTTTCTTCTGTTTTGGTAAATCCAGTGATTGCGTATCGTTCATTCACTTTTCACGCCAGCAGTTTGAATGCTAATAAAGTTAAAATACACAAATTCTGCGGTATTGCAAGCTAGCTATTACTTGAGCTTACATTTTGATTTGAGTTGTGAGATAATTTTTTTCATGGTATCGGTGTAACTACGCAAAATTACAGTTTACAATGAGAAAAGATGACCTGAACCACCATATTATAGTTAAAAAAGACGGCACCCAAATCAGGGATATCTATAGTTTCTAATTATCCCTGAACCAAATTAACACATGTTTGTGCATTGTTTGCTCTACTTGTACAAAGAGTGAAGGGTTGATATTTTGTATTGTGTACAAAAGTAATACCTTTCCGTGTCGTCTTTTGATGCGCTTCATCTTGTGGGGTGACATAATTGACATAAACCTGAGAAAAGCGAAGCTGAGGATGTGGGAGGCGGTGACGTAAGACGTCCATACATCCATTCCCCAATATATCTGAAAATACACATACGTGATCATACTTTGTCATGTTTTTTCTTCACTTGCAATGCAGTAAAATCCACCATTGGGCAACACAACTCGAGACAAGCTATGAACAATGCTAGCTGTTTGAAATAGCACTTGTGGTTGCGTGAATAAACAGCAAGGAGACGTTAGGGCTAGCAGT
>Ga0210059_1012622_pt1 | contig 12732 bp, 9 predicted proteins | sample Ectturendosymbi2_FD_188042 | JGI IMG/M metagenome (GOLD analysis project Ga0210059, IMG submission 188042) | Ecteinascidia turbinata endosymbiont from Florida, USA - Sample 2 (SPAdes) (version 2) | ecosystem: Host-associated > Tunicates > Ascidians > Unclassified | place: Key West, Florida...
CCGAAACTGAGTTCTCAGTAATCGCAAAAATTTTTTCTCGTCTTTTCCACTGCCCGTTACGGCCTGTTGAAGCCACATGATCAGTGTTGCCAACCTTGCGGTTTTCCCACGAATTTATGCTTTTTTTATGGAATTCCGTTTTTCTTAGGACTTGCGGGTTGCTTGTTTTTGCGCTGATTTTAACTGAAATTTGCTCCTTTTTTTGACTTGTTTTTTGCGGATTTCTGTTTTTCTGATTGCTTTTTCTTCAAATTTTATGGCAATTTTCGGATTCAATTTGCTCAAAAAGGCATGTGGGTGTGTTTTGATGAAATTTTGTTCACTTTGAATGTGTTTTTTCGGATTTGCTATTATCCTTTTATAAATAATTTACTTGCCGATTATTCGTTTTGTTGCATTTTCCTGCCAACGCATGTTGGGCTTGTTCTTGGGTCAAATTATCTATTTTTGGCTTGTTTTTCATATTACATTGCTTGTTTTTGCAAAATAACCTGGCATCACTGCACATGATCGTCTGAGACAAGACCGCTCGTAAAGCGTAGAGTATCGTTGTCAATCAGAGTGCTGTATAGCCGTTTACGATCGGTGTCAGCAGTTTTGTAATCGGTCTAGTGAGTTAAGGAATCGTTCATTCGCCTTATTGTTTAGCTTTTGTTCTTAGTAGAGTACGTAGTTTTTCTAACTTTGTTTCATTGTCAACTTTCGCATAGGAATGAAGATGTCTCGAACACGAAACTAGTTTCCTTCTGCAAATAAATTGTTGCGACTGATTCGCTTGATGTGTGGTCACTGCTGTGGCTTTGCTATTATTGCTAAATGATAAGTGCAAGCGTGAATCGTTGCAAAGGGGTGGAAGACCAGGTTGGAGATTTCCTCAAACAGCTGGCTGCAAAGCTAGAACTTGTTTTGTTGTTTCCCATAAGTGGAAGGTAATCCCGTCCATTGGAGTTTTCCACCAATGTTGACACCAATTGAAAAAGTTTGAGAAGCAAAGGAAAGGCTTACGGAATGTTGCATTAAACATTTGGTTTGTAAAAGCTGGACATTGTTACTTCCGTTTATATGTGCCCTAGCGGCAGTGCAAACTTATTACTTCTCACTAAACCAATCAATTTGATTCCCCATGTTGAATTCACTTTAAACGTCCGCCGAAACTGAGTTCTCAGTAATTGCAAAAATTTATTCTCGTCTTTTCCACTGCCCGTTACGGCCTGTTGAAGCCAAATGATCAGGGTTACCAACCTTGCGGTTTTCCCGCGAATTTATTTCTGTTTTTCTGATTGCTTTTTCTTCAAATTTTATGGCAAATTTTCTGATTCAATTTGTTCCAAAAGGCATGTGGGTGTCTTTTGATGAAATTTTGTTCACTTTGAATGTGCTTTTCGGATTTGCTACCATCCTTTTCTAAATAATTTACTTGCCGAGTATTCGTTTTGTTGCAATTTCCTGCCAACGCACGTTGGGCTTGTTCTTGGGTTAAATTACCTATTTTTGGCTTGTTTTTCATATTACATTGCTTGTTTTTGCAAAATAACCTGGCATCACTGCACATGATCGTCTGAGACTAGATTGCGCGTAAAGCGCAGAGTATCGTTGTCAATCAGTGTGCTGTACAGCCGTTTACGATCTGTGTCAGCAGTTTTGCAATCGGACTAGTGAGTTGAGGAATCGTTCTTTGGCTTTATTATTTAGCTCTTGTTCTTAGCACAGTACGTAGTTTTTCTAACTTTGTTTTATTGTCAACTTTCGAATAGGACTGAAGATGTGTCATACACGAAACTAGTTTCCTTGTGCAAATAAATTTATGCGACTGATTCGCTTGATGTGTGGTCATGTAGCGTCGTGTCCTCTCACTGACCGAGGTTTAACGTGACATTTTGCGATTGAATGCGAAACTATACGACTAAAGTATGCAACGTTGTAAGCAAAGTTGCCAATTAATGAGGACAACACGAGCTGAGGTGTAGCCTGAATGACATGGAAGGGCCCTGCTTTCTTGCAAACGAGTACAAATTCAGATGAGACATTTTTGAGAGGATTATTTGCATGAAGTATTGCCGAACCAAATGCAAACGTACTTGGTCAAAACATGATGAACCCCAAGCGCACCACGCAATGGAGTGTTCTGCAACAACGCAATGTTTCTCACAGCACGGTTGCCATTGTGGCTAATGGGTATGCGCTGCCAGGTAGTGATATAGGGTCTCAATTTTGAAATGTACAGCAAGTCACTGTCAGCGCAGCACACAGACTTTGGTAATATCACATTTCTTGCAGTGTCAGAGAGCAAATATAAAAAATCATTAGCAAGAAAACAATTACTAGTCGCCAAATAGCCATGGTGATTTTGTGTGAAAGCTGGTGTTGACTCTTCGTTAGGCTTGAGAGCAGAATATGACAGATGGATATATACTTGGTGCAGTGAGCCAGTATAAGGCCGCCAAGAGAAATGTTTTTAGTCGAAACAAAACCCATTTGGACCCCTAAGATTTGCAAAATTATTTTGAAATAAATAAAAATTGAGGCTAATTAATGTGCATCATACTTCAACAAGATGTGCTCGTTTGTTGATCGTATGACAAATTACGTAAAAACATAAAGGTATTCAAGAAATGTGACCACATTACCATTTCTTAAACATGACTTTTAAGTGTTCATAGCAAAATCAAATCAAGGTAAAAATTAGAAAAAAATCATTTAACTATTATATAAGTGATTTTCTGGTGTTCTTACTCGCATAATTTCTAATAACACTATCAAAATCATCTTGTCCAGCAATGCTAGACTCAATGTTTGGTCTTCCTAGGTCAACAAGTCGAGTTTGTGACATAGCGGACCGCAAATAATTTTTAACACGTTTAAGCTTGCTGAAAAATCTTTCAGCAGATACTACTGTAGCTGGAATTGTCACGAATGTTCTCAAGATAATACAAACATTTGGAAATAATTCACACAAGCCACACGGGCAACAAGTTGGCGACCACTGCTTTAAAGCATTGTCGAAATACTGTAAGTGGTTAGTTTCTCCTGTATGTTTCAAAATCATCAGATATCTGGGTATGTCCGTTAATCCTAAACTCACATTCGATTCGACCTTGTATCAGCTTGCGGCGCACGTTTAACAGTCAGAAAAATGCACAGCACACCTTCGCGGTGCACTATGTGCACTTGCGTGCTGCACTGCAGTTACTTGTTAATTTTAAACTTTTCAGTTATTATCTTACACATATGCGCAACATTCGAGTGCTACTGCTGTCAGATTAGATAGTATTGTGAACTGGCATGTTTCCAATCAAATTTCATTTGAAGTATCTCTTAGTTTGAAACTCTTGGTTTATTAGACAGAGTTTTTGTTAAAGATTTGTAGGAAAATGTTTAAATATGAAAGATGTAAAGGAATATTCAGTTTAATGGGCACATTGGGACAGTAATCGTGAAAGTCTTAAAATCGACATGGTAGGCAACCTTCAAGTTCAACAATAATTACTGTTAATAATTATCAATACATCGTTTCAGAAAAATGCACAGCCAGCATTTCACATTATGCATCACACATCTTACAAAATCCTTTAAGACAAGCCAGTTTTATCACCGGGCTTGATTGATTTCGCTACATTATTCCGATTGTGTTAGTAACAAACACTCAATCGTTCCTTCAGCAGGCCCGTAACTGCGGGGGTAGCAGGGGGCAAAGGCCCCCCTAGAAAAATTATTTCTTGGTAAAATGTGCTGGACACAGTTAAAAACTATTGGACAAAGTTAAAAAAATTGTGCCTTTCTCAGAAAACTCTTCACCCCCTTGGTGTCTCAAGCTGGTTACTGGCCTATATTTCTGTCTCAGGCCCTCCATAGCTGTCCCTCCCAAGATCATTGCACGTGCTGGACCCCCCTCTCCTAGGCCTGAGCCAGTAACTCAAACTCTGAGCTGCGAGTTAAACCTCATAGAAACATACCAATTGTGTCTTTTTCTCAAACATTCACACACTGTTGCACTTATATGCATGGGCGTCGGCAGAAATGTTTCCAGGGGAGGGGGGCAACGTCGACGTTTCGTTTATCATTTTTCAGGTTGCGAACGATGCAATACAAATGGACCTTCACAAAACGCTTCACCGTTTCTCCACCACAAAGAAAATTCCCAAGGAAAGCACCCGCTCCGTTCGCATTTTTTGAAATCGTATTCAGGTGGAGTTGTATTCGAATTTGTGAAAAGCAACGTTTTGGCATCCATTACAGCTTTCGCTGAATTGGGGTATCATCCAATATCATTATTATAGTCAACTGCAGACAGCTGAGTCTGAATGGACTTGATCTATCCACCATCGCGTTTGCGGTGCTCACATTAGTCTGTGAGAGTTGAACCTCACTTTTCAAAATTTAGGCTGAAATGTTTTCTATGCTTTGGCCATCAGAAATGCTTTTTCTTTTCATAAACTACTTAATATCCATTTTTCGAGTACTTTCCAAAAATACGTCATAATTTCAGAATAATCAACGGCCAGAACATCAGTAACGGTGAAAAAAACACGATTAGACACTCTCGCAAAACTCTTTCAAGCAATGAGAGGTATAATTATAACTTGACGACTATCGGAAAAATTTAAGTTAAAACACCACGCAGGCGTAGCATAAGCGTAGTTTGATTACGCAAATGTGGTCCAACTACAGGCCCGAAGGCTGCATGTGGCCCGCCGTACCGTTTTCAGTGGCTCGCAGAAGCATTCAGGAAAAAACTTTAAATTTGAAATTTGTTGGAAAGCGTGTGAGGTTACATTTGTTTTATTGAATTGCTAGCGCTGAATAAAGTGTATTTGCACCAACACAATGAACAACACCTTTTCTGTGTAACATCATTGGTTTTGTTTTATTTATTTATTTTACGAGTGAATTAGAAGGTACGGCCCTACCCAATCCCTGGTGCACAAAACTGCATAACCTACATGTGTGTTTTTTCGGTGCCCCGGCGTTCGTTGTCTTTTTCGAGCACGTCTGATGCAATGAACTCAGTACCAACAAATAAATCTATCTATCTATCAGCTCAACGCGACCTTCTCAAAGTGGCCCTCGACCCAAATTAAATGCTTGTCCCTACAATAGGTACTTTTAATTACTGCAGAACAAGCATTAATCTTTCAATAGCAATGGAGGCTACAATACTAACTGCATTAGAGACTGTAAAGAACATCTGGAATTAGTCAGCAAAAATATCTGCAATTCTGGAATTAGTCAGCAAAAAATGTCCATACTACATAAAAAGAAAACAAAACCACTCCGAAAAACGCAAAAAAAACAAGAAATTAGGTAATACTAAATGTCAAAATGTCAACTAATGGGGGCCCAATTTTTACATTTAGCTTGCCAGGGGGAGCGGCTCGCCCCCTTGCCCTCCCCCGTCAATTACGCCACATGATGTGTGAGAGTATGTACATTTTCCTCGATGAAGGAAGTCGAATCTACAGTTTAAACAGAAACTGAATAGCAGACGAAACACTGGACGATTGTCTCCGACTTGCTGCCACTAACACTGGTATTGCTAAAGGAACGATAGTGTCATAAAAGCCTCGACTATGCCCATAGGCGGATCCAGGATTATTTGTAGAGGGGGGCTCAAGTACGAGTTTATACGGAACTGTACTGACTGCATAGCAGTGAAGATCCAACTGCTCATGTAATTTTTTTTAACAAACGCGGTCGATAACCATACACATTTTGCATAAACCAATTCTCGCCATTACCCGACGGTTCTGGAGCAGAAGCGGCCTTCAAAATAATTTAGAAATTGTTGTCAAACTTATCTAACCTTAAAAAGGTAAACTTGCTGATGTTGGAAAAGTTTTATTACTTGCAAAACAAGCACAGGTCCACGCCGAAAAAATCTGCACGAAGAAACCTGGAACGCTGCCAGTAACCTTTGCTGGCAGTCTGTGCAATGTCCATGCCGTGTTTTGTTCGAAAATTGCAGATGTTCATGGAATAGAAGTTCATGACCATCGGACTTGAATTTAATTTTTCGGAAGATTTTCCGATTTTTATTGCATAACACCAGAAACGTAACCAGGGGGCAAAGGGGCACAATTTCGCGGGCGCGGAATCACTATGGGGGACCAAAAAGTCACAACAATGTCACAAGCACTTTTCAAAACAGTACATTTGTTTCCGAAAGACCTCAGGTTCCAACATTGGGGCGCCAAACTTGTTTCTTGGCCCAGGCGCCATCTAACCTCGTTACGTCCCTGCACATCACGATTGTCTAGCAAAATGGCGAAATTTGTTTACAAAAATACCTGCCCATCAGTGGCAAACTATTAATCAATCACAAATTATTTAAAAGAAAATGCTGTTGATTATCGAAGTCATTTGACCATAGAAAATAACGTGAAGGTCGAAAAAACGGTATACTATTTCGAAAACAAGTACAACTTTTCCCTCCCACCACAAAAAAACGCTTGGGTACGTGCAGAGACAAACATTCCAAAAAACTCGAAAGCAATAGTTGTGCTGGCACGTCGCCCTGGAAGGTGTTTACTACATTACAAGGGCATTGGAAATGATCAGACATTTTTTCCACATCGCAGCGGGAAACGTGAAGTTTGCAGTGCGTCAATAACCAAATCCTCATCCATTTAATTTTTGGTACGAAACGCGACAATATGGCGGTAACGAAATTTTGGAAATACTGTACAGTAGGTTGAAAAAAATTATTAAAGACAGCAGAATGTTGGTCGACAAAAAATCATCTGGTTTCGTGCTAAGCTGAACTTTTGTCTAAAAATTGCTGCTAGCAGGCAGGGGTGTATTGCAAAAAAGAGGTGTGGGAATGGCGTTCCCACATCAAACACAAAAGAAGACTGATTCGCCGACAAGAATTTCCACACTGGATCTTCCTGTTTCACTTTAGTGCTACGGTGCTATACACGAGATAACTTGTCATTTATTCATTTATGCTTCTCCAGGCGCTACACGTAGAAATTTAAATGAAAAATCTAAATATTCAAGTAACGTTACGAGTGAAAAAGGTGTGGGAACGCCATTCCCACGCGTCCCAGTCCAGTACACCCCTGCTGGCTGGTCTGGTGCTAATCGGTAGTCATTTTAGTATAGCCTACAGCTAATCTAGCGCGCTTTGTTTTAAGCCTACTTGACATGTAGGCTACTGTTTACGGTTAGGTTTGCTGTTTTGGAATTTACGCTGTCACTGAGCGCTCTAACCGAGCCTATAGTTAACTGCGTGTAAGTTCATTGTAGCGTAATTTTAATGCCTTCGCTTAAGATTAGCTGCACTGCACTCATTCGTAAAAGATTGTAGGAAAAAGTGGTATGATCTGCAGCCTATTCAACTTTTGTCCACAGTCTGCTCAGTCCCGTCGCAACGGGGTAGGGCTTTGGTGGGCTTAGCCCACCCAAACAAAGCTCCAAGCCCCCTAAAATTGAAACATAAAACACGATAAACCAGTGGAGTTTTTGTCAATTTTTGGAATGTCAAGCCCCCCTACTGAAAACTTTCTAGCCACGGTTCTGAGTCTGCTGCTTATTCATCTTTTGTCCACAAGAAGCCGAATCTTGCCCAAATGAAACAAGAATTCAAACGCTAAATGCGCAGTGACATGGCCAGCCCAAAATTGTGGATGGGTCAAAATGTTTGATTTTAGGCGAGCAACAGTATTTGTTTGAGATACTTCCTCTTAAAGCACAAAATGACCACATATTCTGAAAATTTGGAGGAGTCATCGCCCCTGCCCCCCGGCTGCACTTATGTACGTGCGGTTTATATAACGTATATGTAATGTAAATACTTTATCTAAACACTTACGTATTTATATAACATTAGGACCATATTTTTATGTAAAAACTTCTTTATTAGAAGTTTCATTTACAGTGAAATTAACACATTCGGACTGTCCAAATTCAGCAAAATAAGCTTTGCATTTAAGTTTCGTCCCTACCCCTGTTCAATAAATGATTTATTTAAAAGCTATACAAAAAATCACCCCGATGGACGCTTCTGTGTCGGGTACCATCGATGAAAAAACGTATCTGAAAAATTTAGGGGGGGGCTTCAGCCCCCTTAGCTCACCCCCCGGATCCGCATATGAATTACCGCTAATAGATATTTGTAACAAATTGCTGTTTGCTATTGCGCAGGCTAATAATTTCAATGACGCACTCACATATCTTCCCATTTTTTAGTTTTAAATTTTGTGAATCTGTTGTTTTATACATAATTTTATTGGAAGGGGTCCGCAAGTTGTCACCTTTTTGTGAAATGACCCTTAGGTAAAAAGTTGTTGGCCCACGCTGCATTGGGCTGAGATATTCACTCAGGTATATTGGTCACACACACTCAGTCTCACACCAGCAATGCGTATCTCTAACTTGTGGCTGCATTGCTATAGATTCACTCTGGCTTCTTTACACACAGTATAAACCTACGTGGCATACCCCTACCAGCAGTCACTGTCTCGCTGCATTAATTATCTGCCAAGATACCTGCATTCAACCTGGTTCAACAGCAAGCAACCACATGCGGCAAAACGCCTACTATCATAACTTGAAGTGAACAATGTCATTGTTACGCAATGAAGACCAAAAGCAAAAGAATCCGCTCCCATGTTCGGTCACCCGTTGGAGCATAAGTGAACTGCAAGCTTACTACGGCATGACACCAGGACCGTGAGTGTCTTACCGGCAAATAAACTGTAATTGCAAGAATTAAATCATTAATCGAAATTGGCAAATGCCTGCTTTGCCCTCCTGCGGACGCCCATGCTTATACGCAACGTTGCTAGTCACAACAGCAACAAACGAACGTTCATTTCCAACGCTTCAATTCAAAGGTTGCTTCAATTCAACGGCTTTAAAGCTATTGGAAACAGGCCCATAACCAGGGGGGAAGGGGTGCGAAGACTCCCCTGCAATATTTTCTGTTGGAAAAATCTGGAAAAAATCTGTTGGGCATAGTTGAAAACTGTTGGACGTAGTTGGAAAATTTTGGGCCCCTTTCAAAAAACTCTTCGCCACCCCTGGTGTCCCAAGCTAGTTACGGGCCTGTTTGGACATACCTTAAAAATTTGGACCCCTCTCAGGAATCTCATTGCCCCACCTGGTGTCCCAAGCCGGTCAGCACGGGCCTGGGAACAACGGCTGATGGATTGGCTTTTTTGACGAATGATCATGTTGTGATATTGATCATGAGATGGTTATCGACGAGTTGTTCAAAAAGAAACGCAGACTGAATTTTATCTTTTAATTTTTCTCGCAGGTATTTTGTAAAGTCAAATTTGGCTATTGGAATCTTCTGATTTGTTCCTATGTATCCACTTACATACTTGTAATTGATTTTGACTTATTCAGTAGGCATAATTAATGATATTCTCAAGGACAACAATACACGGCGCTTCGTTTTCCGCTACTTTTAATGTTCATTGAGAAATGTTTGGTTAATAACTGCTTGGTAATGACCACTGCGAAATCAAACATTTTCTTGTCTTTGTTAAAATTTATCGATACCGACTGGTGTAAGATACTTGACGTCATGTCCTGTTGTAACAGACCAGAAACTGGCCAATGACATCAAAATGATCTTTGTGCAAAATAGCTAAAGTTTGAAATCTGACAACGTCAGTGACTGGCCCCTCACAAACTAAATTCCTGGCTGCGACACTGACAAACACTTTCTTGTCAGAACGTTTTGAAACGGCGTTGGAGGCAGAACCACAAGATTACAGACATACTGTATATTTAACACTATAGAGCGGGAGCCCAAAGGGCCTAAGTTAGTTGGAAAGGTAACCAATTTCTACTGGTATCACATCATCAAGTGTGGCTTCCTGTACAAGGAACTGGTGGACTGGCGTGTCACAGCTGGTGGGTGTGGTCATCGGGGGTGTTTAACGGACCCCCAAATTCGAGCTAGATCAGCTGGAAAGGTAACCACCTATAACCTGTTGCAAGATGTCCAGCATAATCCCACGAATAACAAATGACCAATGCCAGATGTTTTAAGTGGTGTGGCACCCCCGCCAGTCCCCAAAACGTCACCCCCAAAATTGAGCTAGATCAGCTGGTATGGTAACCACTTGAAACCTGTTGCAAAATTTCCAGCATAATCCCAGGAACACTACATGGATTGCACCTATATAGTATGCGTGGCGTCATTAAGACTTTCAAGCACAATGTGAGGACCACGTTGTAACTCGCTTACCACGGCTGGAAAAATCTCACACACACGAGCAAAACACGTCACGAAAAACGCACCCAAGTGGTTGTGACTGCTAGGTTCACGATTCGCGTTTTTCTTACTTTTTCAGACGGGGTTAAAATCGAAAGAAACTAAACTGTCGCGTGAAAAGATGTGAAGTTTAAAAACCAGAAGCGTCGCCAGAAAGTATTGACTAAAGGGGTTTAAATTTGCGCAAAGGGAGTTGACATTCAGAAAATTTGATAAATTTTACTGATTTATAGTGTTTCATATTTAAATTTGGAAGGTCTGAGCTCACCAGTGCCCACCGTGGCGACTGGACTGGTATAAATTTCGCTTATGCTGTCATTATTGGAATACGTACAAAGAAAAAAATAGTTACAATCATCGAATCAAGTAAGGCTGAACACGGCACAGTGGATAGTTAAAAAGGATCTCCTGCCCTCTTCATAACAAAATTATCTAAGAATTCATTACAATTTGTTTGCCTGAGTTGGTCACTTCTAGTCACCGAATGCTTAGTGTGGACAACCTCTTGGGAACATTACGATCTTTTAATTCATTTTTAATTCTTTTGAATCGTGAAAAGGACCTTTAGCCAGAGCAGTTAGTGACCATCAAGCTTATAAATAAGGCTTTGCGTGGTTGCATCAACTAAGAACCACTACTCACAGGCATCAGACCTAAAGGCGCTTTTGTCATTTTTTTGCTGTTTCCCTGTCTCGTTGGGGAAGAATTCTGCGGTTGCCAGTTGGAAAAGTGGCTTTTGCTTGCTATTCAAGCTCATCAAGATCTTCTCTGATTTGCTTAACATGGGAGCAGTACAAACTTGCGCAAGTACTCAATAGCAATCTGATTTCTGAATGATTTTATTAGAGAAAATTCAAATGGAAAAAATCACATCCAAAAACACTAATCGAGCTTTACGCGATACAAACGCTGACAAAACTACTGTATTGCTCAGTCCCCTAAGAAACAACTATGCTTTGTTGTAAGATAATGTTGCTAACATTACACATGGCTCTTATCTGCACTACAACCTTGCTTTGATCAGGTGCAGTAACGTAACTAGAGCTTTGAGCCAGGGGGAAACTTAGCTGAAAGGAGCTCACTGGCTAACACTCAGAAAATAGTTGAGAAACAATAGCAAATCCGGTATTGAACGGCTATACAAAAACCCGAAATCACCGGAAAACACCCCGAAAAACGCAAAAAACAACAATCTACTCAAATCAAAAGAATAGTAGATACCAAAAAACAAGCTAGGTAGTGGCCTGGTTTTTACATTTAGCTTGGAGGGGGGGGCGGGGGGCGGGGCGGTTCCCACCCTGCCATCCGTCAGTTACGCCATTGATCAGGTGCATTTCAAACATGAACAGCCAAAATTTGTTTTGATAGAGTCACACGTAACAATCGGTACGATTTAGCAAACGCAGGACGCAGCCAGTGTGCATTGAGTATGTCGACAAAATAGTTGGCATGCGGCTTGACCAACCGTCATATTGAGATTCATGGAAACTCGTTGGAAGACTCTGGCGTTATCACCACGAAAGTTGAATAAAACTGAATTTCGTGAATAATAGTTAAGACATAAATTTTTGACGAAGTTTAATCTAAACGATCATATACAGGCAATTGACTCCATGCGTACCACAGATTGTTGGAAGCCCCTTGGATCTTGAGGCCCTAGGCGTAAACCTATATAGCCTGTAGGTAAATCCGGCCCTGGCCCCCAGTAGCTGCCCGTGGCGACATGATCGGTTCTATAAACCGTCTCAAGCACCTGGCGCCCCTGGTTCCTTCGGTTTTGCTGGAAATTTTGCAACAGGTTTCAAGTGGTTATCTTACAAGTTTATCTAGCTCAGTTTTGAGGTGGCCATTTTGGGGCATCTGGCGGGGGTATCCCACCACTTGAAACGTCTGGCATTGGCCATTAAGTGTTCCTGGGATTTTGCTGGTTTCAAGTGGTTATCTTTCAAGTTTATCTAGCTCAGTTTTGAGGTGGCCATTTTGGGGCGTCTGGCAGGGTTATCCCACCACTTCAAACGTCTGTCATTGGCCATTTGGTGTTCCTGGGATTATGCTGGAAATTTTGCAACAGGTTTCAAGTGGTTACTATTCCAGCTGATCTAGCTCAATTTTGGGGGTGACATTTTGGGGTCTGGCGGGGGTGTCACACCACTTAAAACATCTGGCATTGGTCATTTGTTATTCGTGGTATTGTGCTGGACATCTTGCAACAGGTTATAAGTGCAACAAAAACCGCCTTGAGCTTTTCAGCCGGCTGTTTGAGGAATCTCCTGCCTAGTTTTGCTCCCATCTCCTTGCAATGATTCAGCTTGTACGTATCATTCAGCAATATTTTTAAAGCCACAACAGTGACCCACACCAAGCGAATCTATCGCAATTTATTGCGTAAGGAAACTAGTTTCGTGTATTACACATCTTCAGTCCTGCGCAAAAGTCGACATATGAAACAAAAAGAAAAAATTACGCACTGTTGCTAAGATCAAACCTCAAGGTTACAAAAATTG
>Ga0210059_1012623_pt1 | contig 12732 bp, 8 predicted proteins | sample Ectturendosymbi2_FD_188042 | JGI IMG/M metagenome (GOLD analysis project Ga0210059, IMG submission 188042) | Ecteinascidia turbinata endosymbiont from Florida, USA - Sample 2 (SPAdes) (version 2) | ecosystem: Host-associated > Tunicates > Ascidians > Unclassified | place: Key West, Florida...
TACTACAGCGAAAATCTTATTCTGTAGAATTCGAGACAGAAACAAGTATGAGCCAGTTCACACAATTTAATTTGTTTTTGAACGACATTATTGTGTCTGGGTCGCGATCACCCCAAATCGGCCCTAACTATGGAGGCCATGCGCAACGTTGATTGTATTTTTTGTCTATTTCCGCGTTTTTGCACTGCAACAAAATCAATTGAAAACAGAATGTAATCCGCAGAAATCAGAATGTTTGCGAATGACCCCAAACGGTCTGCTTTGAGTGAGTAACTTTCCATTGTTCGCAATGTTATGTCAATGCCCGGTTCTGATGACGATTTGAAATAACAATGAACGAAATAAAGCTAGTTTTTCTGTCTTTGTGATAAACAGCAAAAGACTATTTGCAGAAAAGTGTGTACAAACTGTAATTGTACGGTTATCCTGTAAATTGACTTCCACGCCCAACAACAGTGCAATGAGACTGCGTTTTGGCTGAAGCAGCTTGTAAAACGATCAGATTTTTTGCTATCCTCACAAAGCCAATTGGGGTCTAAGATTAACCGGGTTGGGTTAATGTAAATACACGCTCCGTTACAATCTATGAGGACACACGAGAAAAACAAAGGGTTTTAGTAACACAAGAGATATCATCTTTCGCAATGGGCTATAAATAAAATTAAAAAATAATGCGAAGACAAACTGCAAGAATGAGTGCAACAGCAGTGCAGAACCGTCGTTTGGTCTTCTTGGTGAGAGAACAGGATGATAAAAGCAGACGTCTGTCAAGTTGAGGACAAGGAGCTTTGTCGCTGTTTTTGCGCAGCTATCTAGCGACCTGCTTATTAAAAGCTCACAGTCAGTTTGTGCGTTCGTTGGCATCTACCCACGCAACGCCGTACCATGCACGCGCAGTCACGTGACCACGCTCGTAGTGGCCTGATTAACAGGTTGCAATTGATTAGTCAACGCCAGCTTCCGCCAAGTATTTTTAGACTGCGTCGCCACCCAAAACAGATGGCGTTCTAAGAAACATTACCGGGAAACAAGAATTGGTGCTACGTATGCAACTCGTCTTACGCATGATCACGTTATCTTTAAAGGTTTGTTGTTAATCTGGATTCACATGTTTTCGAATCTGCCAAGATTTGACGAAAAACCACAAAACTGAAGCTTTACATCGGAATGGAAAGTGCAAGCTGATCATCGACCGTGAAATGCTTTGCTTTATTACCACAGCTTCAGTGACTTGCCCAAAATTAACTTTCCTGCAAAACTCGTCCCTTTCCTCATCATGTTGTGGCTGCGACAGAACAGCAATCCTTGTCGGCACCCACAACACAACAGAAGCCAAATTCCTGATAAGTTTTGAGAAAAAGTAGGCTGAAAAATATTGTCATAAGAGCAATGTACGTACGGAGTCTCCTACGATCCGACCAAAAACACAAAACCAAGCCGTTCTAGCGTCTCGAACATTAACGCATTTTGAGTCTCGATGAGGATTTTGAGACATTTGAATAACATATAGGTTTTATTTCAATGTTAGAAATTAATACGGTACCAGTGCAATGATTCACTTTTTCTCCGGTAGGCCAGGATGTTTCTGAACACGGAGGCAAATTTGATCAAACTGCTGCTTGAAAGTAGTCTGTGCTCCGTTAAAACAAGTTTTTACACGCTGTTATTGACCATCACGATAACTCTACGTCCTGTATCCCAATGCATCAATAAGTTTATTTTACTTCCATCACGTATTTTACAAACAGACCATCATCTATCATCAATTTTTGCAGCATGTTTTGTTTTTAGCTTGCATGCAGTAGTCGTATGCAGTGCATGGACATGGTCCGTTTTTTCTCAATAAATTTTTTCCTTACTTTTACGAGATATACTCGGACGGGCAGGTTGCAGTCACAACCAGCTGATATTTTCGGGGGTGGGGGGCAGAATGATTGTAACTTGTTGTTGTACTTAACAGCTCAACATGTTTTTGAAATTTCGAGTGGAGGGGAAATTGCCCGCCCACCGATGGGTTAACTATCAATTGCGGCCTATCAAAGGGAAGTGTGACTTTTGTTGTAACTGCGTATATTATTATAGTAACATCTTGAACTTACATGAAAGAGCTGCGAGGTTGTAGAGCTGCATGCTCACAAGGAGAATTCGCAAGTTTGAACCAAGTAACCTTTTTTCTATTTAACTTTTAAGAGCTTACAAACGTGTAACTGGTGCAGATGCTTTTGCTCTAAAACTCTGTTACTTTCACTTGCCGAGGAATGGATGTTATAATACTGAAAAACCAACAAATTTCTTTAAAATTTTATCTTGCAAAAATCTTCAGGTTTCTCATTGGTAGTGGTATATTCACATAAAACCAGTAAAGTTAAATAATAAGGAAAGAGCAAAAATCAAAAGAAAAGAAGTTGTTTATTTGAAATCTCTGCATTATTTTATCGTCTGTTAAATATCCTGCGAAAGAAAATCCCTCACCCTGATTTATCCCTCACCCTGATTTATCGTACTGCTACGAGATAAATACTTTTTTAGTGTCCTAAATCACACACATGTTGCATTCTACAGCAGTTCTTTTACGTATGTTAACCTTGGGAAAACAAGATTATGAGAGTTTGAATGGGTTAATAAAGCAATGTCATATGCTTGTTACAAAACTTTGTCGCGCAGTTCTTGGCGCCCTGGCTGTCATTTGTTTTCAAAGCCTTTTTGCGTAAAGCTAATTTCAAACTGTTCGTCACTCACAGCTCCCTACAAATGATCACGTGATGTGTTTCCGGCCTTCATCAAACGGAAAGATTGGTCATTGTTACAGATGCTAAATTAATGCCGGAAAACACGTTTGAGGTTAGACTAAGATGAAATTTCAGTATGAAACTGAAACTACACAAGCGTTAGACAAACTACATATGATGTGCATGCTTTCTGTGAAAAGACAACTCAACACAAGTATATTGGAAAGAATCGGAGTCTTCATCGGCTGGAGTGGATCTTCAACCAGTTACCATCATGATGACTGCAAATGTAAAATGTTTCCTGCCGTTTTTATCATTCCGTTTTTGGGCAGAAGAAAATCACTTCGTCTGCTTATTCATAACGAAACGATAACTTAGTTCATTTTGATTTAGAAATTTCTACAAATTGCTCAGACCTGCTGGAAAGTTAATTGTGTCACTAATCAAAATACTAGAGACGAATAAAATTTACAAAAGGGCAGCGCCTGCCCAATGCCACCTTTTTCTGCGGCACCATGTTATTGACCATGCTATCAAAAAAGCACTTTTAGCTACGTCAAGCTTTGTGTGCGTCAAGCCGACCAACTGCCTATACTTCTTGATCAGAATCTTGCAAACTGCTGTTATCAGCTGAACCGAGCTGACCGGAAACAGTTTGCAAAGTTGTGGTTTTTGCCATGTTTAACGTCGATTGCCAACTTTATCAGCACAACCTTCAAACCAGAAATGAAACCAAGCTTAAAGGTTTGTTCTTGTTCTCAGCGTAAAGGTCATGTCAAAGTTAACAATCAAACCAGTTGCGCTCCCACCGCCAAGGTCAACACTTAATTCTCCGTACGTCGTCGAAGCGGGGCGAGGTAATCGGATGAAAAAGAATATTGCGATGGGGGCGTGACTGCGCAATGCGTTGAGGCGTGAACAAAACACTCGACTGGTGCCAGGCGCAGAGTTTCACCAGGCACTGATGTTCACTTAGGATTACATACCGACAAATGGCAATTTTGCGTACACCTGTCTCTCACGCAGCTAATTGGCGTTACCGGTTGAAGCGGTTATGAGAACGCAAACTATGTCAGATTAGGTAATACGTCCACGACGACGCTGATATGCGAACGAAGTGCCTTCTTCCAAGCTGCGTAAAAAGAATTCGTACCAAGTGAAAATTTGCAAATTGATGCCACGTCTGTCTACAAGAACCTGGGAGTAATCTGATTGGGTTTAAATCAATTTAAAACGTCTAGTGATCCACTATTATTCAGGAAGAGGTTATATATAAGGGTGTCTCGTTGTTGCCGAGGCATTGGGCGGAATCCGTGAACCTTGCCAAGGCCAAAGCGCTTTTGCGATGGTCTATAGAACTGTAAACATTACCGAGAACGCTGCTATGATTTCGTGACGTCCCTACCTCGTCGTTGTGCTGTCGTGTTTGCCACCGGTGCTGGTCTCACATGAAAGCGAAGATCGTTTTGACAAATGTATTCGCCCTGACGTTCGTGACTGCGTTTCTGCCTTCGGGTTGAGATCGGTGGGCTGGTGATCGCGACGTCTGCAGCCCGTTGGCTTGTTCATCTCGACCGCAACCATAAACAGAGCAGTGTTCGGCGATGTAATCTCTGTCTCGTGTTTAAAGCCACACCCGATCCTGCGGGGCTGAGACCACGAACTTGCCAGAGCCACACAGCCGTGACTTACGTCACCATATGGCGGGATTTCGGTCTTGTCACCTGCATTCCGTTCAGCTCTTCCAGACTGAAACAAGGAAAACTAATTAGTTATCGTTTTCGTTAACATATTACAGCTTTAGTACTTTTGTATATATGCGATTTTCTGTGTATCAACATTAGACAATCTAATGGCAAACATATTGCAACCTTCGAAAATTTCCGCAACTTTGTTTGCATCAAAGTTTTTTTTGCTGAGAAAGGATTCTTTTTGACAGATACTGTTTCCGCTTTTTTGTGTCAGAAACAATTGTGTTCGTCGAAACGCCAAGCTCTTAGCTCTTAGGAGAGCTCCAACCGGAATAAGAACGACATTAACAGAGGAATCGACTAATCGCACAGCTGGTTTCATAACTGTGTTAATAGCAAGCGACTGACCCAAGCTGAAGCAAATAACTTTTATTTGGGGTCAAAATAATTTACTTTGCATTTGCGCACAGGCGCTTTGAGATGTGATTCAACGACCCAAGGAAGTTATTGTAAGTTATTTTCATGTCCTGGCACAGAGCAATGATTCGGTGATCCCATCAAATGGGATTGCATTTGTGGAAGTTGGTTGATCGAGATACCTGTAACTATTCACGGTAATTGTTTGTCAGCAATTCTCGACATGATCAATCTTTATGTCACACTTATCGCTGCTTTTTTGACATATTCGTAGACAGCTATCTGTGCCAATCGGAAAGGAAAATCAAAGACTTTCATCTTATACCAGGCAAATTCTTAGCAACTGGCGCTTTCATCACATCAGCAGAAAAAAAACAATCCGTAACGCGATGCTCAGAAAGATATTGCTCGCGACAATCCCTCCCGTGGTGAGGTGCAATTGATGGCCGCATGCCAAACAAGAAGGGCTTTCTGCTTCCCAGAACTAACACAATAGTCGCACCGTAAACAGATGTAGGAATTCCCCGCGCTTCGCTATAACGGGATTGAGCCCTGTTTTTGAGACGGTTGTTTTACTTTCAGGGCCACTTGCTGCAAACGCACTGTTGGCAGCTTTAAGGATAAACTTTATTGGTCAGACTTGCTATAAACTGACTGTTTTTCGGGAGAGCACAAGTTGTCTTTCCACATACCATGGAAGAAAACACACAATTCTTCTACTGTGATTCACTGCAAGGTGCATTCCTGTGCTTCTTCCGATTAGCGTGTGGGCAAGAAGTGGATTAATTGATTTCGGGCATCTTCTCGTTACTCAGTGTCAAAGTATAGCAACCAATTCAGGCGGATCAAAGGCTGATAAGGCACAAGTTCGTAGAACCGCTGAAACCGGAATTGCTTAGATCAGCTAAAGCAAGAAACCTATAGCTGCAGTTCGTACCGCCTGTGCAAGAATAAATGTCCGGGGAGTTTTGAGAACGGCACGTTTTCAAGCGTTTTGCGATGGTGTCTTCACAGTTTTGGCGCTTGTGGCATGTATGAGGCAGGTTTGAGGAAGAGGCGACCTATAAGATCATTTACATGTTCTGCAAACGCTCTGTGCAATAGCGCCGCGGGCTCGACAATATTTTGGACTACACACATTACTCGCCAAGCTTTGGAATTGTTTTTCTCACGTGTTGTCAAATGGATCTATTTTTGGTCCACGCATGTATTTCATTTTGCTCTTATCACCACCGCACGCATGAAAGGTAAAATCCATCTTGGCCCATAAGCAAACTTTGCGGCAGTGACGGGATAAATGGCATTATAAACTGTTGTGCTGCTTTTACTGTTGACCACAGCTCATCCTCACATGTTAACTGTTAATGTGGTAGGCAGATAAAAGGAACTGCGACTTGAGAGAGTGCAAAATTATTTTAATCCTGTACGAAACAGTGTTTGTTAGTCACCCTTCCAAAGAGACTCGGAGCAAAAAAAATTGTAGGTTACTGCGTCTTCCTTTTCCCACTCCTTAGTTTAGTTAGACACTAAAATTTGTTAACTACAGCGACGACTGCAGAAGCTATTTCACTTACTTTTCTTGTTCAGAAAACCACAATCGCATCTAGATTGAATTAGAACAGACAAAAAGCGACTTGGAATGTGATCAATATATGATGAACCAAGTGTTAAAGCTGTGCAGATTGCATAGTTTTGCAGTAAAAATGATTTTTATTATTTGATTACGTCGTTCGCTTACTTAAATTGTAAGCATGCTACCAAGACGTTGCGCGGCACACACCAGAAATGTTACGCATTTGTCCTGAATTATATTATGCTCGGCCGCAAATGGTTAAAGATTTAGAATTTTCTGTGTGTCTTAAATGCCACATAAAATATTGGACGATTTCGAACAATATATTTTTGTTGCAATCTCGGTGTAACGCTTCGTTAACTTTTTCTCACCGTCGGTAACATATTTCATGGTTCATGCTTCAGCAACGCTTGGTACACATAACATATGCAATGGCAACAAGTTTGTAGAAGGGTTTGCTTACAGATAAAGCTGCCGTCGAACACTCAGTTCCATTATAATTTACACCTTAGAATTTAGTTTTAATTTTTTTGTTGAAATCAGGTTTGAATGCTTTGTGTGCAGATATGGGCCTCACAAACAAGATTATCAAGCACTTGAAGTCTGAAAGGTTTGGCAAACAGTTTTCGCAGTTACTGCGGATTTTTATGGTGAAACATAGAGTTTTCACAAGAGAATGCATGTTTTTATGAAGGTTAGGCTTATCTATACGTCATCTTTAGCAATGCATAACGTCAGAGTAAAATCAGTCCACAAAAATCTTAAAGTATGCATTGATGCGCGTTACTGGTGTGTTTTGTGAAAAAGGTTATTATGTATTATTGCACAACATATAACAGTAAAGTAGTTGGAGACCCACGAACATTGAAGACTGTTTCATTTTCATGCAGCAATGTCAAACCGTGTCAAACAAGTTTCCTTTGCCCCACCACATTTCCCTATGTTTTAATTCCTCAAAACAAAATTGGTATACGGATGTACTTCAAATAGTTGACCTGCCTGATGCATGTTTGTTTATTCGAACCGCCAAATTTCCTTCACGCATTACATCAGTTTCTTTATTTCGACCTGTTTCCGCATAAAAAAAAACAATGGGTATTATACGAGTACATGTTTCATTCAAACATTTTTGTGGTTTATACAATTAAAAAGACTGAGAGTTACATGTAATTCATTTCATTATTTTGACAAATACAATTGTCTAGATATGATTTCATGTCACTTTTTCATCATTAGCTATTCTTTAGAGATCGCATTAAATGCATCTCGGCAGTTTCGTAAGATTGGTTAAGCGGCTATACGGCAAGGAATAAGAATACCCTGAATAAACTGGTCGTGTTATCGTTCTTATATTCCAGTTTGACTTTTTTGAATGAGGGCATTCACCATAAGGAGAGTATGGCAAAAGCTCAAGTTTGTGGAGACGTTGATGTGTTCATAAAAATAAATGTTATGATCACTGAAGAGCAGGTTCAGCCCATTGATGCAGTCAAACGTTACAAACATATCGTCCAAATAACGCAGCACGTTTGGCGTGTCCGGAATCATAGTTCTGTCAGAGACTGTTGATATAACAGGATAAACGAATTCACTATCACGTAGGAAAGCAGAGGAGCAATAATTCACTTCATAGAAACAGTATCAATTTCTCTGAACTCAGCATTGAACTGAAACACGGTGGTTCTTTAAACCCATTTCAAAAATATTTTCATCCGTCTTTGCTTAATACTTTGAAGACGTGCGCAAGAACCATGAAATAGCAATGTATTTCAAAGTCGACTGTAAGCTATAAAAAGATTGCAGTGAAAAACGTCTTGACATAAAATTCCATAACATTATACACAGGGACGTAGATCAGTCCTCTTTCTTTATCAACAAATTTGGCGCATCTCTCAGATGTAAACGATTTGGAGCCAAGCAGCTGAGAACAGTTAGGTAGTTTTTGTTTGAAGTTACTCACAACTTAAATCATAAGTCTCATGGAATTGTCAGTTTTAATTCTTTTGCACAAAGCAAAAGAGTGGGATTTGAAGTTGTTTGCTTGTAACATTTTTTTAAATTTAATTTTACATTAACCGCTGATATTTTGGTTAGATTCCGCAGATTGTCGCCATTATTGCTTGGATAAATGTATGTGCTGTTGCCGCAGACGTCTTTCATTCTTTTGCACATTGCTACCTCCACTTGCTGTAGCCGCGTTGTTGCCTTTATCTGACTTGTACGAACTGCAGCTGTGACTAGGTATGGATTCCAGCACTTGTATGAACTCTTCTATAAGCACATTTTAGCGTGATACTCCTTTTTTTTATTAGAAGAAGGCGGATATACAACTATTTTGAAAGTTTAGCAATAAAAGCTGCACAAAATAACTTCAAGTAACATAAATCTCTTTAATTCGCTGAAGTCTTTTTCCAACTCAAACTTGATCGTTGTTGCAAGGTTGAGGTAATGTGAATGAAAACGAAATTTTCACTGGGTTGGCATGGCGAACTTAACAGGATAACGTAGCCTTTACCAAAGGCTTGCAATTGAGATCTTCATGCAATTTGAACAAGAATTTTAACGAACAAATCGTCTGTTTTTTGACGTGAAATAGCATGACTTTCATGTTTTATTGGTCAGTTTTAGTATCTTTGGCCGCATATTCACCAATTTAGCAACAGCCGCATATAGGCTCAGACAAAAAATAACTGTAATGGGTTGCAAACGTAACGCACGTATTACTGTAGAAAATAGCAAATTTACACTTCGTGTTGTGAGTCAGTGAATGATGTGTGTACATACATACACATCCGGAAGGTAGCACTTCACGCTTAGAATAAGCTATGTTATCCTGTTTGGTTGCCACTTTGCCAACTTCCTGCACTTATAAAAGAAGATAAATTAGATTTTAAGGTACTATCTCAACGATCATTCAAAGACTACAAAAACACTATCTTAACAATGCGTTGAAAAAGAGGCTTTTTCAAAAATTCTAAAACGTTTTGGGAAAAAACAACGCAGAGACGTTAACACAGCTTAGCAACAACGCCATTTGTGCTGCTGGTGCCTGTTTAGTAATTTCATTGGCGCTCATGGCATACATGGAGAAAATGTTAAAAAAACATGAGAAAGGGCAGAAAACAATTTATTTAAAATGCATACAGCACGTCTAGGTGTCGACACAACCTTCACCATGGAAACATCAATCTCACGTAATTTATGGGGCACCTGACTAGATAACCTCTGTGTTTTTTCGGTGCCCCGGCGTTTTTTTCAAATAAATCTATCTATCTATCTATACACAATATACATCAACGTAACACAGATGATGGTGGGCAAGCAATGGGTGAAGAGTTGAGACATGTACAGATGGGCGGTTGAAGCAAGCACATAGGTGAAGGAAGCGAATAGCAATAAGGGTCGTGCGGCAGAGAGCAATGCAATTAGAAACGTATCATTTCAATACAACAACAAGTATCAAGGGCAAAAAACAGTGTTTGTACATATAAATCGTGAAGAAATAGAAAATTACCACGGACCTCAATAGGGTGAGTTCCATGGATGGGTTATTTCCAACCAGATGCATGGTGTCACCAAATGATGTTAAAGAGACAAGGGTATGGGCAGATTACAGTAATATTAGCAGCAAACATTAGTCCATTAAGTACGAGGTACATGAAAAACAAAATATTTTTGGTAAGTGAAAGAAGTATTTAGTTCTAGGGTAGAGTTTCACAAAAACTCACGACTTATGTGAACTAGCCACTTATTTCAGAGATGTAATTGGTGTCATGTGTTTGACACCATCGTTCAGCTTTATATGATTATGGGCCTAGGAATTAAACTGAAGTCAATGTCTGTGAGATCCTGGAGGTGGACACCACTTCGCTTGCCTCGAAATCCTCGTATTGCAGCGAGGGTGCTCCTCAAAAGGGAAAATCTGAGCTTTGTCCTTATGTATGTCATGACAGATGCATATGGTTCCCTGCGTTTTTCAGCTTTTTTTCTGCCAGTTTTTTGTTGACTCTGTTGCATTCTGGTGCCATCCCTTCACTTGTTGTAAAGCAAGGGGCTGAACGAAGACTTCTCAATGCCAATCACTCTTTGGATGTACTTATCCTTCTCCATTTCATGTTGTTGGTAGATCTCTGCTAGGGACTTCCCAGAATAAGACTGTGAGGTAGGATGCGTGACCCTTATGTCAAAGAAAGTTTTCTCACAGCTATTCCACAATCCACAGACCCTTCGCAGAGATATCCAACATATCTCTACAGACCTCTCTCACTATCTGTGCTTCAGAGTCTCTCACTGAGTTGTGCCTCATTGAAGTGCAGTGGACGGATCATCAATGGACTGCGGAGTGGGCGGACAACCCCACAAAACTCCGCATTTTCATTCCAGACACCGGTACCCACCCTTCCGGAATGACCCTCCCAAGAAGAGCCCGGGTCAGGCTTAACCGTCTCCGCACCGGTGTCGGACGTTTCCGCTCCTGCTTGTACAAATGGGGTATGGCGTCTTCTGCGGCCTGTTAGTGTGGCACATAATAACAAACCGTCCACCATGTTGTCCTCCAATGTCCAATCCATCGACCTCCCCATGGACTGCACGGCCTGACGGTTCTGGACGATGAGACAACCGAATAACTGCTCAACACCTGCCCCGAATCTAGTGCGGCCAAGCAGTGGATAAAAGAACTCGCTCAAAAAGAAGTGATCTGAGTGGAGTGTTCGTATTCTTCCTTGGCGGTTTCCCGAGGATGCTGCTTGAGGATCATCGTGTGCATAATTTGAAAGCATCTGAAGGTCTTTAACCCAATCCTCAACCTTGTTTTTATTTTAATGTATTGTTCCCTGAATGATTCTGACCCAATTACCGATCCATGTGTTGTATGTTTATGGTTGAAGAAAGTAGAATCACTGCCAAAACAATTCATATTCGTTTGAAGTTTCTTGTAAATACTTAATTAAAACATTTCACAAAATAAATAATTAACTGTTTTCCTAAAGTCGCAGGTTGGAGATAAGAATAAGCTTCTGTTATTTTCATATGCACCAGTAGTAGTAGCATCGTATGACACCCTTAGACATTGACGTTGTTATCTGTCAACCATTTTTAAAAATCTTCGCCATTTCCTAGATAGTGTGATAGCAAATTAACCCGTACGTGAGTGAAGGGGCAGGTCATAACAAGGTGGTCAACTGTTTGCTTCGGTGCATTGCAGTGTGGGCATCTTTGGTCCAGTTTACTCCACATCAATGGTGTGTTTGGGAAACGTCTTGGTCGTGGCCTGTTTCGCTCTCAGGCTGTTACCCATTGGCGCCTAGTATTAGTGTGGAATCCCTGGAAGAGATACAGTAGGATCTTCAATGATGTCTCCTGTTGATGTTTTGTTCTTCCAGTATTCCAGTCATGCGGAGTTGATGTCGAAATGTATTTCAGAGTTGCAGAAAGGTCGCCGTGACTTCAGCCTTGCTGCGGTGGGTGTGCGAGTCATTGTCTTTTTGAGGGGAGAATCCTCGTCCATGCTTTCAACGCGTAGGTGCATGATGTATGTTACTGCTTTTCGTCTCGGGTGTGGTAGAGCAATAGCGCTCATTGTTGGAAACCACTTAGTTTGGGGCCGTTTTTAGTGCTGCTGCATGATGTGCATAGTGGTTCGAATATTCTTAGTGTGGGCACTGCTTTCCCAAACAGCAGCGCAGTACTCGCCCACAGAGTAGCACTGCAGGACAGACACTCTCAGGACTGTTTGGTTTGCGCCCCAATTGTGTAGCTGCAAGCTTGCGGATAAGAGCGGTTCGTGAGTTTGATTTCTTGGATACGTTGCTGAGGTGTGTTCTGTAGGCTAAGATACGATCCAGTGCGACACCTAGGTACTTGGGATAAGGTTCAGGTGGGAGAGTTTTGTTGTCAATGTTAAGCTTCAAGACCTGTTGGGCTTGTTGTTTGTCAAGATGGAAGAGTGATGTGGTAGTCATGGTGTTTTCATCTTAGGTACCAATGCTTGAAGTAGCTGTTGAGTGTTGATAGATCGTCAAATAGGACGGCTTCTATTTTTTGTAAGTCCTTCGATTGACAGAGCAGAATCCAGTCAACAGCATATCGGAATTTCAAAGATTTTGTTCCAAGCATGTCACGTACGACTAATGAGTTGACTCAAGTCATGGAGAAATATGCATTCAAAACATTACCTCAATTTTCTTGTACAGTATACAGGGTGTTTCACAATTGTTGAAACAAAGCGATTGGGCACAAATCCAGGATTTTAAATGATACCACAATGATGATTACATTTATTGAAAGGTGAAAAGATAACATTTTATAATCTGCAACTGTT
>Ga0210059_1012624_pt1 | contig 12731 bp, 7 predicted proteins | sample Ectturendosymbi2_FD_188042 | JGI IMG/M metagenome (GOLD analysis project Ga0210059, IMG submission 188042) | Ecteinascidia turbinata endosymbiont from Florida, USA - Sample 2 (SPAdes) (version 2) | ecosystem: Host-associated > Tunicates > Ascidians > Unclassified | place: Key West, Florida...
ACGGTCTTTCGCCAATCCTATGTGACACAGCGCCCCTCTTTGTTTACACTGATCAGCTATTGTGCCATTGTATTCTCATTTGCTCTAATGTTCACTAATGGTTGGTGGTTTACTGCATGCGATGGCTTTTATGGTGCTTCTGCTTATTGGCTGAGTCATATGAAACAATAAACCATTACCATTACCATTGCACCCCAGAAAAATATTTTTCATTTGGGATTTCTAAGAATAACAATGTTTTGATTCACTTTTTCATTATGACCGCAAAGCAGACATGTTTCCATACGTAACTAACTGCAGAATACGGCATATATGCGGTCACATCTTAGGGTAAATTAATTTGCTTACCTTCATTAAAAAAGCTAGTATATGAATGATGTATGAGCACTAGTTCAACATCAACACGCATTCACATGAAATGTACTCATCTACCTAATCAAGGAAATTTAGTTTTCCTGCATTATCTCTTCAAGTACAACAAAAAAATCTTCAATTGCAATGATCTACATAATATCTTCTAGGCCCTGCGATCCATTAGTTGGTGAACCAGGAAAACATACCCACTTTTGTTTGGAAGAGTAACAAGCAATGGTGTTAAAAACATTTTTCACTAACTACAAAGAAACCGAAAAAGCAGATACGATTTGCAGTAAGTACACCTTCAAATGGAAACACAATACGAATTGTTACCAACTGCATGTCACCCACTGTTTTTGCTGTTTGCAGTTCGCCTGAACTGAGTCTCATGAATAATTACAGACAGCTTGTACTCAACAACCAAGGAGTCCACATGAAATAGTTTGTCGGTAAACACAAGCAACATGCTTGCAATGAATATCAGCAAATGTTAATAACACCTCCGCTATTGACAGAACCTGACTTGTAACAACGTGAATATTTTAGCTTTCTGCTTGTTTATTTGTTTAACACCCATTTGGTTGACTAAATTAGACTATTTCTCCTAGAAATGCTCAGCAGCATCCTGACGCGCTGCCTTTTAGATAACAATCCTACCAAAATTATACTGACCACACTGCAACTAACTGTTACTTGTACCTTCAGGACTATGCTGTTAGCAGACATAACTAAAACTTTTTAAAACCACACACACAAGTTCTTATTAACGTTCTTTTTCTCATCACGCCAGTCATTTCTCAGAACGACGCACAGCCGTCAGCAAAACAAAAAATAGTAAACACCAATCTGTAGAATGAACAGAATGATGAGAAATGCTATAAAATTTGACGCGAGGATGAACACAGTGGCTTGTCCAACTCTAAATTGCACATAATTTGCATATACTTGGCATTTAAATTGGTTAGAAGTCTTCATCTGGTTGTTTATAAAGTATGGATTGAAAAAAATTGTCTGTCTGTTATGATGACGATGTAAGTGCAAGTCACAAAAGACTAGATTAGACAAACTGATATTTCATTCGCCCATGTCTTCGCATTTGTCAGCAACCAAACTAAACCTTTGGTAGAACAGTTATTCTAATCAATTAACTTTCAGAATCCAACAGCATAAGGTCTAGTAATGCCCATAACGGCTAGTCAGTAGTCAAAACGTATTCCACCTAAAGGCTGAACTACTAAACGACGGGTGTGTTGTTTTCCTTATCAAGGAAGAACAAACCTCACCTTGGTGAGATAGAAAAATACGAGGCTCATTGAATGGACCTCTCCACAGAAATCTTTAGGAAAAGGCGATTTTGGTTTGTTCGAAATTACGAATAAGCTAGAACAACGCGTAACAACAACATTAAAAACAGAAAATATTATAATATTAGAACGCCGTGACAGAGACCTATAAGAAAACATGTTGGCGTCACGTAAAGGCGTCTACGCGAAGTTTCGTATTTCTACTTACATTATCATGCCTTGACTAAAGATGTTACTCAAATGTTGATTACATGTGCTCATTGTGACACGTTGGCATATCATATAACATCACAAATAAAACGTTAAGTAATACGATTTTGAAGCAAAGTACTACGAAATTCTCGTACATGGTACGTTAGCGAAACATTTGCTCTCCATACTGCCTCTCGTGTCGACATATATTACTGTGAACGTTACAGACAAGTCTTTGTTTTGTCTCAACTGGGAGAAACGATCCAAGCGATCGCGTACCTTCTGTAGGTATGGTCAGAAGTACCTATCACCGAGAGCGAAACCACGGTGCCCTACGGCATACTGAGTATTGATGATTCACCGAACGACAACGAACCTCGCAATAACGAGGTAAAAAAATTCTATGAGACTCATTGAATGCTCCTCTCCACGGAAATCTTTAGTAAAAGGCGAAAGATTTGTGCGTGTGAAGAGAAACCAGAGCGTGACATGACTCGTGCCATCTGCAATGTAATATTCTCCATAATATATCTCCTATTTGTGGCAACAGCTTCGCGACACAAACAATGCACCGTATTTTGGAGCGTTCACACCGCGTCATTCGGGTTGTGCGTACGTCATCTAGTGCTCTGAACTTAGCTTTCATTAAGAATTGCACACAGGGTTAGCGGCAATACCCTCGTTTTCCTCTCACGTTTTTTCACAAGCTCTGTGACATCTACTATTTTATTTTTACATTAATCTAGGAAAGGCTTGATTCATGCGAAAAAATGCTCCGTTACATTACTACTACATTTTTTCGCGATCTATTATAAAAGTGATCCTTTTACAGTGTATGTAAATAAAGCTCCAGCTAAGTCGGTGGTTCTCAAATTATGTATCGCGACCCAAACAAGGTCGCGAAGGCCGAAGGGTCAAAAAATGGGTCGCGCCAAGGCTATCAAAAACTGAATTGTGTATTTTCAACGTCACCTGCTTGTCTGTGCCTCTGTAGCGTATAGGCACTTGAGAAAAGAGTAAACTTCTGACTTTGAAATCGAACTTAGCAACTTACTGCCAAAAATCACCCATATAATCAATGTCTTTTTTAATACGATCTTTGCGTCTTGGGTCGCAGGGTATCAACAAAACTCAGGTTTGGGTCGCCCCACAAAAAGTTTAGGAACCGCTGAGCTAAGTGGTATCGTTGGTTGAGCACACGCCACCAAAACTGCTAAGCTGGGTTCGATTTCCGTCTGGTCATATCGACAACTTGAAAAACGGTACTTGCGACCTGTCCAGCCACGTGCTCTGGGTTGATGGGTGGGTGCATGGACCAAGGGCGTACGCAAGGGGGGGTTGGGGTTAAAACCCCCCCTTGAGCTTGATTTTTTACAAAAACTTTATTACCTGCGCAAAGGAGATTCATTGTTTTCGCATAATTTTTGCTTGTTAATTTGTCGACTTAGTGGAAATACCACGGAATGAATTTGCATGCAAATTTCAAGTAACGTTGTAAATGGGCCAAAAAGTAATAATTAGGTTTTGATGGGAATCTGGGTCATCCTCTGCGTCGAAAAACCATCTCACCGCTTTTTGCAGACCTTTCGCCCACTACGCATGTTTAAGATTGTGTTCCGCGATAGTTAACTTTATCCGAAACAATTGTTTTTATTTTCTCTGCTAAGGCTGATCAGCGCAAGCGCTGACCGCATTGCAAGGGCGTATGCAAGGGGGGGGTTGGGATTAAACCCTCCCCTTGAGCTTGATATTAAAAAAAAACTTTATTGCGTGTGCAAAGGAGATTAATTGTTTTCGCATACTTTTTGCTTTTGTCGACTTACTGCAAATAACACGAAATGAATTTGCATGCAAATTTCAAATAACATTGTAAATGGACCAAAAAGTAATAATGAGATTTTGCTGGGAATCTGGGTTATCGTCTGCATCCAGAAACCATCTCACCACTTTTTGCAGACCTTTCGTCCACTTCGCATGTTTAAGATATTGTTCCGCGATAGTTCACTTTATCCGAAACAATTGTCTTTATTTTCTCTGCTGTGGCTGATTAGCGCAAGCGCTGACCGTATTGACTACTTTACCAATTTCTGTAGCATGATAGACCTGTTGCATGAGCTCAAAAACAGCAGTTGTTAACATAGAAGCATTCAGGCATTTAATAATGTCTCAGCAGGGAAAAGGGACAACTAAAAATTTGCTGGACTTCTATACATAAAAATTCTGAAATTTTCTTGCGTACTTTATGCGCATTCTTAATTCTTGTGTAGTTTGGCAAGATTCGATTTTGCAAACCGGGGTTTGCGTCAGACAGCCCACACTTTCTATGATCCACTGCTTCTATTCGACGAGACATCAGCGCAGCCTCATTTTGCAGTTGTAAAATGCTCTGACGCAGTCATGAGCGTGTTTGACTCGCCTGTTTTAACGCGATGCCTGATATTTTTGCAGTTATGAACTGCTGTGTCGTAGGGTTGAGTTTATTTCCTCCGATATCCTAACCTGGAGAGTTGATAATTTATATTCAGTACCATGACACATAAATGAAGGGGAGCGCGTGTAGAAAAATATGCATATTATGTCAACAAACTTCGCCAAAATGTTGGTTTGGCAAGATGAATATGACGTCACAAAGAGCGAACAGCAAATGCAAATGACCACCATATGCCACTGATAGAAACCCCCCCATGAAAATTTTCTGCGTACGCCACTGGCATGGACGTTTCACGCGCGATGCTGCCACTGACTCACCACGAGAACAGCATCATTGCGAAAGCAGCCTGCGAAGATTGGCGTGACTGACCCAGGGTTGCCAATTTTGTGGATTTTAATCCTGTCTTTCACCAAAATAATTGGTCTAGCGGCCTAATTAGCGGATAATTAGTCTAGCGGCCTAAACAGTTGGTCTTATTCAAGCGGATTCTAACAGAATTTTTTCAAATTTTCTAGCGTGAAAGGTCTGTTTATACTTGGCAACTCTGGGCTGACCACTCATGATACTCCAAAAGGAGTACAGAAACTGAGTGTAAACGAGACTGAACTGACTGGAAGAAATCATGACACCTCCAAAACAAGTACATATTTCTACTGGGAATCATCTTAGAGAATCAGATTTTGAGACTGCTTTTGGATTATCATACATTTGGGAGAAATGCTTACAACAGGGATCACCAACCTTTGTGAAACTGAGGGCTACTTCTTTCGATACCAATTAACACAAAGGGCTATTAATTTGATGCACAATTCTGAACAAAACTTTTGCTCAATTTACCTTTAATGGTGTTACTATTAGTGACATTAATCTATATGAAGATACTCAGCACCTTAATGATATTTTCAAAACAGGCCCGCAGGTGACCAACATGGTCCTCACAGGCGACCTGGTGCCTGCGGGCACCATGTTGGTGACCCCTGGCTTACAAAGTAGATTCATGTAACAAAATCCCACAACAGCAAGGGTTAACTTGTGAAGTGTTAACAAAGTAACAATAGTACAGTATGTACAACAGCTTTGTGGAAACAATCATAGCAGAAAACACCAAGAGGAATGTACGCAATTGCTAAGTAACTGATTGTCATTCTGAAGATCAAGATTTGTTTCAGATTGTGGTTCAAGCCAAAAATGAGCAAATTCTGTCTGATATTCAAGATTGCTCCCACACTTATATTTTTAAGTAGGCTCTGTTATAAGATCACTTTTGATAATGTAACGTCATAGGCCTGATGGATTGACTTTGGGCACCTAGTACAGAGGTCAAATAAGTCATGGGATGAAACAGTTGCGGAAACTTTTGCTCGGTGCCTTTCCCAGTTTTCTTTTTATTCTCTGAGGTGTACAAACCTGATTGACCATGAAAAAAGCTTGGCAAGAACCTCAACAGCAGTCATGAACCGTCCGTGTGATCAATTACAGCAGAGAATGAACGCTTATGGTCGCAATTTTAAAGTGTGTTCTATGCCAATAAATAACGAACCGACATAAGCCGCTAACAATTTGCCCTGCGCATCGCAACACATGAGGTCACGACCTTACGCATGCCGACTACATACACATTGCAATGTGCATTCTCTCCCAGATGCATGTAAAGTGATAATGAAAATATTGGCTATAGAAAACAATAAAAATGACATTTTTCAAGCATTTTGGCAACTCTTGTTACCATCATCAGCACGTTTGCAAATTGAAGTAGTTCCAATTTTTAAAAAATATCAATAAAAAAATGCTGTAGTTTCGATTTTTAAAAATTGGGAAGGTTTGGGTTGAACTATTTTTGGGGAGATGACACCACTGGGACAGGTCCAGGGTTTTTAGATGATGTCATCAGGGCTTGATGAAAAAGTCAAGGGACAACTTTTTTGTTTTTGCTTAAAAAAAGATAAAAATCTGCATCTTTTAGAGCCTTTGGTCAGCCTTCTAGTGTTAGTGGTTGGCAAGTTATGGTAAAAAAAGCAATAATTAATTAATTCCCTAAGAAAGTGTGTTCCAACTAGGTTTGCACGGTGAGCCATTTTATAAAAACGTGAAAACTTGCGGGCCACTTTTAACAAAATGATGCGTAAAGCAACAGATTCAAAAGATTTGAAATTGAAAATGGAAGATAAGTGAGTGCATCACTGAAATTGTTACACATCAGCAAATAGCAAATTATTACTTAATCTCTCTCAGTGGGATGCCTGTTGTCAGTGAGCGCCAAATATTCTGACTTTGAGCAAGCAACAGTATTTAATTTGGGACACGGCCTTTTGAAGCACGAAACAACAAGATATGCTAGAAATTTGAGGTGGGCTATTGCCCCCTTTCCCCCTGGCTATGTGTGTGGCTTTTCTGACACTGTCATTCGTATATCAAACCCAATACGTTAGTTGTAGCCAGTCGGAGAATATTGTCCGGTGTTTCATGTGCAATCTGATTTGTTTTTGGATTTGACTTCCTTCATGGCAGAAACTGTGCTCCAAACATCAAGCGCATTTTTTGTGCAAAATCTTTCAGTTTGAGAAGCCTATCTTTGCTGACTAATTTTCATAAACTCTCTACAGCAGTGTTTTTCAACATTTTTGCTGCAGCAGAAGCTTCCACAAATGTTTGTGTTTAGAGACCAACTGATATGGCTTTTTTGGAGCTGATCCCAATATATCGGCCATGCATGGACCGATAGCCGATATTTCCAAAATTTGTAAATCATTATTTCTGCTTCATTATCAAAAATAAAATGTATTCTATGCCTTAAAAAAACTTCAGAAATCATTATTTATGAGCAAAAATTTTTCAAAATGAAGCAATTTCAATACTTTGCTATGATTTTTAGTTAATCTGATGATGCTTTTGTTTTGGCTGCGACGGCCCACGCATTGCTCCACGGTTCATCTTGTCTGCTTGTTTAAGAAAACACACCAGCTAGCATTGCTGCAAAATAACTGTCCTGACTTGGTTCATTGTGCTTTCTTGTGCAAGTTGTCTATATGCGTGAGGAATCAGCATTTTGCCAACACCTACTAATGCTGATAATATAAGCCATTTTGGCCGATACGAATATATTGGTAAAACCCAAATATCGTCTGATATATCAGTCCATCTCTGTTTGTGTTACTCATGGAACCTACGCAATGATCCAAGCGTTTATATTGCCATAACTCCATAGAACTGTGGTTGCAAATTTCGTCCCAGGCATATGCAATCTGTTTCATCGGAACCCCTGGCAGCCACTTGGGGTTACCTGGAAACCCGGTTGAAAAACACTGCTCTAGTCTAGTGCCTTTTATGTCATAGATTTTTATTAAAGGATGTTATGCTTGTTCTAACTGAAATTACCTACTGTAACATACACATAAAACACAATACTGAGAAAGCTCACAGGCTTTAAAAAGTTGATATACAAGTCACATGTGACCCACAGGCCGGTAGTTGCACCACACTGCCCTAGGAGATTAGTGATTAATTTTTTGTTTTTAAGCCATAACCTACAACCACTAAAGCTAGAAAGCCAATCACGGACACTAAAGATGCGGTTAAAGAAAACAGTTAAAAAGTCTCAAAGACATCATTGAAAACCTTTACCTGCCCTAGTTGTTTTGCGTTCCCCAAAAAATGTTAAGCCCAAAACGTCAAACTTTTTCTAAAATCAAAATTATACGACTTTCCACATCTTTTGAGGGTTTGAAGAGTTCTCTATCTCCATCAACTGGGAGTTGTGGCTGGTTATGTGCCAGCCAAAATAGCTAAAATTTGGTTTTTCAGGAATTCAAGAGTTAAGTACTTGCTTTTTGTTTCAAGCCCCCTGGCTTAAACCACTAGTGTGGAGTCAGAAACGATGGGCAACTGCAGGTAACTTCTGACACTTTCAAAGGCAATACATACAGAATAAGCACTAATAAACTTTCTTCCAGTATATAACACCAATAAGCACTTACCCTGCAGATTGGACAAGTGAACACCAATGCTTTTTTTGCTGCTGCTCTGTTGTCTGTGTTTTTTTTCAGTTTCGCTTGACGCTCTTGATTTTTCTTTTGTGATTGAATTTTCTGATGTCCTCTAGCCATGACTCAATGAAACAGTTATGAACTTCAAATAATTTCTTTAACAGCACTGTCCTAGAAAGTTTGCAAAAACAAGTGATTATTGAATTATTTTTGTATCACTCAAAAACCATTGTTTTTATCTTAAACAACATTCTAAACAAGTGTGATGATGAACCGTGCAAGGGATCACAACCATGGTTTAAAGTCATAAATACTATGAAAAAATGAATGCTTCTTTTTGTCAACGTTCACAAAAAATCCTTTTCTGTAACTGTGTTTTTTTGACAGAGAGAGCAAGTAACCCTTTGTATTACAAGGCTTAGCATCACTAAACAAAGTCTGTCAAAATAGAAATTTATACACATTGATATATTTACTTCAGGTGATTTTTACTGATATCTTATCAACTAGTTACTAGATGATATCAGACTGGTCGGAGTAGAAAAAACTTCAGATCAACAAGATTTTTATCGAAACCAAAGAAGTTGAATCTGGAATAGCTGACATTTATTTCATCTGCTGGATTATTTGTAGTCAAATTGGAACAGAGTGATTTAAAAAATGCATGCTACAACCAGCCATTTAGAAGTATTTCACATTTAAGCGACATCAAACTTTTGCCACATGTGTCTATGCAAGACTTCATGTACTCTCAGTGGTGGATTAAGGCTGCATGAGGCTTCTGGCTGAAACTTTGAAAGGAGCCCTTTCTAAATATTTATGAAACTGTTGCTATTGGGGGACCCTTACTGCAGCCCAGCCACCCCCCTTAATCCACTGCTGCATACATTGTAGTATCAAAGCTAGACTTTAAACAAACATTCAGTTATTAATATGAATCAGACCCCATTGTCTATTCCACTAATTAATGTCAAAACCTTTTTTCAAAAGAACTGGGGACGCAACATAAAAAACTTTTGCCAAAGAATAAGAGAGTATTGTACTTTCCAAGCCTTCTTAATGTAGCATACAAATGCTAATATTTAGACAGGCATTTTTGTAACCAAGCTGGGGGTTTGTTGGATTTAAATTTGCCCACCCATCCTGTAAAAACTGTAGTTTTATCAGATATATATCACTGTACAAATAATTGTTTGCATCTAGTTGATGTACAGTATATGACTTGAGAATTTAATTTTATTGCAAATAATAATATTTAATCACTTGACACATTGGGAGTCAGTGCACGAGTACTTTGAAATCACGCATTCAGCCAGTATTTTCGCACCACATTGCAACTCCATAACTCAGCAAGGGATTGTGCTAGAAAGCTGTCCAAACCCTCAACAGACTCAGCTTATAGGCTAGTCTTCTCGTTTGCAATGATAACCACTTCGTTTTGTATTGGACCAGTGTCACAGTCGGATATTGGATACTAAATTTCTGAAATTTTCGGATAAGGATTGGATATGGCTATGCAAAATTTGTCGGATATGGATCAGGAGTTGAAAAATCAACATCCACTCACCTCTGGTGTCTAGTGTCTACTTCATGGTCTCCATATAACAACTATGGTCTACTCTACACCAGCGCTCTTCAACCTTTTTGTCATCGTGGAACCCTGATACACTTTGGCATTTGTCATGGAACCCCCACTAACAAAAAATTAAGGCAGTGTCTATTTTTCTGCCGAGATGCCAGCAGCAAGAAGCTTGGCAGAAATGAAGTAAACACAAAAGATAAACCCTACAGCTAACCCTAACCTCCAACCTTAACCCTAATGCTAACCTCTAATGGTAACCCCTTACACAAAGCCTAACCCCCTAACCCTAATGCTAACCCCTACCGAACTCCAACCATAATGCAAATGCTAACCGAAGCCTAAAGCTAACACCTAAGGGAAAAGTTTGGAAAGTCATGAAAAAAGCAAAAAATAAAGGGAAGTCACCACGATGAGAGTCACACTGAAAAGCAATGGCATACCAGACTTGTAGCATAACCACTACGCTACGAGCAGCATGCCAATTGCATGACAAAATGACCTTTTTATTCGAATAGCGTCATGCCACAAGACCGAATGTTCGACTGGCAATACAATAGCTCCAGCTGATCTGTTGCCGCCAGAATATTGGCGGTAAAATAGACACTACCAAAAATTAAAAAACACGAATTACTTTTAACAAAATCAAATATGTAGTTATTTAGAACAAATAAACAGTTATTGTAGAAGTTAAAAAGCAAGAAATTTAATGACAGTGGCTATAGATACGCCTGTGGATATTGAAATTTGATAACTTATTCATACGCCACCTGCAACGTAACAGTAACGCACGACGAGAGTGCAGTAAAGCTTGGTAGAAACGAAGTAAACGTAGAAGATAAATCCTAAATCCTTTCCTTTATCTGGCTTGAATAAATAGTAAAAAAATAGGTTTCACACTGTTTTTACTTTATAGTATTCCCACAAAAGCTGAACAGCAGCTCTACAGTAGCCGGTGGCTTGTATCTGTTATTGTAATCTTGAAAGTGTTGGCTACATACCAGTAATCAATTTTGAAAAATAGCAGCTATCTTTTGCAGGCTATGAAACAACTTCAAACACTTTCATAGCAAATGTAACATAATCCTTAGTAAGTAACACAATCTCTCTTTCCCTGTTTGAGGTTTGATTATGGTGTCGTGTCATGACAGTGGCGGATTTAGATGTTCTGATACAGAATGTTTAGGTAGGGGATGATGGATGAAGTCACTAGTATTTCCACAGATAATTTCTGATTATGACGTAGCCTAATCTTGTGATGTCAAATTTGTAACTGCTGTTGTAATTAACAAACTTTATGATGCATGTATATATAACAAAACTAGTTACAACATGACATTTGACAATGATTACCGATTTGTGAAACTGTTGCATAACCAGTCACCAGAAGAATTGCATCTTCTTTTTTTCAAAATTTGGTTTGAAAAAAGTTTTAACATTTTGGGTGATCAAACCTTTTCATCATCTCTTAGCGCCAGTCCTTGCACAGCAATAAATTTTGCAACAGAAAACAAAGAATGCAGCGGAAGCCATTTCAATATTGTTCATGTTGATTGACCTGACTATGGCTAGCTCTATAACAATTCTTCGTAGTGATTAAATTACATCTGCGACTAAACGTGATCGTGGCATCTATATGTTCCATTAATTGAAACTTAGGGGCTATGAAGGCACTCAAGAGTGTGCTTCCAGTCGCAGATTTCTTTTCTAATAAGGAAATGTGCACATTTTGTCGTATCCGCGCACACGAGTCTACAAGTGAAACAATAAACACAAGTTTGTAAGTTTAGTTTGTGAAGGAAAAAAACAAACCCAGCTTCTATCAACTGCTTCAACGTTGTGGTTCTGGCGATGAAAAAGACTTATGGTGCATTTCCGTGACAAGTTTCTGTTTTTCCTATGTTGTGGAACATCATGGTTTAAAAATAACTTTTGTTTTCATCACCATGTCACAGAGAACCTGTTTCACTTTTCAACCAATATTCCCGCATTTTTAACAGTACGTTGACTGACCAGAGACAATATTATTGCCTCCAGTAATAGCGTCAGCCATCTCATCTCAGACATCTGTCATGTTTTTCAATGATACTTCGTTCTTGACGTTCTTCTGCTACTACATGTAGTGCTGCACCACTGGTCACACTTGGCCTATTCCCTATTCTCATCATTATGTGGATCTAAGTATGTCACAACCAGGCCTGTAAGTACAGGTGTTGCAAGGGGGTGAAGCCCCCCAAGAAAAATTTTTGCCCACCCTAGAAAAATGTGTTGGGTATTGATAGTTTAAAACTACTGCACATAGTTTAGAAAATTTGGGCTCCTTTTAGAAAACTCTTCACCCCCTCGGTGGTCCCAAGACAGGTCTGGTCATAAGACGTTCTTCAATTTTCTGTCCTCTTACAGGCTGTGCAGAAATATCTCTGCTGGTCTTCACTGTCACTGTAATATAGTAACTTGAATGTTTCTTGACTTATATCTGCAACTTCTTCCTCTCTCATTTTTGCCTCTTGCTTTTTCACGTTGTTTAGAATCACTTGGATAAGTTCTTCACTTGTAGAGGTGACGATCCCCCTTTTTTCTGTCCATGTTTATTTATTAATGAGCTCAATAAGGCTGCCTTATTTTCATCGCAAAAAAGGACAATTTGTTATTGTCACTTCTTGAATGTATTATCTTCACTAAACAAGTCAAATAACAAATTGACCAGGTCTAGTGAAGAAAACCACCTACCAAACTTCCTGAAAAGGGATAACACTAATTGGAAGGCTGGTGGGCCAGGTGGGCTCGAGGGTCGTGTTTCCAAATGACAAACGTGAACTTTCGGCGGGCTGCACTGAAGACAGAAGGGCGGGCCGGCGGACTGCACAAAAAGGCGGTCCGGCGGG
>Ga0210059_1012625_pt1 | contig 12730 bp, 7 predicted proteins | sample Ectturendosymbi2_FD_188042 | JGI IMG/M metagenome (GOLD analysis project Ga0210059, IMG submission 188042) | Ecteinascidia turbinata endosymbiont from Florida, USA - Sample 2 (SPAdes) (version 2) | ecosystem: Host-associated > Tunicates > Ascidians > Unclassified | place: Key West, Florida...
AACTAAGCAACCTGACGTCTTGAAGTTGCCAAGCCGAAGCAAGGCAAATTAAAAGGCTCTCACCACTTCGTCCGCTAATAACTCTCCACTAGTACTCTAAGTTGACTGCTTCTTTCGATTATATTCAGATATACAACAAAAACTCCAATACACTTGAGCGTGAAGTCAGAAACACGTAACGTAACGGTTCGATGTAGAGTCGGAATTAGAATGGCGACGAACAAAAGCGTTGGGCGTTCGAATGCGCCACAGGAAACAGCGAACAGCTGCAGTTATGTAGGTTTGCAGGCTATCATGTCGGCGGGCGGACTGTTCGCAAACAAGTACATCGCGTTGAATCACGAATGGAATATTACTGGGAATTACGCAGTAAGAATGCACAAAACAAAGCACTAATGTGTCCACTATACCTGTGCAACTAGGTTGGCTCCTCAACTAGCTGGGATCTCTGTGGCGTCGTAATCGATAGACGGTCCCTACATTCGGTTCCGTAACACACAGAACCTTCAAGTGTTTTTGGCGCTGAGCAACAGTCAACAACTGATTGATTATATTGGAATTTTTGGTGCTGCGCAACAATGAAGTTTTGTAGCCGCAGGCCATATTTCGCATGAGTGTCATGAGCAATTGCAGAAAACATGGAGAAAACAATACAACTCAACGGATACCAACACAGACAAGGGATTGTCCCCGCAGGTCTTATGTACGCCGTGCGCCAGGCAACAAGGCTAAAGTATCAATTTACAGGTAAGACCCGGACCACAGTGGTTAGTGCGTCCACCGAAGAGGACGCACTAACCACTAGGTCACAAACAGCACACAGTGAACGCTCCACTAGTAGCGTGGCAACACCTTAACCTGCGGTATTTGAAATCTCGAAGAAATGCAACGCTTGAGCTGCGCTGGCTTTTCAGCAAAACATAAGCTTTGCAGGAGAAGACGCTATAATTGCCGATCAGAGTTGAGTTTTGCATTGCAGCACTTCACACTGCATCCCGTGACTTACTTTCTGTGTTAGAGCTGCAATTGTTGGAGCTTTACAACTAATGCGTTGAATGCTTGGACGTATATCGGTTAGTTTAATCTGGGGGCGGATCAGAGTAGAGCGACTTTCAAACTTTTAAAAGCCAAGTAAAATTACTTAGTTAAATCATGTGTACAAGGTTAGGAAATCCACCCAACAGGATATAGAAAACAATTCTTCAAATAAAAATTAGTTTAGCTGTCAATATAACATTTTTCAAGAAAAATGTTGTTTAAACGTCCAATTTCATTGTTTTTGAAACGATTTTGGCTTTGGGAGACAATAGTTGAAAAAACATAACAAAATTTTGAATTCCTCGGTAGAAATCACAAAACCGTTTAGGGGCTAGGTTCTAAACATTAACAAATTTATTTTCGTAGGATTTTTAAAAAGATTTCACAGACTTATCTAGTTTTGCTGTTGACACCGTTGGGTTTGACTCACCACATGTACTTTGTGAAGCCCGGGGATAATACACAAATGTTTAGGACGGACAAACGTTTGTAAAACATGTTAACGTCTGCTTTTCCAAGCATGAATTTGTTGTGCTGCACCTAAGTAAAACCGTAGGTCCACTGCGGTTTGTCAGAATTGTAATACTCAACTGTACATGAAGATCTATCCAAAAAAGTTTCCTATCGTGGAATTCAACATCGACTTTAAGCTTGTCTGCAACAAATGCGCTGAAGGTTTAACCCATGAAGTTGCGTTTACAGTTTGTGGAAAAATTTGTGACTGTGATGTACGGACTAAGACGATTAGAGGAAATTAATAAAGATTTGGCGATGTGAAAAGAAAATATGATTTTACTCCAAAACGTCGAGGTTTTTACAACATAACTGAAAATAGGGCGGTGTGGGAGCAGAAATTCTGGAGCTTTCAATGGAAAAATTGCACTCTTCCTCACCTCGTCATGTTGAGTGAAGCCCTTTGTACAAAGCCATTTACCAGTAATTGCCTCAATCCTCTCAGGCAGCTTTTGTACATTAAAACTTTTTTACTAGTAACTTATGGTCTTGGACGCCACTAACCCCTGTTGTTTTACCAAATCTAGAAAACATCAGATATATATGCTGAGAACAATTTGGACGTTTCGCTGTGGTCCTTCGAGTAATCTAAAAATATAAAAAGACGTCGATCTTAAGAGCGTGTGCACTGAATTTGAAAAGTTTTGCAATTTGTATGTGGGTATGGCTAGGAATTTTTTTTCAAAATTGTATCCAAACCAGGGTCCCAAACTTAAATTGCTCTGAGGACCAAATGACCAATTTTAATGTAACGCGAAGGTCGCATCATGAGAACCTTTAATACCATGATATTTAAATCTATGAAACGTACAAAATAATAAGAACACAATGCTTTACAAATGTTTTTCATCCACTTAGTTTTGATTCGCTGGGTGGGAACTTTAAACATGGGAGAATAATAATCAAAAACATAATTGTTAATTTTTTGAAAATTTCAAAAAACATCGCGGACGGCACAGAATGCACTCGTAGGCCACGTGTGACGCAGGGTCACAATATGCATTAATTTCCTGGAGTCTGTAAAATTTTGTTCCTAAATGTACGGTAATGCTAATGTGCAAGCCAATCTGAACAGCTTGAATGCCGAGATATTGTTTTGAACACTGCGAACTTGTGCAAACCACAGCGAAAGCTTCGTAACATGAAGACATTGCGTTTGACCAATGACCTGTGACGTAAAGCGTTCCGGCAAGCGTACGCGGAGGCGACGCAGGTTTGCAGAACTGAAAAACATTTGCTACGTAGGCTAAATTATGCTGTCTTCTAATAACGCCCACTTCAAAAAGGCACTCTCTGCAGATAGTTTTCGTTCGAATCGCCGAACTTTTTTCAGGCACCAACTTGATTTTCTACTGTGATGTGATCGAAACAGATAATTCTGACCAGTAGTATTATTTCGCGAGGCCTTGTGGCCTTGCGCTATTTGCGTTCATGGATTTATTTGTTGAAGCGAAAGTACAACTCCTTACATCATAATTAATAATAAGAAAGCACACTGCAAATCTATCTTAGTAGTCAAGATCACAATATAAATGTGCGTAAATAGAAAGCTCCTTAGAATGAAGTCGATAATAGAATAGTGGAAAAGAATCGAACTTCAAAGAAAACAGTATTTTTCTCATTTAAATGTTCAGCCCCAGGGGTCTGCAACATACATGTTGACCAGTGCAGGGCAGTTTATATAAAGACAGAAAGGGATATCTTTGAAAGATTTTATGATCAGCAATCTGACAGTTCCGTCACGAATCTGACAGTTCCGTCTTGGTTGGCAAGTTTTATACCGCAATGGAAATTTATCTTGGATTTTTCAGGCAAGTATCAGCAATATTCTGTGTGTGGGTTAGCAGAGGTATTGACAAAAGGAAGCGTTGCTGCGTTGAAAAAACAATTCAGATTCACTTTGGAGCATAAAATTGGGATAGACTTAACAGTTTCATCAACACTAAAAAAGCCTCCAAAAAACTATACATTTTTATTTTGAGACGTTTCGGATTATTCTTAATCCATCTTCAATTCAGATTCAGTTATGCGGTTTTTCAATTCAGATTCAGTAATTCAGATTCAGTTATGCGTGAAACTTTCTCTTGAAGCAACCATGAAGCAGCAACTCATGCAATTCAGTTGTGCGACTGTGGTATTGGAAAACCGAGAGTGCAATGACATCAAGTGCCTGAATACAGCGATTTGACTTCGGCGGAAAAACTACCTAGCGGCAATCATTAAATGAAGGTTTGAATATTTTTGTCTTCATGAAGGCGCAGCAAGTCAACCTGATTATTGCAGATTTGCAACTTTTCCGTCGTAACCCCAAGTCAGTGTTGAAACTGTGGAGATATGATTGATGCAAAAGCACGTGTTGGTGTGTCGTGGTCGGAAGCAACAAGGAAGGTTGCACGACACGTTGATAAGATCATCACACTGTTTTGGCAGATGAGTATTAGGACGAGTCAGGCGTTCCATGCTTAATCATTTGTTTTATTGCGTCGGGGATTCAGCGCTGCGCACGGCTCGGCACGGCAACTCCTGGACGCAATGAAACAAAGGATTGCGCCTGGCAATTCCCGGCACGTCCAGACTCTAGACGGGCCTTAATTGCACTGTTTGGGAGTTTCTGCAAGCCTCCAACAGAGTTTCTCCTGTCACGTGGGAGATCGTCGCAGTACATTCCTACATTGAAGTTTGTCGTATTCTTGTTGAAGCAGTAGCCCTAATGCTGAAGACAGATGAAGCAAAAAGAAAACATTGGCTTGTTGCTGTTGTACATACAGTTGCAGATGAAAATCAAACGAACTCATTTGCCCAAAGGTAGAACAGGAAGGCTGGAAATCAAACGACATTTTGAATGTGCAGAAAGTTGTAGTCGTCGCAACCTGAAGATGCAGCTGCAATAGTGAATTGTTTCGTGAAACTTGATGTGAGCTGAACTCGGACACATAATAAATTTGTTTCGCCATGCATGGCACAAATCAATTTACACATCTAGGCAGCAGTTTAGGCGACAAATTACCGCTGTTATTTTTGGACAGCAGAAATTACGCGATTTTTCTTGATCTAAATGAAAACTGATTACTCGTATGCGAATTTGACTTGCGCGCTACACGATTGCTTTCTCGCATGTTTTGCTGTTGTGTGCAACGCTATTGACAAAAGATATGTTGAACCAAAAATACCATCAACGCCGTAACAAATTATTTCAAAAAATAGGAGAGCAATATTGTGAGGGGAGGAAGATTGTAATGTTGTAGAAGAGTAATATCGTGACAAAAGTGGGGGAAACTCCAGTAAATTTTTGCATACTTAAGACGCAGGGTCACAATATGCAATAATTTACTGGAGCCTGTTAAAATTATATTCCTGAAATTAGTGCAGGTATGTCAACCAATCTGTGCAGCGCAGCCCTCAAGATATTGTTTTGAACGATGTGAACTTGTGCAAACCACAGCGAAATCTTTCTGACGTTTGAGGAATGATCTGTGACGTAAAACGCTCCGACGAGCTACGTGCATCGCAGGTTTGTGCAGAATTGAAAAAAACTTGCGATGAAAATTGTGCTCTTTTCTGATAAATTTCGCTTCGAACATGGGACTCTGCACAGTTCATTTTCGAATCATCATCATCAAAAGTAAAGGCAGGTTTCCACGCTATACAAGGGCTTAGTTGGGCTTGCGTTTATGACTTTACACAGTCACTCAAACGTATATTGGAAGAAGCCGGTTCAAACCCCTAAAATCTGGGCCCAATATAGCGGTATAATCTGGCAGTGAATATCATAGAGATAGCTTCGTATTGCGGAGCCTCTTTTCAAACCAGCGTGAAAACTTTTTTCATTCGATGCATTCTGTTCTATATTTACGAAAGTTTATTTTTATCAGTTATATCAAAAACATGAGGTGTACCCCAACAGTTTGCTCTCTTTTACACAAAGGTTACGTGCCGGTCTGAAGTCAGCAACTGATCTTGCTTGAAAGTTCCAGAACCATGAGATGTCAGATGAGCATTAAAAGTTCCAGGTTTGCTGAAAGTTTTCGCAGAATCAGCCGACTAGGCTCTGTTTTCATCTTTTTGCCATGATTCAACCTTGCACATATCTGTATTCAATGAACTAGTCCTCACACAGTTGAAGGGTTTGAATCCATCAGCAAAACCCTTCAACTGTGTGGAGATTAGTCACATAAGCTTATAATCTTTTATTTTCCTTTTAAGTTGGACTGTGCATTAAAAGAAGTCAGTGAGAATATGAAGTAGTTGGAGATTGATACACCAGTTTACTCTGAAACGTCGAATGCCAACTTCATCTCCACCACCACTGAACTTACTGTTCAATGTTTTTGCAAAAGAAGGCTGTTTGTTGTTGGTACACACCAGCTTCAACATAATCAGAAATCACTCACGACTAACAAGCAAATGGTTATGCAGCCATGCTACTGGAGGCTCCCGGCTTATTATGATGTGTTCGACGTAAAAATCTCAATTTGCTGTATGAAGCAGAGGAATGCCAGTTTGCTGCAAACGTTACACTTGTTGTTACTCTGGAGCGTCTGATGCCAGAAATTAAAAAATAAAGACGATTTCTCAATATCATACGGTGAAAACTTTAAAACCGTTGGGCAGTATGCTTGTTTGTAAAGGCTCGTTTTTCATCAATGTACAGATCGGTTCAAAGTCCTAAACAAACGTAATCGCTCAGAAATTTTGGAGTTTGCGTTTTTTGCAGAGGCCCATGTTAAGGTGGTTTCACACTGTTCATCATTACATAAAATCCTGCAGCTTTATCTCGGATCTTATTATTGTCCGTTTGCGCGAAAAACACTTTTCTTCTCATCTGACTTGAGACATAACCTCGCCAAAATGCGCCAAGAACTGGCAAACAACTTTTCTACAGAACCGTTAGTGAGCGAAGGTAAGCAGACTTGACACATTTCCACTAGAACAGTATTGTCAGAATGCGTGAGTTGCAACGTGAATCCTTTTTCACTGAGGGTTTCTGTTTCACAGAATTATCTCAACGTTACGCGAGAATACCGCTTACAAGTCAGACTATGAATTTGCCGTTCTTATGGATTGGTAAAACAATTTTTTGTCAGACTTGGCGCTTCTGCAAGTAAACTAGATTGTTTCGGAAAGAATGTTGCCAAACTTGCAGAATAAATAAAAATCGTTGGTGAGACTACATTGTCAGCAAAACCTTGTTTTAAATTATTTGAATGGTTTCATTGTTATATTCAATAAAACGGTACTTTTTTTCACAGAAATGAATTTCAATGCGACATCCAATACAACTGCCGGAGGTCGAACAGAAATGCAAAAGATTTTTCTCATCGTAGCGCCAAAGTTTGCTCTGTAAGACATATTTGCAATTCTATTTGACAAATCATCGATTCAGCAGAGGTGTACAACTATTGAGGCTACTAAGTATACTTTAACTTTTGTCTTCCTAGAAAATCTGAATATTTTAACTAAACTCACATTTTTGCGTTATAGAGAACTTGAATAAAGCTTACTGAAACTTTTCGAAAACTACAAAAGTTTTTAAAGACATTTAATTCATTTAAATTCATTTGTCTGCATTTTCAGAAACTGGTTTCATTTTCACTGTTTTATTGCTAAGTCACTTCAAACAACTTCAGTATTCGTTTCGTCATATATAAGAATGACCTTCATAAAGCATTTAGTACTGGCCTTCCTTGAGCTGCACTTAGACGGTATCGAAAAAACAGTCGTGTGCACATAGTTTAACTGAAGAGTATTCAACTTAAACTAACCAATTATACAATGAAACTTGTTTTTCGGAAAAACGGCGATAAATTTTTTGTGTTTGATGTTCCAGATCAAGATCAGCGGGGAATCTGACACTCATACCCCTGGGGTTGAGTCCGAGTTTTTGATTACGCTTTACGTTGTAGGTCAGGTACTTGTTTGCTTTGTTTTCTGCCAACACCGACTTTTCTGAGTCCAGTTACTTCGGGCTTTTTTGAGTCTGGTTGCAGTTCCTATATTTTCGTTCAGTGTGTGGCTGTTATCTTGGAGGACGAAGTCATTTTGCGTCAAAAATGTCATTTCCAGGCAAACGTTCTCTAGATAGGGTTCATCCACGTTTGACTCAGGCTCGTAATTTGGAGCCCAAGCTGTCGTCTGTGAGTGTGGATAAATGATTTTAGAATTCAATCCGATCCAAAATCAACGTATTTTTTCAACAGGGGTCTCTATTGAGAGAGAGGTCTCTATACTGTTTTTCAACAAGGGTCTCTATTTCAGCAAGCTTGTGGAGTGTGAATTCCAATCTGTGAAATTTTTCTGTTTTACAATGATTTCAAGGGAACCAAAAATTGTACAATAACTCGGGCTAATGTGAATGGGCCTGGTAGGTGTCGAAAACTAACTGGCACATAGTCTGTGACGTCAATGCGTAATGGAGAGGCTTTCCTGGGAGCTTCTTACCAGATGTTACGTACCAGACACCACGGAGCAATAATTATGCAACATCTTAAACGACTTCGACAATAAGAAGGTCGACTTTTCCATAAAGTTGATGACGTCAACGGTGGACTACTAGAGAGCATGTATAGATGAAGCACATAAAATTTACATTAGGTCTGCGTATTTTGTCACATTATGAAATTTATCAGTGCATTTACAAATTTTCCGAGTGACTTACTTCTTTTACCATACCTTTATTTAAAAACTGCGTTGTGCGAAATCTGTGATGAACGCGAGTGACGCTAATGACTAGGAGTCGCCTGTGGTTTAGATGGCACAATTACTGATGCAAAAACATAAAAGCTATAAAGGAAATTATTTAAACAGCTGCAAACACCAACTTTTATGCATATTGCTTTGCAGATTTATCCTTGTCGTAGTCATGTTTGGTTTTGGCTGCAGTGTGGATTTCAAAAAAATGTTTCACCTCATTAAAAGTCCTAAAGAATTTTTGACAGGAATTACTTTACAGATCTTGCTATTTCCATGTGAGTAATACATTTCAGTTTTGATGCTTTTTCTATTGCATTTTTGTAATCTTCATAAATTGTTTTTACTCCAATCGAAGTCAGAATGAAAATGAGAAATATCACATATATTTCGTTTTTATCCAAAAAGAGTTTTCAAGACTTGAGTGAAATGCACACTTCTTTCTTTTAGAACTCATCATTTCAAAAAAGTTCAAATATGTATCAAATATGTATTTAATTTGGTAGAAACAAATAGTCACCATTAACATGCGATTACACTCGTGATATTTCATCTTCATGTTGAGTGCGGGTGTTTGAAACGTTTTGTCCACAGCCTGCGAACCTGATTTCCTTAATAAATATATTGGAATGTAACTTAGTTACTCTGTATATTGCTGTTGATATCCTGTCATGGCCTTTCAAATGTTTCATAAGACTGCTTCAATCCTCTGCGGTCAACATCAACGTGATAGTTTCCAAATTTTCTGTAAAGGTTGTTGCAGGAAAATGTGTGTATTTCCAATTAACTGGATGATGAAACGAGGTCACAAGCGCCAACGTTTTTTTACACAGTTTTAAAAACCTTTTCAAAAACTATGAATGTGCTCATCAGCTTCCGATGCAATGGTGAAATATGGTCTTGCGGTTATCGTTAAAGCAAACTGTGCTGCTTCTGTTTGTTCTTAGAGATTGCGAACAAATTATTTTTGAAGAGTTTTATTGATTTCTTTAAATCTTTCAGATAAACATAACGAATTTTGAGCTTATCAAGTGGGAAGTTGATTTCTAGGACACGACCTTATGTTGGTAAAGAACGCAATCATTTTAAGGATTGTGCCGTCACAAGATTACCATCATATTAGTTGCACTCCGTAGCTGCATTCAAAAATACAAACCAAACCCGGGCCTTGCGTAGAAAGCTGTTGTGTCAGGACGCCTAACCATCGCGAGTTGAGCCTCTTACACAAGCTTACTGTTAAACAGTTACGACATTTTTGTGATACCCTGATTTGCACAATGTTCATCAGCAGCTCAACATCTGTGAAAAATAAAACTAGTAACCAACACAAGAAAACGTCAAACTGCAGCGATACACTGAAGAGATTAGACCAATTTACTTCGCTGCCACAGAGGTTGTGTTGAATCTCTTCGGTGGGTTTCGATTCACCGATTTTCAGGTACGCCGGAGTAGCGGTGGAGCATTGGGGGGACAGTAAAAGAGTTGAGGACAATGGATATTTGTGAAAAGCAAAAAAATCGTTGCCAATTATGCTTGTTTCTGTTCAACAGCGATGTTGACCTCAAAAATAATAACATTAATTATGGAAAACCGTTCTGAATTTTCTGGATGCGCGAATACCTGCATTAAATTTGTTTCAAGTCAATCTCTACAAACCATGAAATTACCTGTGATACTGTTATGAAAAGGCACATCTCCCACCGTTCCCCCCTTATTAAAGGGCAAGGCAATGTCCCCGTCATTTCCTCGCTCTCCGGCGTCCCTGCTGATTTTCGATTCCAAGGTGAGACCCTAAGCCGCTGGAGCAGTGGTTCTCAACCGCGGCTACGTAAGCCGCATGCGGCTCCCAAGCAACCTTTGTGCGACCTTTAACACTCTTTCAATAAAACCTCTTAATATTTTGTGAAACAAACTTCGTTTTGCGATAAAACAAAACATGTTACCGGTAAATGACTTGTGTTAAAAAATTTTTAGTGCGGCTCTCTAACAAAATCGTGGGTCTGGATTTGGCTCCCTTCAGCGAAAAGGTTGAGAACCACTACGCAAGAGCATTTTTGCGTTAAGTTCGGCTGATTTGCACAAACTATTTCTTTGCAATGCACGGGTAGTACCTCAGTGAACCACATTTCTACTTTTACCTGCCCAAAAATATCAACAATTTTCCTTGAAACGTGTTGATATGGCGTAATTAGTTTATTATTTGCAGCCAGCAAATAAGTTGTAGCGTTTGCACTTCATGTCAAATCACCAGATAAATGTTGCAAATTTTGCTCAAAACATTTCAAATTTCTTAATATTTTTCAGTTGTTGGCTTGGCTTTGACGCGTTTGTTGGGCTTGAATGTACCGGAGACGTTAGCCCTCCTGTTCCAGGCTATTGCTCCGGGAGGCGGGTACAGCAATGTCGTCACTTATTGGCTCGATGGAGACCTTAATTTGAGGTAACGTTGCGTTTTTGCTGACGTCTGATGGCTTCTTTCATCATTAGGTTAAAACAGGACGATGATGATTGCTAGGATATATGCAAACTCTTCTCGTAACAATTTGGCGGACGTGGAAGCTTAGTTTTTGCGGATGTTTTCAAATTTTCCAGAAGAGCACTTGTCCAGTCTACCTTTTTCGTCCGCTCGCACTCGTTTTGATTGTTTTTTCTTACTTTTTCTTACTGTAAAATGCTCTTTAGTAAGTGCTTCTGAGTTCTGATACACGTTTTTAGCTGTCACTACACAGTCATGCAAGCAAGTACCTCATACATATACGTAGGCTTTGTTATTTCATGAAGTGATAAAGCGTCCCAAGGAATGTTTAGAAGTCAGACCTGTTGTTAACCTCAATACATTGAGGGTGTTAACAATTTTGAGGGAGCCCAAACACTGCACCGTGAAACCGAAGGTTTAATTTGACGAATGAGGGAGAAATCCCTCACGACCCCGTGGCGATGGGACTAGTAAAACATGATAGATTTTTTAACTCTATACTGACGTTAACAACCTTGATTTTTGGTTTAAATGAGGATCGCGCGGTTGGGAGGTCAGATTTGAAGAATTCTTTTCGCCTATCCCAGCCAGGTGACGTACAATCATATCGTCCCCACTTTGAGTTAAAATACTCACGCTTTCAATAATCAAGCAAATCAAAAGCGAAAATCTCAAATGTTGCCATTTACCTTGCTCAATCGAATGTAGTGAAAAATAACGCATATAGTGAAAAAAATACTTGCAATGCTAGAGTAACATTTTAACTTCACATCTTTACTAAAGTTTGTGCTGTATACACATACTCAGAATAAAAGAAGGCAAGGGATTATTTTTGGTGACGATTTCGACAATATAATAGTTTAGAAGAGAGTATTGTTTAAAAAAGTTGCCTTAAATCAAGGAATGTATTTTGGGATAAACTTTGATATTAAAATTTATCACTATTATTTGTTAAATCTGTTGAAGTTACTTTTAGCTCTAATTATTTAAAGCTAAGTTGGTGATTGCTTTATTATTGAAAACATCGTTTTTTCGTGGAATTTTATTGGATATCAGAGCAGTGGTGTCTTGACGGCGTATGACACCCGGGAAAAAATTTTGTCTTATGGTTTTCCCTTTTTTTTTCACTTTTTATTGTTTCGTGTCGTCTTCTTCTTGCGTATGGAGGTTTCTCTCCGAGTTGCATGCTTTGTTTATTGCGGAAAGGCGCGCACAATCACGACACATGAATCCAGGTACGTAGCCAGGAATTTTGATAGTGGGGGGCAAACAACAGCAAGTCTCAGCATTTGATTATGCCCCCTGTTATCGAAGCATCATTCATGAAAAGTGCATTTTGCTGGCGCTTTTTTAAAATAATATGTTCAGATTTAAACCGGCAAATACATAAGTCTATTTTCGTTGAATTGAAAAATTTTAAAAGTTCGTTTTTAATGAAGTTCCAAGTTTCTATTTGAATGAAAGCCACCATTCGCTCGTAAAACTTTCATGCAAGAGCGCTTGTGAAAATCTGGATGTTTTATCTATGCCTTTTTCAGCCAATATTGCAGTTGTCATTGTGGTCATTGTGGCCGCTATTATGATTGCGTTTTTATATTTACACGCTTCTGATGTACACCAACACATGTTCAAACGAAGCCGAGTACAAAACTTGCGCGCATATAAGACGTGGATCTTATCCAATTCTTCAGGAACTGGTTGACGAATAGAGCTGATAACGTAAAGGCTAGAATACCTCAACGCGTTTGAAAATTGTTTGGATTTTCATGTCATTAAACACTATGAAATGCATTGCAAAAGTTACAAATGTCCTCAGAACAAACTTGCATATGTTTGATCCACGCAGTCTACACAAAGTGTGAAAATAGTTGTGTTTGTGAAAAGGAACCTACAATCTATTTTAAAAACGGCTCTACAGGCTTCCGCAACTTAACACAACAGTGGGTTAATTGATCTAGCCCAGTATCGGTCGAAACCCAAACAAGGGTGACGAAGCGTCAAAAAATTGGCCGTGCC
>Ga0210059_1012626_pt1 | contig 12729 bp, 5 predicted proteins | sample Ectturendosymbi2_FD_188042 | JGI IMG/M metagenome (GOLD analysis project Ga0210059, IMG submission 188042) | Ecteinascidia turbinata endosymbiont from Florida, USA - Sample 2 (SPAdes) (version 2) | ecosystem: Host-associated > Tunicates > Ascidians > Unclassified | place: Key West, Florida...
TATCCACCTTGGCCCACTTCACCTGACCCTGGGCTCAAACCGTTAGATGGTAGTATTTCGCTGAAGTTTTTATTGGAAACTAGGCTACAATACGAGTCTTTTGATACTTTGGATGACCCGCTGGGGTTTCAGGTTCAAAAGTTGTAATCCAAAATAATACAAATATTTGACTAATTAGCTTATTATCTAATTAATTAATTTCTTTATTTGAGATCATAACTTTTGCACCAGAAATGCTAGAAAGTTGATCAAAGGCCCAAAAGACTCAGGTTCGAGCCTAGTTTCCAATAAAAACTCAGTGAAATACTTTGACCTAGTGGTTGGGCCCTAGGTCAGGTAACATGAGCCAAAATGGCCCTAGAACTACTTCAATTATGACGTCACTCACAAAATATCCGCACCCCCAACCAAAAAATTTTTTTTCGAGTGCAAACTAGAAGACTGGCCGATTCGTTTGAGCCCTTAAACAGCTCTCTAGCACAATCGGCGGAGGAGCTATGGCATTGGTAAGGCAACCAAAAATTGCTGGTTTTAGGCCGAAATCTAGGTACGAACATATCGTACGCTGGCTTTCAAAGTGTTTAGTAAATAGGTAGTACTATTTCTTCATTCTGAATTCTCTATCATTAAAATTCGACTGGATGTTGTTAAACGTTTCCAGTGGAAAACAGAGGTTTGGCTACAGCTTATAAAACCAGGATAACCACACTTGATTAAAAGCTCCTTAAGCAATCCTCTAATGCAAGGGTGCACAACCTTTTTGATATTGCCAGCTCCACATTACTTCTGTTTTTATGAATTGCGGTCATCAGTGAGAACAATTTATTTTCAATTTGTTCTGCGTTGTTTCTGTTCTTCTCTGAAATACTGAGGCTAGCCTACTTCCACACATCTGTTTGACCATCTTTCTAAGTATCCTAATACAGCAAAGAGTTTTCATTAATGCATGGCTTCAATAACTTTTATTTTAAATTAGATGTGCACGGCCATATGAATTTGTATCAAAAGTCACATGCAGCCATATGGGTGCAGGTTGGGCTCCCCTGCTCTAATGCACATGCAATTGCAAATGCATGTTCAAGACTGTCATTTCATGTGTTTTATTTGATGATCTTGTTCATCTGCTATGAGTCAGTTTGAGTAACTCAGGTACATACTGTCAAAATTTGTCTTAAGTGACAACCTTCTAACAACACATTGTTTTAATTTACAATGGTGTGATGGTCTGGTATTTTACTTCAGAACTGTATGGTGGTCTTGGTATTTTACTTCAGAACTGTATGGCTGTTGTATTGCTGTTTATGCTGCACAAATTCTGAAATATCTTCCAACTAGATGCACTGATTAATTTGTCAATACTACTTTGTGGCTTAAATATGTTACTAGGATGTGTTGTTTGATATCATGTCCCTATTAAAGAACAATTTTGAGAACTGTGTGCTATGTAAAATTTTCGTGCTATTGAAATTCTTGTTGAATTTGTGAGGCTTGTTTTATACTAAATTTGGAGGCATAGCACTAACTTTATTTTCCAGTTATTTTTTCACTACTGAATCAAGGTCAATCCTTGGAGAATGCAATGATATTGCGAGTTTTGAAGCATGTGTATCCTGACAAAGATGATGAATCACTGGCATCAATTGCTCAGAACTTTTTCTATCAGGTGAAAAATCTTGTTCAAACATAAGGTGTGATTTTTTGGACTAATCTGTGCATATTTTAGTGTTTCACTTACTGTGCTGTCATTGAATTTTTGATTTGAATGCAACAAACAAGACTGGGTTGAAATACAGTCACTGAGTCAAATAGCCTGTTTAAAAGTAATTGTTGCTGGTTTGAAGATGCCACACCATTTTATGCCCTTCTGCACTGGGTGACCTTGAAAAGCTGGACAAGAGCTCAGTTTTGTAAAAATTACATTGCATTCTGGCATGAATTTTAAAATGCAATAGCATTTGTTGTTTCAAATCATCGCATCACCAATGTATTTGTAAAGGACCCATGCAAGTTACTGTTTGCCTCTTCTTGTAGAATTACTCCTTGCTGGATCTGATTTGCAAGCCAAATGTAGAAAGGTTAGATTTTCACAACGCTGGTATTGTGCAAAGCTTTTTCAGAGCTGCCATTTTGAATGTGGTCCAAAGATGGAAGTTTTATGATAAAACCTTGAACTGTTAAGCATTTTCATAAAAACTGGCCAATTCTACAAAATCAAAACAGGCATTACCTTACTAGATCTCAGTCACAAAAACAACATATGTGCACATACCATATTCCTGACTTGAACTTTGGAGCCGTTTAATGAGAGCAGTGATTCTCAACATGGTCCAAGTGGGCCGGCTAATAATAGAATAAATACGGTATAAATTGATTACATTAAATTTTAGCTGGAAAATTTTGTTTTTGTACAGTACTGTATATTTAGTCTTTAAGCGCAGTCTTAACTCTTATTCATAGGCAAACTGTAGAATGAAAAAATGCAGTGGAGTAGATTGCTTTTGCTATTAGGGTTTTTGGAGACCTTGTATAGAAAGTGTGTTAAATCTGAGCTTTTCTGAATTTAGTAGACACTCCAATTGAGACCGGCCACCTACACTACGTCTGTACGTCACCAAACGGGTTTTTGCGCTTCATCCCTGGGTCAAACTTCGTTTTAAACCAAGACATGACAGAATGCAGTATAAAATTCATCCTCATCGGTTAGCCTTGTGTGGATAAAATCGCAAAACGGTTTACGACGGTGTTGGTTGATTGGGGGTGTGAGGGAAATTTTCTGGAGGTGATTAAATATTCTGTCCAAATTCCGCTTGAGCCTGGTTTGAAGTTCTTGGTGATGATGATGCAGGCCGGCCAAATATTGTGAACTTCACTATGGACTGCAAAGTTTGAAAAGAAGAAAAAGAAAAAGCTTGGTCAAATTTTTAAGAGTTGCATAATATATGCCAAAAAAGAAGTTAGGCCAATAATGGGTTGGATCTGAGTGGACTACCACTGCCTTGTAAACCTGGATCAAACGTGCTTATCTTGTAGGCCGCATTACAGTGGTGATCAGAGACCACAGCTACTGTTAGTTGTGATAAACGCGTTAACTCATTTACGATATGTGCGAATAATCTGCTGTCTTGTTTTCAAAGGAAACCGTCGGCTTTGAGTCTACATAATTTTGTCTATACTCTGGTGTTACATTACAGGTCAATCCATCCGATCCATCAACCATTGGCCAAGATCAATTTGCAGATTTTGCCAAACGTATCCCACTGGAGATATTTAGTCCCATTCTAAAATTTGAGATTATTCCTTCGACCATTCAAGCCATGTCACATACGGACTAAAAGTTCTCATTCAACGACTCCGGAAAGTGCCGTTTGCTGATGAACATTTGTTACTGTTGTTCCACCGAATCTCGCCACATGAAACACTCCATCGATTATTTGACCACTCTTTGCTTATTACTTGTTACACTACGTTTTCAAGAAATGTTTTTACATAAACATAAAACTGTGACAAGTTGTTTAGGTTTTTTATACTGCTCGCAGGAAAACCACTTGTTATTTTTAATAGGCATGTGTCTTACTCGTTGGAAATTTGTCTTGTGTGTCCATGGTCTTTTTAGTTTATTTTTGCAATTGTTTGTACGAAATCTTTGCTATTTTTTACGTGATACGATTTGTTGAAGCTTCAGTATATTCGCCTGGGTGATTTGCGAAACGTGGGCGATATTTTGCCAAGGCAGATGCTTGCCTGTTTTGCCCAATTTCATACAAGTTTTGTTGCTCACGCTAACGATTGTCTCGTCTTAGTTATGACTTCACTCAAATTTATTGTCGCCTTTGTTTCAAACAGATGCTGGTAGGCGGTGCTATTCTGCAGAATGCTGAAAAATATTTTATTTCTTTGAGGTGCCTTTGTTTACCTTACCTATGCAAAATGTACGTTTTGTTACCAGATACTTGCAAAAACAGTAGCCAAATAACTCAGTGTGATATGTGAGCCCGCGGTTATGCCTGGAAGAGGTAGCGCTTGCGGACCTCGGCTATTCATGCGCTATGCGCAACCGCCGAACGTCATAAACAATTCGCCATCTGCCCGCAAGCGAACGTACAAGATGAAGAGTGAAATAAGCACATTATCAGAATTGGATAGAGTATTTCATTCCAGAAAGCAAACTATTATGAGGAAGGCTGTCGAGTTGGAAGAAGCTACTGGCTCGACGGTAGGCTGTGCAATATTTCCGTTTGATTGGATAAGAGTGAAGGTACAAAGCTCTGAGTTTTATGCTTTTTTGTGTACAAAAGTTTGAAAAACAGCGAGATTACGCTTAGTTCAAGAAATACGGGAATACAAATGATTTCTGGCCGAAACTTGACTGGGCCACATTATTTTAAAGCTGTAATCAGTATAACTGGTTTCATCATTTTCGCATGTCCAGGTGTTATGGTTGATAACTCATGTTGGTAAATCATGGATACTCTCGCCCACATCTTCGACAAATTTGAACATGAATTGCAATATTTAAATATATACTTAACCCTGGAGTATTTTATACAACAACTCCAATATTCTATTAATCGTCTTACAACTAAAAATGCTTGGAATTGTTACTTTGTTTGTCCAAACGTCAGCTAAAGCAAGCGAAAAGACCTAGGAGGCAGTAAGATCCATGCGTTGTTTCACAAAGTTTTGGCCACAAAAGTATCTTCACCTCGAACTCTCTGTTAGCAAGCACACTCGTAGTTAATAGTTAAATTTCCTTTTCCATATTATGAAAAAGCTATTCACTTGTAGAAAGCAAGTTATACGATGGTTGTCAAAACCACTGTTGCTTTGTGACTGGGTAGCCTTCTGGAAAACGTGGATGCCTGATTTTTACAAAAAATCATGACTGATCTATATTTGTCAAGCTTGCCAAAAAAATCCAGATTTTGCAGATGATCAGTAGTCGACAAACTGACAGTTGGCATTTTTTGTTTTTAAGGTGACGGTTACTGTACATTCTCCAAATGGTGAGACGTACTATTATGCCACTGAGGGTTGGGCTTTGCGGGCATTAAAAAATAGCGGTTTAATAAAGGAAAACGTCATTTCTGTATCGAAACACTCTTTGACACGTTCCATCAACCAGGTTTGTATCGTTTGGTGTATGAGAGTGTTGAAATCGCGATGGTTCAGAATTTTATTTTACCTGAATGACTGTTTTCTTGTATGAATGAAAAGTTAAATGTTCTTTACTGAAACAGCAGTCGCTACCTTGGCTTATATCTTTTCTGGTAACAGAATAGGAATTCGCTCGATTTCCGTGGTAATCAGTTCCTGCATGCTGGTTTGTATGAATAGACAAAGAACTTGGAGCGCTGTTTTGCAAATCAAAATCGGTGTAAACTTATTTGTCGGAAGCTGTTGTTGGTAAGTTCGCGGTGCTAAGCAACATTGTTGCGAACGTGGTGGTTGGAGATTTGGAGAACCATGTGCGAGTCGAATAAGCAATGAAGGGAAACTGCCATTTTTCTGTATGTGTGTCAAACAGCCAACATTTTTTCTTCTATGGACTTTTTTCAGATTGTCGCAAATCGCACAAACGTCAATGAACAGCATGGAAACAATGGAAAAGCAAGGCAGCAAGAACGGCGTGTTGTTAGCGGCCGTGTCGCCCCCATGGTTTGTAGTGTGCTCACAGTGAACTTAAACATCAGTTTGTGTTCTTATTTCTGCACGTAAATATGTTCAAGGCCCAATTTAGGTTTTTAGGTGTATGCACTAATGTTCGCTTCGTTGCACGGTAGAAACTTGTAAAGACGTGTTTCGTCAGTGATTCAGACAACTCTGCCGCAGACCCTAATAAATATTACTAGAAAGAAACTTAGAAGTCTCAAAAAGCGCAAGAAGTAGTTGCTTTAAAATAATTGGTATTGTGTAGCTTTTTCTTGCCTTCGTGTTTTCAATCTGAGAGTCTGTCAACGATTTCTTCGGCCATCTTCCTGCCTGTCTCGTACCAAATTCACCATAAGACTTTAAAATATTTTTCAAAGCCCCTGCAATGTGTGGTTTCACAAAGTAATGCCCGGTTGCGGCAGGTTTATCCTCAGTTAGATCGGATAATGTCTTCCGTTCATGGTGATTGAAGTTGCTAGTAACTTTTATCAAACCTATTGTGCTGTTTGACAATTTTGTCTTACCATACCTTTATCAAAGTTTCCCCTCTTTGGTAATTCTGTCACTAGTGAGATTTTTTTGGTTCTCGTATATAAAACTGCTGGCCTTAACCTTGGCCATCGACGTTCCTGTGCTTATAGGTTCAAGCAGATGCTCTTAAGAAGACTTTCATGTGAAGATGCAGTTTAAGCATTGTAGGCTGTTGAATGAACAAAGGCATACGAGTCGCTTTGACGTAGTTAAACGTTAAGCAATTCGGCAAAACGTGGTGTCAATTTTTTCCATTCCTGGATAACATACGACGATGCATGTCTTCTTGGTAGTTCAGTTATTCACGGTTTTAAAATCGTATGTGTTGAAAAATATTAAATTTAATGTAGAAATAGTCGTGTAAGCTGGTTTAATTCAAGAAATTTCACGTATAAATCGGTCAAAAACTTTTACTCAAAAAACCTTTGCTTCACTGCGGTTTGGGAGTCATCGGTATCTTAGAAATTCGCCATCTACAGCAGTTTTTCTGTTGTATAGTAATGGAACTTAGGTGAAAACCTAAGTGTAGTCTGCTTTATCAGGCAAATGTGGTATGTAAGTGAACAATTAAAAAAATGCTGTTCTTATGTTTCACTGCCAACTGACGATTAATTCGTGTGTTTCTTTTGTCTTATTTAATTAGCGTTTTTTAAATCTTCTGCAAAGGTTTCACACGCAATGCTCCAGTTGGACCTGCAAGTGGAAACTTTATTACGGAGCCAATAACTTTAATGCGCCCAAAAGTTGCTTTTCACTACATACGTTGTGTAGGTATTTTGTCGCAAGGGAGTGGGACATATTACATATACGTGTCGGTGTGTGTGTGTAGGTTCCAGTTCAAGCTTGGATAAAGATTTTTAACCATCGCTCCACAAAACGTGTTGGTAAATTTTGCAAAAACCTGCGCCGGTAATCCTTGCTTACTATGATGATTCATGGCGAAGGTTAGGGTGTACGGAGTTGACGGCCGTCTGTTACTGGCCAAGTAACTGTTTTCCTGCTCAAAGGTTTGCGTCCGTGTCGGTGGGGTTAAATCACAACCATTCACCGTTAGTGTTGGGCTCCGACAAAGGGGTGTGCTGTCACCAGTCCTCTTCATAGTCGATATGAATTGGGTAAACAGACAGTAACAGCCGAGTCGACCAGGGCGTCACTGTTGGAGGCTGCAGGATAAAGCGTTCGCTTTTTGCGGACGATTTGGTGCTGCTTGCATCCTGAACAGGGTCTCCAACATGCACTTGATCGGTTTCCAGCTGAGTACGACCAAGCGGGAAATATAAAATTAGCAATAAAAGACCTGGGTATGTAATGTTTTATGTCTCTGCCAATATCTGACCAACTCAAATTAAAATTTTGCGCCGGCTATAATATTAATGTTTTTTTTATCAAAGCTCAACCGGGAATTCCCTTAATTTGTGTGTTTCGTAGCGTGACTTGCTCCTACGTTTGTACGTAGCGTGACTTGCTCCCCGTTCAGGTAACCTTAAAAACCTGAATATATAGTTCTAATTGCCAAAATGATTGCAAATGGTTTAGGAGCACAGGCGCATTTTTCAACAAACCAGCAACTATTTTCAAGATCATCTGATAAAAAACAAACTTGTATTTCGAAATATATACATTAGAGATCGACCGGTATGGCTTTTTTGGGGCCGATACCGATATATCGGCCATTCATGGACCGATACCAATAACCGATATTTCCAAAATTTTTAAATCTTGTTTTCTGCTGCATTATCAACAATATAATGTATCCTATGCCTCCTCTTTTTCCAAAAACTTAAAATAAGATCTATAAGATAAAATTTTTCAAATTGCAGCAATTTCAATATTTTGCTATGAATTTTAATTAATCTGATTGATGATGATGTTTTTGTTTCGGCTGTGACGGCCGACCGATGCGTGCTCCATAGTTCGTCTTGTCTGCTTGTTTATGAAAACGCACCTGCTAGCGTTGCTGCAAGATAACTGTCGTGACTTGTTTCGTTGTGCTTTCTTGCGCAAGTTGTCTGGATGCGTGAGGAAAATAACAGCGTTTTCTCAACACCTACTGAGGCCGATAAACTCGGCTGTTTTGGCCGATACCGATATATCGGTAAAACCCAAATAACAGGGCCGATATATAGGTCTATCTCTAATATGCATATATTTTTTCAAAAACAAACATATTTTCTTTCCAAAAATGTGGGAGCTACGCACAATATCTCTGGCCAGAATGGCAAATTTCCTTTCACAAGTTACTGTAAGTATGAACAAACGAATTTAACTATGAGCCACGCGCATTGACTAAGCTTGTCTAATCAGCGAATTCCCTCATGGGACGCGGTTATGGAACTTGCTCTTTTATAAAAATGTCAGACTTGTTTATTCCAAAATAGCATTGGAGACCTCACGCACAGCCTTTGTTTCACACGATAGGTAAATTACGGTAGGGACTGCTGACACAACGCTTAGAAAAAATGAGCTACTGAGGGAAGCAGGTTAATAAGTGTATTGTAGGTCTTTAAAATTTAGTTGAAAACTGAATTAGGGTATTGTGAATAGTCGCCTAAGCGTGGTTAAAGTCCTTCCCATCGTGGCGGCGCCCCACTTTGAGCGCACTTTGATGTTTAAGAGGGAGTGGGCAATTTGGGAATGAGGCTGTAACGGCGGAAATAGCTTCCACCCCATAAATACGGGTTTGTATTTCGAATCATCAAATTTATGTTTCGGAGTAGGACATCACGGCTTTAGAGACGATTATCGTGGACATGGCCGAAAAAGATTGGGAAAGACGGGATTAACGTGTTCTGTGCCTTTATCAGGTGGTCTCCAATGCGCCAAGCAGAGTTTTACAACAGAAGAAAGGCAGCGAACACGCAGTCAGACACGACTTGGAAACCAACCGCGTGGAACCGAGCGGCATTGTTCATCAGGCTGTTCGTGGATCCCCCCTCTCATCTGCCAAGAAAACCTCTCCTAAAACTGTTCCTTCGCCTGGCTCTATGACGAAGCAGTCGTCAGTGTCGCCTTCGGAAAAACTCCCATCAAGGAAAGTCACTCCGACCACATCGCCCATAAATTTAGTCGTTGACGTTGCCGCCGCTCCAACCATTGCGACTGCAGATGATGATGATGACGACGTGAGCGACGAGTCGTCCAGCGATTCTTCGGACAGCGACAACTCCAGTTCAAGTTCGTCGTCGTCGGACTCCGACAGTTCTGACAAAGCGTCTGTCTGTTCTTTGTCTTCGCCATGTCCTGTCGACGTCGATGCGGCGAAGTCGGATCAGCAGACAATTCATACGCCAGGGCAGAAGCCAGGAAGAAATTTTCCGCCGGAAGCCTCATGTCCTGCGATGCCTCTTGTCGAAGGCCGCTCTTCCCAGGATGCTCAAGAAACAGCTGCGAAATCATCAACTGCTTCTGCAGAGTGCTCGAGGCCCGGGTCGCGGATACCAACCATTACAGAATTTCGGGAAAAGCGCAAATTGGAGTTCCTGCTAGGGAAAACCTCGCCAGCTGTTCCAGAAAAATCGAATGCCCCTCCTGTAAGAAGCCGTGACGAGCTGCAGCACGGATGCAACAACACGCCTGAAGCGATGCGTGGCTCTGACAAGACAGTGTCGGAAAACCCGGTGCGGAACAGCACTGCTCCACCTCCCTTCGTACCCCTGCAAGCTGCGGCGAAGAGCACTCTGCCAACGCCGGACGTGCGCCAGACGAAGCGTGCCAGTGAGTCTGATGGTCACTGTTCAACACAAAGTACGAGAACCATGTCCTTTGGCGAGTCGCTGGCAAAACTAGAGCAAAACAACGCATATGAGTTCTTTTTTGTGCAACCGTCCCAACCAAATTTGAAACGTAGCGCGGAATCGCAACCGTCTTCGCAACCTGCTAAACGTCCAAAACCAAGTGCGTCTTGCAGCGATGTCAGCGTTTCGGGCAACAAGCCTCCCGCAATTATAAATGCCCCCAGTGCTGCGCACTATCGAGGACAGAAGCGTCAGCCGACCAAATCCGATCAGCAACCAACTGGCCAAAGGAGGCACGCCCCCGCAGCACACCCCCAAGTTAGGCGTCGGTTACCGCTCTCGGAAGACAGGAAGAATACAAATAGTTTTAGAACAAACCACAAATTCCAATCTGAGTGCAATGCTTCCAGTTGTTCGAAAGGGTGGCAACGAGACAACAAAAGTCAACAAGAAAACGCACGAGCCATGCGTCACGGCGGTTGCAATACTCGACAATCTGAATCTAATGCCTGGCGTGATTCACGTGCAGGTGCCAATTCAAGCGATTTGCTTGCGAGGCGATGTCGCGAATATTTCGAACATAAACTTTCTGACAGTTATTTGCGATCCGATCACCATTTTAAGAAGTACGTCATCAGTAATGAACGACAGGGGGGTTGCAGTATCTTGCAGGTCCTGACATCGATACCCTGCTTCAAAGATCTGGCCTGTGAGCTTCGATTCAGCCTCGCTTATGACAACCAAGTGAAGAACTTCGTCGTGTCCTCATTGCAGTCGTCGAAGACCCTCCACGCTTATTTTTCAGGAAAAAATGTAAGTGGTGACGCTGTCCAATCTCTAAGGAAATGTTTCTGTTTTTTGTAAACATGATTTAACGAGCAGCCGATCGTTTTGAACTGATGTTAGGGTGCATTTCAAAATCATGTTGTTTCGGATCAATTGTACCCAATGATTTTTATTTGAGGCTAGGTTAAGCAAAAACCCATGCGAAAGAGAATTTGATTCTGGTGATGTTTATGGGGTCCACATCGACTTGGAAAGTTTCGATTTTGTTATTTTTTATATTTTTTCCTGTGTCACTTTGGTGTTATCTAATGACCAGTAGTAATTACTTCAGGTTTTTAAGCTCGTTTTTATGATCTTTGCCATGAGTCTTTGTATAAGTTACTCCGGCCAGCAGAAACTTCAATTTTGCGCTAGAGAGCCTGTGATGAAGCATGTCCATATTTGGTAATGCTTCATGACTACGATGATATCCATATTTTGTAATTTTCTAGCCATATTTTGTGAATGCTTTGCAGTGATGAGCGATGACTACGTTTGGTATAAGTAGACATGATGTGTTGGTTTGAATTGCGTTGTTCTCTCATATCTCACTAGTACCGTATTTATTCGATTGTAAGCCGCGGCTTATAAAGTTTTTTTCATCATTTCGTGGGGCTTACATTTTTTTCTTTAGCTTATCGAAAGGTCTAGGAAACGCTCAGTCTTTCCTTGGCTACAATGTGTTGACTAAACTCTCTTTTCGCATTGTTTTCTCTTCAGCATGACGTGCAAACGTGCACGCTCCGTCACAGGAGGGATTATGATGTACAGAAGACAGTTTTAGTGGTTTAAGCATCATTACCAAGCATGCCATATTAAACGCAAAACGTGCTAGTATATGAAAGTATCTCAGAGGTTCAGGTAACCTATGTTCAAGGGCGGGTTACATTAATTTTTCAACACTATTTAGTGTGGCTTACAATTAAGAGCGGCTAACAATCGAATAAATACGGTACATCATTTTCATTCATCTCGGGCTGATCTAATTTAAGTTGTGAGTCCTAAAATGTTTTTTGAGGATCCCAGTTTATAGATTGGGTCCTCCTATGACCCAAAACGATGGTCATATTAGAGGGTGTCATTTACCAATCTGTGAGCAAGTGCTGCGGTGCTATTTGTTCAATTGCTAAAATCCAACAACATCGCCCAATCAGACTCAGTGGGATAGTGCTTAAATTATTGTAAGAGAACTTCTGAAAAAGTAAACATGCCAACCATGACAAAAAAAGAAAGACTTGTATCTCTTGCCACACAAAATGCAAAGTTATACGAGCCAGCCCAATAGGATGGAAAAATCCGGAATCATCAAGGAGAAAATCATTGGATGAGGAAAAACGTCTCAGACCACGTTTGCAACATGGCCGGCGAATGTGAAAAGCCGGTTAGTCCATGAACATGATAATGCTTTTTCTCAACTCGGATCGGCAGATGGTTATGGGATACTATGACGATAAGCTTCGGAAAAGAGTGAATAGAAAAGCTGAAAAAGAGAGAGCACAAATTTTGAGAAAAGAGAACGAAGTAAGGCGAAAAGAGAAGGAACTACAGTAATTCAAAAAATGACTATGTGATCGTATAACAATAAGCTTAGGAAAAAATGAATAAAAGCTGGAAGAGAGAGAGCACAAATTCTGAGAAAAGAGAAGGAACTACAGAAATTCGAAAAATGACTGTGGGATCCTATGACAATAACCTTAGGAAAAAATTGAATAGAAAAGCTGAAGAGAGGGAGCGTAAATTCTGACAAAAGAGAAGTAACGGGAAAATTAAAAGAATTCAAGTACACTGATATTGATTTTGACAGCGACCAAAGCGATGAGACAATTCCGCAAGATGGTGAGGAAGAGTCATACACCTCCTGGTACACAGTTAAAGATGTCTAGAACTCTGCATCCAGAGCCAGGAACCTCAGCATTTATTCCAAGAAATCTGTTACAATCTTCATAACTAACTACTTTGCCTACACGTCTCAAAATGACACCAGCTAAGC
>Ga0210059_1012628_pt1 | contig 12727 bp, 9 predicted proteins | sample Ectturendosymbi2_FD_188042 | JGI IMG/M metagenome (GOLD analysis project Ga0210059, IMG submission 188042) | Ecteinascidia turbinata endosymbiont from Florida, USA - Sample 2 (SPAdes) (version 2) | ecosystem: Host-associated > Tunicates > Ascidians > Unclassified | place: Key West, Florida...
AATCATAACTTTGCTGAACGATTCAACGACAGCAAGTGGATTGCCAAATATTATTAGGTGATTTTTATACATTTGAATCGGTTAAACAGCTCCATGCACGGAAAGGGTAAACTAGTTTTAGATGTGTCCAAGACATCGTCGCGTTTAAAAGTAAAATACAGTTTTGGATCCATCGAATTGAAAATGGAAGAATATCTGCGTTTTCGGCATTAAACGCATTTGCAGAAGAGGTAGAAATTGATTTCCGCTGGATTCGTCCAGTCTTTCTTGAGCGCCTAATTACATCTCACCGAGATGGATAAATATATCCATTCTCACAATTACATCAAAAACATGCGAAGCACTTTTGAGGTGCCAGAGCTACAGATTTATTGTGAAGTGGATTGCATTGCTGAACCGCTAATTGAGCTGCAAAGTCGACAGCTGTGGAGTCTGATTCAATTTGAGTGGATGTCCAGACAATGGAACCAAATCTCTCTGATCTGTGTCCGCAGGCAACAAAACTCTTTTGCTTTTTCCAACTACATACCCCTGTGAAGCTGTTTTTCAACGATATAACTACTTTTAAAACCAAGCACGGATACTAACTTCAACCAGAAGACGACATCAGGTGATGTGCATTGAAAACCACAAGCCCTTATTTCGACAAACTGGTGAAACAAACTCAGAGACAAGGTTCTCATTGAAATTTGTGAATGCGGGCGATGAACAGAAATTTCCTAAAAATAGTGTTTGTATCATTCTCGTAGACTTAGTCTATCTTGAGTCCGCGAAGATTTATACTGGTTCGAAAATAGTCCGTGGCTAAATGTATGGTCAATAAAAAGTTCTGAATCATTACTAGAGTTCCCTGTGTTGCAGTTGACTGCATCGCCTTGAACTACTGAGGCAAGCACAAGAGAAAGATGGCAATTCGGGGCATTAACTAACAGGAAAGCAACCAGCAGCAAATCCATCACTGACTTCACTCTACTGCTACTAGGTTGCACTATCATTATATAGGGATAAGTGAACTACGATAATTCGCTTGTGGTGACTATCACAGTGACTTGTTGCTGATGGGCACCATCTAGTGGCGACAATTTATTTAGATGTGGCGCCATCTTCCGACCGCCACACCTGCGATCATTGCGGTTAAGTTGATACTTTCGACGCAAAAACGTTCAATGACACGTAATGGTTGAAATCGTACTTGTTGGCTGCGGGAACAGGATAACTAATTTTTGCAGGCAAACCAACCGAAAATGTCAAAGTTAAATGTTTGACAAAACACATGGCCTACGTTTTTCACAAGTTTCACATTTGTTTTTTCTTATCATTGTTTTCGCATTTATATGTTCAGCAACAATGTTGACTTCAAAAGTAATAACAGAAATTATAGGAAATATTTGTTTCAAGTCGATCTTGACAAATCATGAAGTAACTTATGAAAATCTGTTAAGTAAGGACACCTGTGCTCCCGTTGCCCCCCTTTCAAAGAGCTGGGAGGCGGTGCCCCCGTAATGCACCCCCGTTCCGGCGTCCCTGCATGTAACACGTTTTTACTTTCTGTTAAGTTGGGGGAAAAATGGGGTTCGACAAAACCTTGGGAAACTAAGCAAAGGGTTCGGTGCGTTTGTAAAGTTTAAGAACCACTGGGGTAGAGTTCTGTGGTTGCCAGTTGGCAAAGTGACTTTTGCTTGCTATTCAAACTCATTAAGATCTTCTCGCACTAGCTTAGCATGGGAGCTGTACAAACTTGCGCAAGTACTCAACAGCAATCTGATTTCTGAATGACTTTGAAAAAAATTAAAATGGAAAAAATCACATTTAGAAGTACCAAACGAGATTTACGTAACAGAAACGCTAACAATCTTTTGTTGAAACAGAGATTTCTTGCTGTCCACCACGATTTCTATTGATTTAACAGCCAAATTTCATTCTTTTTATGTTAAGGAATCGGAGTTGGAAATTTTGGAAAGGTCGGAGTCGGAAATTTTGGAAGCGTTGGAGTCGGAGTCGGATATCTTACCTACGACTCCGCAACCGTGCTTGTCAGGTTGCTGACGATGCAATGCAATTGGACGTTCACAAACCGCTTTACCACTTCTACACCATAAAGAAAATGCCCCAAGTTACGACAACAGTGACAAAAAATGCGCTTCGTTGGCAGCAATAGCCAGGTATATTACTATACTTTACACAATAGGCTATCCGCAGACTTACAAAGCAGAGTACTTCTTTTTGAAAAAGCATTGCCGTGGTCTTCAACAAAACCACAAATTATGACTTTATTTTACCTAGCAAGAGCTGTCAGCGTCACTTAGAAACAAGAGCTGCAAACGTCTGGGATGTCGTCCAATGCGATCAATTATCCTTTCAATGAAGCCTTGCTTGTCTTTCCTGAATTTTTCACGGTTAACGCTCATACCATACACAAACCAGACAAGTAGACCTCTATGTTGACGTGATTATCGAACAACTTACTAAAGTTAGAACACCACGCAGGCTTAAAAAAAACTGAGCACATGAACTATGAAAAGTCGCCACAGTAAATGTAGCTTTGCACTCAATACTCACTCAGAAGTCAGAAATAAACCTGGACGGTTAAGACGCATTCACACAAGTCTGTACAGACGTATTCTAACAAGTCACGCAGTTTTGTAATGTGCGAAAAGAATTGCCTGCATAAGCGTAGTTTGATTAATCTATTCACTCAGGCACATTGCTCACAGTAACAACGGATTTTTCAAAGTTGTGGAAGCATTGCTACAGATTACTCATGCTTCTTTTTGCACAGTATAAAACCACGTGGCTTACCTCTAACAGCAATCACTGTCTCGCTGCATTACCCGCCAAGACGTCTGCGTTCAACTTCAACAGTCACATGCGGCAAAACACCTACTACCGTAGCTTCCAGTGAACTTTGAAGATTTATTGCCATGGTACTGTTACGCAATAAAGACCAACAGTTGAAAAATCCTTTTGCAAGTTTCGCAACCTGTTTCTGCAAGCATAGGAGCGGACATGAGTGAACTGCAAACTCGCAACTGCATGACACCAAAATCAGGGCCGTGGAGCCGGAGCCCAGCCGGAGCACTGTTGGATGGTTGGAACCGGAGCCAAAAACTTTTAGATGGTAGAGTCAGAGCCTGAAGTTTGGGTTCCAGTTCCACAGACACAGTTTGTGGGGCAAGCGAGTTGTACAAATAATAGAATGGTGTTTAGATTTCAATGAATCAAATCGTTCTGGAACCGGAGCCTGAAATTTGAGTTCCGACTCCACAGCCCAGACCAGAACAGTGAACCTGGCTCTTGTGCAGTGTGAGTGTCATCAGTGCCAGCTGAGGCTTTTAGGGGCCCTGAGGCACAATTGTTCGACGGCCCCCATCTTTTCATTAAAAACAAAGTCGCATGGTGTCCCCATAATACTCGTGTTCATCACACGAAATACACACTCTGCAACATCAAATGAAAAGGGTAGATATGCAGTGGGAAAATGAAAAGGTTTGTCCTATCATCAACTCAGGAATGCGAAAAAGTTGTCAGTTTTTAACAGCATGTTAGACACCGAAATTATAATAGTACTTTTCGTGCTTTTTTGCAAGCAAATCCATGTATCAGCTTGTCAAGGCTTTGTTTCCGTAATAGTTCGCTCTCAATCCTTATAAGCGACAAATGATTTAAACGTTGTTGGTACGTTAACATATGAATTGCTTTCAATTACAGCTACACTGATTTGACAACTAGACAGATATTATTTTGGCTTCGTTAGTTTTACCACACTCATTCTTATCCAATGATGGCTTCTTAGTTCTTACGTTTGATGTTAGAGATCAAGCTTGTCTCAAACCTATATGTCAGCACGCATGGCATCTTTTTCTTAATTTGCTCATCTCGTTTTTCTTGTTCTATTCTGGGTTTCCTTTCAGCAGCTCCACCTTTGTATTTCCGCTGCATTTGGCCTGAATCTATGAGATCCGTGATCTCAGGTACGGAGCACACTGTTTTCTCACAACACCGAAGGACAACAACCTTCACTGCGAAGTTACCTTTTCTAACTGACGTAGCTGGGCTACCATCGTAACATGCTTTGTGCCCTGCTCTTTTCCTCTGTGTCATGAATAAGATCCTTTGGGCAACAATCATAGCGCGTAAGCAGGCTATAACAGCAGTGGTGCCACTCCTAGTGTTTTTCCACTAGATCTAGTGTTTTTGCATTTTATCCAGTGTTCTAGTGTTTTTTTCATAGCTATCTAATGTTTTTTATGAGTGAGCTGACTGTAATTAATTACACAATTTTGTGTAATTGTATTTTGAGTAAAATCTGTTTTGAGAAAAACCGCTACGAATCACTGTGGTCATCTGTAAAAAGTTTCAGTGACCTGTACAAACAAACAAGCGTTTCTGATATCTCCAGTTTCCTTTGTCTCTGGTTTGCAACATAGACGTAGCCAGGGGGTGGCCCAGAGAGCCAGGGTCTCCCAAATTTTAGCATATATAGTTATTTTGTGCTCTGAGAAGCGTCGTCCCAAACAAAATACTGTTGCTCGCCTAAAATCAAACATTTTGCCCCCTCCCAATTTTTTTACCCCTCCCCAAATTTTCGGCTGGCTATCCCACTGGTTTATAATGAGTTGCACAATGTCTTTGATTGCATTGCAACACATTTTCTGGCCATTATCATTGTCTGCAACTTTGCTTTTACTAATCAATAGTTTTGTAATCTAGCGTTTTTTTGTGAATCTAGTGTTTTTTTATCATGAAATCTAGTACTTTTCCGTTGCAACAGAGTGGTAACACTGTATAACTGTATTGAATATCAGCTCTCATGTTGGGAGCCCCTTGACTGCAGGGGCCCTGAGGCCTGTGCCTCACGGGCCTCATAGCTAATAGCGCACTGAATGTCATACCGGCAAATTGTCATTGCAATAATTAATTAAATCAATTAGATCGGAATTAGCTGCTGACTTTAGGTTTTCTAGAAATTTTTGGTCCTAAGTTCCAATTTCCCGAGATGGGGAATGTCCGTTTTACACCACCTGTGGACGCCCATGATCATCAACTCTTATTCACATAGAATCGATAAGTAGTTTAAATTTTTAGGTCAGTAAACTTTGTGGTGTTGGTTACCAAAGCGAGAAAAATGGTTATAGAGATACACATCACAAGCAAAAAGGTTTGGATTATATGTGTGTAATACAGAGTATTAGACGTTGGGCTGTCGGTGTCTTGCTTCAGTTGAACACTGTCACAACTTTGCTTTAACTTGGACAAGTGGGATTGATGCTTTTTCTTCATATCAAGAGTCCACTGTGCAAGCATGTGAAACGGTACTAAGCACTTGATTGAAGCTGTACCGCTATCAGTGGTGGTAAATGTATGGTAGGCCTGTAGGGTGATATGCTTTTAGGCCAATAGTGAATCTATCATACGGTTACGAGATTGATTTTCATGATAGCCAGCAGAGCTATACCTAAGATGGGAGTAAGATCATCGCAAATGTCTTTTACTCATTTTTTTGTTTTTGACTTGTCGCTTCAGCAACAAATGTGCTTTCCATGTACATGTAACTGCACAAGCTTTGCCTGAAACGTGATTGACATTTACCTGTTACTCGACTCCTATTCTTGGGATTTGAGTTGTCAATTGTTAATGTAAGAAGAACGGTTCTACTTCTAACCCAGTGGTTTTCAAACTTTTTTGTACAGCGACCCATTATAGTGACCCACTGTAACCCAACGACCCCCATCTAAAAATCGAATAAACCAAATGTAATACAGCTGTGTACATCTACTCTCGACACCTCCAAAAATGGTTCACGACCCCAGTTTGAAAACAACTGTTCTAACCAGATCGGGAATACGTTTCAGACATTGATATTCTTCATCTCACTTACGGGTAGCAAATGCAGTGTCAAACAGTAGCGCGCAGCATGATGTGGGCCAGGGTCAGTGTCCCCTTCAAGTTGCGCAACTACGAAAATGCGCAGCACCACCAGACCATTGGCGCAGTGCTATCTCATTCTCGCGAACTTCCAACATTCCAAATTAATATTACATATATATCGCATAGCCCTCTAAAGCTTGGAACGCTTTAAATGGTTGCGTGTCTGCATGTGGCGCGATTGCATGCGCTTCGTGCGCAACGAAACAAATATTTGCTCAGTGTAGAATTTTCTTAGAAGGGACGCTGGTCAGGGTGTATCTTCTGAATACGTTTTGCAGATAGAAGAGATTATTTGAGACGCCATCAATGTTCTTATTTACTGTGCAGCTTATGAAAAATGGTGGCACATATTTGTGACTCGCTTCAAAAGTTTTGTGAATTAATGATATAAAGCGCTTTCAAACTGCGGCGATTTCCTGAAAGATCGCGTAGACGTTCAACCAACAAAATAGCCACGTTCCTAACCTGCAAAAGGCAACCATTTTTGTGCGATACCCAACGATTGTCATAGAGAATCTGGGATATTTAAAAAAGCGAAGACTTTTTGCCGCCCCTCTCTTTGACTATCCCCCCCAAACTCCTGATCTGGATCTGCCACTGTGTGTTCAGTCGTTCTCAGTCACACTCTCAGTGCTGTGTACTTGTCATTCGTTTTCAAGTCAAGTCCTATAATTAACGAGTAGAGACAAGTGCTGCACTTATTTCGTCAATAGTGTATTTGCCAAGAGTACAAGAAAGTAGGAATGATTTGTTCAGACTGTGCTTTTCACTTGAAGTGGCTTGTATTAAAATGGCTTCCGCTTTCCTATGAATTCCACGTTTTTCGCTGAGTATAGCGCACTACAGCACTACACGAAACGACTATTCATTCATCCTGTTGTTACCACCATTGAGATTTCACTTAATAGTCAAAGAATGTAACGGGGACTTAACAAACTTGGTTCCATAAAAAAAATTATGAGACCTGAGCTAATCAGCTGTTTCCATTGAAACACTAGCCGATCAAGGTATTGTTAAGTTATAGCAATAACCAAGCCCGTAACCAGGGGGGCGCAGCGGGGGCGAAGCTCCCCCTACAAAATTTTTCGCACCCCCTGGGAAAATGTGCTGGACATAGTTTAAAACTATTGGATATAGTTTAAAAAATTTGGGCACCTCTCAGAAAACTTTTCGCCCCTCCCCCCCTGGTGTTCCAAGCTGGTTACGGGCCTGGCAATAGCAAGCACTGACGCTGAAGACCAGAAGATAAGGTAAATATTCATCATCGCGTTTGTGCTGCTCGAGGCTGATTCCAAGTTGATTGTCTCATTATGTTGCCAAATAACTTTTCATAGAAGTATTCGCTTTTTTGGTTTGTTTAGTACATCGTAAATTCTTCGCCGCTTTAGATTTTGCAATACAGTCCAGCAAAAGCGGATCTAAATGTTGTTTCAGTCACCATCTGAAAACAACAAGCAATAAACTATTTTAGGAACGAACTTGGCGTTTTACAAGGGCCACGGCTGAGAGCGTTACGGTTGCAAGCTCCAACCGTGTTAGATTCTTTCCAGAGACGCATCCGCAAATACTGATGGTTGAAATTTCCCACGCTGACTAACTTCAAATCCCCATTTGTTGTTTTCTTTCCATCGCTAGTTTCTTACTGAGAATGCGAAATGTGAAGAGAAGTGATTACATGCAAGAGAACAGCTTCATAATGCGAAAAACCAAGTGCAAGAATTTGGTTCACGCCGAGCTTTCCGTTACACTTCCCCCTGGATTTCTTGGTCAGTAAGAGACAAGTGATCTAAACTTCGTTGATGCGGTGGGCTGTTAGGGTAAACAACCCGTTTCAAGCAGATGGTTTTATAGTTTAACTGAAAACGTATGTAATGTTCCAGAAAAATTCGTTTTTTTTCTGACGAAATTCCAGGTTTCGTGCAGTCACGAGTTTTTACAAAGTTTCCCGAATTAAATCTCGACACGCGCTAATGTCGAGATGTGACCAGAAAGTAGAAATACGAAAAGTTAAGCGCCAGGTAAATCCGGTAATCGAGTCGGTGGTGGGTCGTGTTGGTGATGAAACGGTTGTGCAGGACGCGCATGAGGCGCGTTTCGTGCGAAACAAAGGGCGGTCACGTGATTCATCACTGAAATTAAACGTACAGTGCATCTGTCAAAAGCGCAAGTTGTAAGGTACGCAGCCACAAGACAGCGATTGCATGTGAAACCCTTATGATAACCACATACTGCACACTGTGATGCACATAAAAGTCAGCAAGACACGTGAACTTCACGTGACATTGGCGACAAATGGTCTGTCAATCAACCCTTCTTGCCAAAATTCGGCAATGGTGTTCCCAGTCTCACAATCGGAGCCAGCATCGGACATTTCCATTGCGTCAAGCTTCGTTTTGTCTTAAAAAAGTTGTTCACGAATCACGATGATGAAACTAGTTTCGGCTGGTTCTTTCTGTTTTGCCGAAATGTTGGAGTCAACCGTAGACATTAGCAGATTTTTCGTGTCTGGGGTTTATTCCAATGAGTTGTAGAGTAGATCCCGAAATGGTTCCAACAATGTGGCCTGGATGGAATTCAAAAAGCAAGGGAACGTACCTATTTTCTTAATAAATGTAAAAAGACGAACAGAAAAATTCATTGATTTTATAATGGGGTCAATTACTCCAGCAGGGTGACGCTTCAGAGAGGTGCAATGTGTGTTTTGGTGGGACAATTGCACAAAATTGCCTCCAGGCCTAGCACTACAGTTCAGGCAATATTCCCTTGCTTTATCAAATATGTCCGCACTGGTAGCATTAACATAACAGCAATGCCCGACGATTCGCCAGCCACAATTGAAATGTAAGTCTGATTATAACAGGCGAAAAGTATCTCGAAAAATTATGGGAGTTTAGTCTCGTTGTCAGTGGGGCGATTGCAGTCCCGAGACTATGGTCGGATCTTTTGTGTTTTGAAAGTTGTTAAAGAATTCAATCGGGAAATTTTCTGAATTCGGGCACAATTCGGTTTAAGGTGACCAAAACTACTTATGATCTTTTTACTCATTATATTGAAAGAAATCCTTTAACAGCCAAGACGCAAGTGCCATGATCTTATCAGAGTATACATTTTGTCTACGGAGTAGGCAGTAGGCATCTTTAGATCTTTGCAGCAAAATCTAAAGAAAATTTTTATTTTCTCGTTGTTTCTAACACAACTTTTGTTTCATGGCAACGGTGCAGTTTGCATTTATGAATGTGGCCTCTCTCCGTTTGCTGTCCGGCCCCGACAACCACAAATACCTTACGAAACGTGCATCTGAAGCTCATCACCTTCCATGATGCGAAATAAAATCTTTTATAGGTAACACTACCAAACTGGTCAAACACAACACACAACACAATCTACTTTTTGGACCTGTGAAGAAATTGTAAGTGCCAATGTACACAAACGAAAGTGAACAAAAAACATCTTATGAAGTTTTGATTGACTCTCTAGCGCGACCGCTCGGCTAGTTGTGGCCAAAAATTGCCTCAAAAGTCACTGTCCATGGTTGCTCTGACATTTTCAGTCAATGCATTTTTGTACCATTTATTTCTCTTAAGAACTATGCGAACAGGTAACAATTTAACGCATCCTTTATCCGAATTGCGTTTTAGCCTTAGGTTGAAACTTGATAGCTGAAATACTTGCAAAGGAGAGCGTTAGGAATGCGTTGGGGGCGCTGTGGGCTTGTTCCCTATGCAAGGACGAGACAATTTGGAATAAGCTACTCATTCACTGCTAGTGCGTAGCTGTATGGGCTGCTAAAGATATCGAGGAGGGGATCAGTACTAAACAAGCTTTTCGAAATGCTATTTGATTTCTTGTCCTCACAGCATGCTAATAGAACGTGCTGCAAAGCATCAAAGATTCCTTAAAACAGAACTGCGATAATCGATGTCAAGGTCAACCGTAATCAAATCACGCTGCTCCTTGCTCTAAGTAGTACAGAAACTGCCAATTATGATCCCAGACCCGCAGTTTGTAAGTTTCTTACCACAAGTGATATACAACTCAGTAACAGTGACTCGAGTCTATGCAAACAACGTGACTTTGCCAAAATTTTCTTCCAAAGCAAAAGCAGCGTGTGATAAGACAATCCGCAACGATTGGATTGTTTTTAACAAACAAATAAAAATCAATGAAATGGAAACGATTTGCAATTCCGTTTTCACGACGCTGAAACAAATGTACAGTGCGTGTTAGCAGCCAGAGCTGTGGAGCCGGAGCCGGAGACCAAGCAAGTTTGGGTGGCTGGTGCCGCTGCCGGAGCCAAAAATTTTTGCATGGTGGAGCCAGAGCTGGAGCTTGAAATTTGGGTTCCTGTTCCATAAAGCAAATTGTGGGGCATGCGAGTTGTACAAATAATACAATAGTTTTTAGTTTTCAGTTGACCAAATCGTTCCAGAGCCGGAGCCGAACTTCTAGATGTTGGAGCCGGAGCCAAAAAATTTAGATGCCTGTAGCTGGAGCCTGAAATTTGAGTTCCGGCTCCACAGCCCTGGTAGCAGCTGAAAGATCAGCAAATCGTCGAGTCAGCAAGACAAAAGTGCAAGCAAAAAGTGAACACAAAAAGGTAGCCTAGGCCTCAGAAAATTTTGCAATATTCTTAAGACCTGTCAGGCACATTCCTGTCACGAAGAATTCAATTAGGGTGTCCCGTTCCAAATGACAAAAAATAGTGGCATTCACATCGAGGAAATTTTCTAGAAATATGTTTTAAGGGGAAATTGACATCAAAGTATAAGAAAATCGTCCCGCTTTTCATTATTGCGCATCCTACTAGTTGGAAAAGTACGACAACCTGATTTGGTCATCACCAGTACTACAGTGTTCCTCGCCAACTTAAATTTCTCGAAAATCCGTGGTTGCCGTCCAGTGAAAATTTCTTATTTCAGGCTAGGTTTATGTGAAATATCTTCAGAAAGCACTGGCATTTGGTTCTTTTTGCACAAACTTAACTTCAGATCACTTGTCTTTACAGCATACCAGTGAACCTGCGATAGATCATGGTCACGAAGTTTTGTCACTTGCGGATGCTGCATTTCGTCTTTTTTCCATTCTTGCGCGTGGAAAATCCGCAAATATCGAAACGTACGGTTCGTTCACTCTGAACGATAGGATTGATTATGATTTCCTTCAAATTTTCTTTACATTTGCATTTCATTGCGACATCTCTAAATAATCGCCGTCAATTAAATGAAAATGATTTACAACCCAATTCCTTTTTTAAGCTCGTTCAAAAAATTTTAGTTGGAAACTACGAGTCTATTATGGGTATTTGCGAGAAAATATTTATAATTAATTTGCACAATCTGCAAATGCTGCTCATGTTGTGAATTAAATATAAATTTTCAGAATGTCTAGCCCCCCTGCACAAACATGAAGGCCTCCAATGGAAGACTTTCTGGCGACGGTTCTGCTCAAGCCCACAGATTCGGGGGGCAGTTACCCGCAAATCTTTTTGTGCACCCCAAAAATTTGTTGTGCTCAGAGAATTTGTTTTAAACATATGGAAAAAATTTTCCCCTAAAAATATAGTTTTCCCCCAAACCTTAAAACCTGGCTACAGGCTTGGTTTTGCCAAAATTGTGTCTGTAATTAGGATATTTTGTTGTGAAGGCCATTCGGTCTCAAGATGTGGCATAACGTCAAAAACTTTTTTTATAAATCACCATTAGGGGGGGTCCCTGTAAGCATTTTTTTGGGGGGCCCAGAGTTGGGCTGCGACGGCACTGGCTCTAGGCTTCATAATTCCAAGATCGTTAGCACTGTTAGGCCAGTTCAAAAATATAAATTAATTTTTCAATGAGTACATTTTTCAGGACAAAAATACCGAAAGTACAATTATTTTATCAGCTTTTCTTCAAAAACACAAAATCTTTTCTAGGACTATTTTAATTTGGAAACACTTTTGTGACGCTTGAGTAATCACATTTTTTCGACTGCGAGATAAGCCACGCGTTATTTTATTGAGAGTCGGTCCACAAAATCATGCGACAAATTTTGGAGCGCCTACATTATAACTGAACTGTTGATATCCCGCAGGATTTTTGAAAAGAACACTGCCTGGTAGCATCAACCACTGCGTTTGTTTTTTATCGTTCGATCTCGAACTCTCTTGACCGCAAACAATCGGAAAAACATTTTTTAAAATTTTCTACAAAAGCCTTGCTTGTTTACCTGGTGGGGGATGTCGCACCAGTAAACAACTGATCACGAAACCTGAGCCACACGACGTGCAAGGAGTCAGTTGAGTCATGGTTTCTGCGCAACCTTTACCTTGTGACTAACAACACCTTCAGGTAGCTGCTTCTGCTTGAGGTAAAGGCCGTCGACCCTGATGAACAGGCAAAACAGGTCTGCACTGAAAAGCGTCCGAGGTCATTCACTGTATTGAAATTGTCTGATGCGGCAGTTTTGTTGGAGAGCTGTAAACAAGTTCTGTGTACGTCAGTGGTTTTCAAACGGGGTTCAACCGAAACAGGCCGAAGTTGCCTGGGAGGGAATTCGCAATCACAGCTCAATGCGGTTGCAGCAATACAGATACTTGGATCACTGCATAGAGTTCCATGAGCAACGCAAACATTGGCGGAAGATTCCGCTGCAGGAAAAGGTTGAAAAACACTGGTGTATATGGTGGGTGGGATTCGATGACCTGAGATCCGAGCAGTGTTCCACCCATGGTCTGAAGGATTTTTTCCAGGAGGGGCACTGTTGAGTATTTTTCCAAAATTTTTCTGAAGGGTGGGGTAAAGTGGGAAAATTTGTTTTCTTC